>SL_3KL_010_SEDDRAFT_10002255_pt1 | contig 17672 bp, 15 predicted proteins | sample SodLakKL_010_SED_2_FD_10381 | JGI IMG/M metagenome (IMG submission 10381) | reverse complement strand
GTCCCTTGTAAAGGGCTTGCCATTCACTGCGGAACGCGCCTTGCACTGTCGGCTCAGGCACGCTCTAAAAGTCACAGAGTGTTAGGCGGGGTACACTAGGGGGGCCAGACCAGCAGGATCATGGGCACACCCACGGCGACCACGATCACCTCAAGCGGCAGTCCAAGGCGCCAGTAATCGCCAAATCGGAATCCCCCCGGACCGAGAATCAGGGTGTTGTTCTGGTGCCCGATGGGCGTGAGGAATGCGCACGAAGCGCCGACCGCCACCGCCATGAGGAAGGGGTCCGGGCTGACACCCATGCCCTGGGCGGCACTGATCGCGATTGGACACATGACCGCAGCGGTGGCGGCATTGTTCATGAAATCCGAAAGGGTCATGGTGACCACCAGCATGACAACCAGCGCCAGAATGATCGATCCGGTGCCCAGCGAGTCGAGCAGAAAGCCGGCAATCAGGTCGGCCGTGCCGGTACTGGCCATGGCGCCGGCGACTGGAATCAGCGCGGCCAGCAGCACGATAACGGGCCAGTCGATGGCCTCGTAGACCTTGCGTGGTGGCACCACGCGGGTCGCCATGGCCACCAGCACGCCGGCGGCAAAGGCAATGGCGGCCGGAAACAGTCCGAAGGCCGCCGCTGTCACCGCCGCCATCATGATCAGAGCGGCGATGGTCGCCTCGCGTGGACGCGGCAAGCGCAGCGAGCGATCGGCCAGCGGCACACAGCCGGAATGAATGGCAAACTCCTGCAGGGTTTCCAGCGAGCCCTGCATGAGCAGCACATCGCCGGGCCGAAACTGCAGCGTGCGCATGCGCGCCACGCTGCGGCGGCCCTGGCGGGACACGGCCAGCAGGTTGATGCCGTATCGGGTTCTCAGACGCAGACTGCGCGCCGAGCGACCGATGATGCCCGAGGTCGGCATGACCACCAGTTCCAGCAGGGCAATCTCCCCATTGTCGCGTCCTTTCGAGTCCTCATCGGATTCTTCGTCAGACTGCTTCTTGTTGTCGTCAGCGGCAGGCTTTTCCGGCTCCGCGGTAACGGCCTGGGCATGCAGGTCTTCGGGTTCGGCCGGCTTGTCTTCTTCCAGACGAATCTTGAGCGCCTGCAGGGCGGTCACCAGAGACTTGGGTTCGGACTCGATGACCAGGATGTCGCCGGCGCGGATACGGCGATTGCCGTGCGGGGCATCCAGGCGCATTTCATCGCGAATCATCGCCACGATCTGCGCATCGCTTTCCTCGATGGCCCGTTCGGCCTCGCGGATCGACATACCCACTGCCCTGGATTCATCGTCGACCCGGGCCTCGGTCAGGTAATTGCCGGTTTCGAAATCCTCGGCATCGGAGCGTTCCCGGACAGGAATGAGAAAGCGACCCACCAGCAACACGAACACCAGTCCGACCAGGGCCACCGTGACGCCGACCGGCGAATAATCGAACATGGTGAAGCTGCCAAGACCGGCCTGTTCGCGAAAGCCCGAAACGATCAGGTTGGGCGGGGTGCCGATCAGCGTGGTCATGCCGCCGAGAATGGAGCCGAACGCCAGGGGCATGAGTACCTGACCGGGCGCCATGCCCTGGCGTTGGGCAATCTGAATGGCCACCGGCATCAGCAATGCAAGTGCGCCGACATTGTTCATGAAAGCCGACAGCACGGCCGCCAGCAACACCAGGGCGGTGATGTTCAGCCAGCTTGATCCGCCGGTCGGCAGTACCTTGCCGGTGATGACATCGACCGCACCCGAGGTCTGCAGTCCGCGGCTGAGGACCAGCACGCAGGCGACCGTGATCACGGCCGGGTGTCCGAACCCGGCAAAGGCCTCGCCGCGTGGCACCAGGCCGGCGAATACACACAAAAGCAGTGCGCCCGCGGCCACCATGTCGTGACGCCAGCGACCCCAGATGAACATCACGATGGTGGCGACCAGAATGATGGCAAGGATAATCTGGTCGGTGGTCATGAAGGCAAGCGTCAAGGAAGCGAAAGTCAGGGTCGCTCATGGTAATGCCAGCGCTATATAACGACAAGTTAGTTGACCTGGGTACAACAATGCGTCTAGCCTGAATACCGACAACTCATCCAGACCGACCGAGGGACAGGCCCTTTGACGTCGGGGCAACCTGCGATGATCCACGGCCACAAGCGCTGATCGATCATTGCAACGGTGCCAATTCCTGCGGAGACTGCCACGGGGCAGTCCGCCGAGAGATGAGTGAACGCCTCGCCCGGGCGTCATTGCAACAATATTCTGAATCCGGGCCCAGGTGAGTCACTCCCCCCCTCGCGAATCCGCCGGCCTTGACGATGAGTTGTGTGATTTGAACTCATCGCCCAAGGAGGCACGAACATGAACCAGGCTGTCGCTTTCCGGCTACCGGAAACCTTCAACCCGCACTCCGCCACGACGCCGGACACGGTGCTTGTCGATGAGTCCATGGCCTGGTCCATGCCGGGTCAGGCGCCGGTCAGGGTGCAATTTCGCCTGCATGGTAACCCGCATGGCCCGGTCGTCATTGCCCTGGGCGGCATCAGCGCCAATCGCCAGGTCCAGTGCTGGTGGCGCTCGCTCTATGGCCGGGGTCTTGGTCTGGATCCCGACCGGTTTTGCATCATCGGCATGGACTGGCTTGATCATGGCGGTGATCCCGGCATCGGAATCACCACGACAGTCCAGGCGCATGCGCTGGCCGGTGTGCTCGATGAACTTGGCATCGCGCGAGTGCACGCCCTGCTGGGCGCTTCCTACGGCGCCATGGTCGGCCTGGCTTTTGCCGCTGATCACGGCGATCGTCTTGAGCGACTGATCGCCATCAGCGGCGCCGACCGGGCTCGCCCGTCCATCATGGCCTTGCGTCACGTCCAGCGCGAGATCCTGCGGTTGGGACAGGACGCCGGCCAGGCCGGCCGGGCCGTCGCCCTGGCGCGCGCGCTGGCCATGACCACATATCGTCCGACCCGCCTGTTCGACGAGCGTTTTGGCCAGGCCGGCGCCGAGCAGTCTCTGGCTTCGATCAGCGCCTACCTGGGCCATGTCGGCAAGTGTTTCAGTGACAATTTCGATTCGGATCGCTATCTGCGCCTGTCGGAATCGCTGGACCGTCACCAGGTCGATGTTGATCGCATCACCTGTCCGGTCGACCTGGTCAGTGTGGATTCGGATCATCTGGTGACGCCGGATGAAATGGAGGCCCTGGCAAGCAGGCTGGGTCAGCACTGTCGACTGCATCATCTGGAATCAGCCTACGGGCACGATGCCTTTCTCAAGGAGCCTGAGGCGTTCAATGCACTGCTGGGCTGTCTTCTGGATGTGGAGGTGCGCTCATGAGTGAACGTCAGCCTGCCACTATTGCGGTGCGCGCCGGTATCGACAGTGATGCCAGTCATGGCGCGGTCGCGCCGCCGGTCTGTCTGTCCAGCACATTCTCGTTTGCCGAATTCGGTAAGCCGCGTCGCCACGACTACAGTCGTTCAGGTAATCCGACCCGTGATTTGCTGGCCGATGCGCTGGCTGATCTGGAAGGCGGCGAGGGCGCCACGGTGACTGCAACCGGCATGGGCGCCATCACCACCGTGTTGCAATTGCTCGAATCCGATGACCGTCTGGTGGCGCCCCTGGATTGCTACGGTGGCACATTTCGCTTGTTTGACGCCTGGGCGAAAAAAGGCGCGTTTCAACTCGACTGGATCGATTTCCAGGATGAGCAGGCCTGGCGGCAGGCCGTGCCGGGTGCGCGCATGGTCTGGCTGGAAACGCCCAGCAACCCGCTGCTTCGGATCACCGATATCGAGCGGGTCGCCACACTGGCCCATCAACATCAAGCCCTGGTCGTGGCCGACAACACCTTTCTGTCGCCGGCCCTGCAACAGCCGATCGCCCTGGGCGCCGACATCGTCGTGCATTCAACCACCAAGTACATCAACGGCCACTCCGACGTGGTCGGCGGTGCGATGATCGCCGCCGATCAGGGTCTGGCCGAGGAACTGGCCTGGTGGGCCAACTGCCTGGGGATCACCGGCGGCGCTTTCGACAGCTGGTTGACCTTGCGGGGTCTGCGGACCCTGGGGGTGCGCATGCGCGGCCATCAGGACAATGTCGAGTCACTGATCGAGTTGCTGAACGGACATCCGGCGGTGTGCCGGATTCACTATCCGGGGCTGGCCACTCACCCGGGCCATCTGGTCGCGCGTCGTCAGCAAACCGGCTTCGGGGCCATGCTCAGTTTCGAGCTGGACGGCGGCGAGACCGCGGTAAGACGTTTCGTGGATGGCCTGAAGTACATTTCCCTGGCCGAGTCCCTGGGCGGAGTGGAAACCCTGATCGCTCACCCATCGACCATGACCCACGCGGCCATGTCGGCCGAGGATCAGACGCGGGCGGGACTGGCGCCGGGACTGTTGCGCCTGTCGGTCGGGCTGGAAGCGGCCGAGGACCTGGGCGCGGACATTCTCAAGGCCCTGGATCGGGCCGCCTCGGTCAGCCAGCGGGTCAAGCATCATGGCGCGCGCTGAAAGTCTGGCCCGCCTGACGGCTGCAACGCCTTCGCCTCGCCTGGCGATCGCGCTGGTTGGTCCCGGACGGGTGGGCTCGAGATTGCTGGATCGGCTGGTTGATCGACCCGCCGGTTGGCAGCTTCATGCGCTGGCCAACTCCCGTAACCTACTGATAGCCGACGATGCTGAATCCGGCCTGGACCCCGCCTGCTGGCCTCCGGAACCATCATGTCGGACAACCGGCTGCGATCTTGAACAACTGACCCGTTCCCTGGATGAAAGGGATGCCGTTCGCAAGGTCGTGGTTGATGCCACGGCCAGCCCGCAGGTGGCCGAATATCATGTCAGCTGGCTGGAGGTGGGGTTCGACGTGGTCACAGCCAACAAGTGGGCGCTTGCAGCAGCGCGGGATGAACACCGGCGGCTGAAAAATATGCGTCGGCGATCGGATGTTTGCTACGAATGTGCCGCCACGGTTGGCGCCGGACTGCCGATCATCGACACGGTCCGGCAATTGCGCCTGGCCGGAGAATCGATTCGCGAAATCCGCGGCTCCATGTCGGGCACCATGACTTGCCTGGTTGCGGCGGTGAATGCCGGAATGCGTCCTTCCGAGGCGCTGAGGCAGGCCCATGCGCAAGGGTTGACCGAACCGGACCCTCGCCATGATCTGGACGGGATGGATGTGGCTCGCAAGCTGGTGATTCTGGCCCGTGAGGCCAGCATCGCGCTGGATCTGAGCGATGTGCATATCGAAAGCCTGGTGCCACCGATGCTGAAAGAGTCGGACCCGGATACGTTTCTGCAAGCCACGAGCGAAATTGATGATTTCTGGCGCTCGCGCGTTGATCGCGCGCCGGGCCGGGGCAGGGCCTTGTGCTTTGTCGGCCGGGTCGATCATCGTGGCCGCGCACGGGTCGGATTGGAAAGGACCGCGCAGGATCATCCCCTGGCCCGGTTGAGCGGTGCCGAAAATCGTATCGAGATTCGCAGTGATTGCTACCGCGAAGCGCCACTGGTCATCCAGGGTCCGGGTGCGGGCATCGAGGTCACGGCGCTGGCGCTGTGGAGCGGGCTGAAACGGATCAGCGAATGCGCGGAATCCGGCTGCTGAGATCAAACAGGCCGTGAGCTGCAGACAACAGTTCGGCAGGGGACTGATCGGTATTGAGGCTGGGGAACTGAATGCCGAAGCGGGCCGACAACTCCAGCTCCTGACTGGCAAAGCGAATTCTGGCGCCGGCCAGAGAGCGTCGCAGGCGGCTGACCAGGGCGCGGGCGGCGGATTTGTGGGTGCCCATGAGAATGATGCTGTAGAGATCATCGGCGGTACGGTGCAGCGAGTCTTCCTGACGCAACTCGCGATGGAGGAAGTAACGCAGGTTGCGCATCACCGCCTCGGCCCAGGTCTTGCCATATTGTCGAGTGAGGAAGGCGTAGTTGTTGAGCTTGATATGCATCAGCGCCAGCTCCAGATTCTGACGCATGTGGAAACTGAAGGCCTGCTCGATCCGCAAATAGTAGTACTCGGGTTCGGGGACATTGCTCAACAGGCCGGATTCCGGGGGATAGTCGGCATCCTGGGTGATCAGGCTGGTTTGTGGTAACTCGCCGTCCAGGTGAACGCGCAATGCCCCGGTCAGGTCATCGGCACTGAATGGCTTGGGGATGAATGCCGTGGCCCCGGCTTCCATCGCTTTTTCACGAGCACTGATTTCCTCGGCGCCGGTGACGACCAGCACCGGCATTTCCCGAATGCGTGTCTGGCGGCTGCCACGAATACTGCGAATCAGTTCGTGGCCATCCATGACCGGCATCATCAGGTCGGTAAAGACCAGGTCGATGCGATTCTTCTGGGTCAGGATGCGCCAGGCCTTTTCCCCGTCCTCGGCCAGCGTCAGGTGACAGTGTTCAGACAGGAATTTGTCGCCGGCATAGCGCATCAGGCGCGAGTCATCCACGAACAGGACGCGCCTGGATGTCGGTGCCTGTTTCTTGGCTTCCAGCATGAAAGTCCCTGTCAAGCGTGCAGCCTTCACTCCCTTGTCTAAGGGGTGCCCCCCGATCCGACATGGTCATTCGCGAATCGGATGTTTATTGTGCGTTAAAGTGCGATCTCGATCAAGTAGACTGAAAAGTCTAAAAAATGATCATGGCTAATCGAATATGCCGTGAACGAACCAGCCGGTCCTGGGCTTGTATTCCCTGAATACCCACAAGCGTCGTTGCTGCCGGTCGCGGGCAATCCAGTAATCGCGCCGGCAGTCCTGACCGTCCCACCAGCCGGTTTCGATGCGCTCCGGTCCTTCTTCCAGGCGGATCTGTTCGGGTTTGCAGGGACGGGGTTCGGGCAGCAGCCAGGTCGGGCGCGGGCGTTGTTCCTGACAGGCTGAGCTGTCGCCGGGGCTGACCCAGGACCAGGATCTTTCGGGCCGGTGATCCGACCGGGTCGCCAGACCGGCCAACCCGTCTTCGCCCAGTCGTGCCCCCAGACGATCGAGCAGGGCCGGCCAGGCATCGGCACGGTTGTGAGCGCTGAACAGGTCGGCCTGGGGTGGCCGGTGCTGGTCGGTGCTGTCGGCCTTCACGGCAATGGCATCGACGGCGGCCGGCAGGTGAATCTGCTCGAGCTTCAGGCCGATCAACTCCAACAGACGCTCGCCATCGAAGCCCGGGCGCGCCAGTGACACCCGGAAGGACAGGGGGGATCCCCCATCCTCGCGCTCCAGGGATACATTCAGGCCGGTCAGGGCCTGATCACGAATCCTCAGCCAGTCCCCGAGTCGACCGAGTATGCGCCTGAACACGAATACCAGGGCGCTGACCTCATCGCTGGCCGTCGGCAGCTCCAGACGCAGGGAGAACCGCTGTGCTGGCATCCAGTGGGCCAGTGGTGTTTCCAGGCATCCGTGGATCTGCTCAAGGTGGCGATTCAGGGACGGCCCGAAACGCCGTGCCCGTTCGGCTGTCGGCAGCTTCATCAACTCGGCGACCGTCTTGACGCCACAGCCGGACAGCAGATCGGCCAGCTTCGGTTCCAGTGCCAGCCGGTCGATGGACAAGCCGGCCAGTTGCCGGTGCAGTTCGGCCAGGGTTGGAGCCCGGCGTCCAAGTCGCGACAACAGGCGTGCGGCAGCCGGCACCGGCGCCAGTCCCAGGCGCACTGCAATTCCCCGGTGATGAAGTTGTTCGGTCAGTGTCTCCAGCAATGCCGAGATGCCGCCGCGCAAACGCCGGCTGCCGGCGACCTCCAGCACGATGCCGTCCGGCGGCGCCAGTGCGACCTGGTGGCTGAAGTCGTAGCCGACCAGCGCAACCTGCTCGAGCAATTGCCGCTCGGCGCGTTGATTGCGTGCATGGCTATGCAGGCAGGGCAGGATCGCCAGTGCCGCCGCCAGGCGCTGACCGGGCCGAACCCCTTGCTCCAGCGCCGGATGGTTGGCCTGGACAATCCGCGCCTGGCCAAGCAACTGTTCATGCACCGCCGCCGGCCCATCATCGGCCACCACCTGTTCGATTGCATCCAGCGCCAGCGCCGGGCAATGAACCCCGGCCCACAGTCTATTGCCCCTCACCGCGCACCACGGGCCGGCCGTCGGCGTCGTCGGGCAGGTCGATCTCGATCGGTCGACAGCACACGCGACAATCCATCAGGACCTGCTGGCCCAGCTCTTGCGGCTCCAGCGGCAGTTCATTGGGCTCACCGCACCAGGGGCAATCCAGCTCCAGTATTTCCATCATGTTTCTCTCATTGAACAGATTCCCAAAGTGTTTGTCCTTTGCATGCGATCCTATCGGATCGCTCGGGCTGATCACGGCTGTGGGTCGGCGCCATGTCGCTGGTTGACAACGGGATCACGTTGCCGCGCCCCAGGTGCAGAACTTTCGATTGATCGTTGCCGCGCAGCAGGGTCAGTTCGGGGCCGGGGCGGATGCCCAGGCGAAGACTGGCCAGTGAGGGTGGTGGTTGCTGGCCGGGTTTGTAGTAGACGAAAGCCGGGGCGGGGCCGCATTCGGCAGCCAGTTGCAGGCGTCGTATCGCCTGCGACCGGACCCGGCTGCGTGGGTGCCAGAGCAGGATGGCCCCGCACAGGCCGCTTTTCAGGCCCTGTTCTGTCGCCCACAAGGCCTGATCGGCACTGCGCACCACCACCAGCCATTCCAGTGCGACTCCGACCCGCTCCAGATGCTGGGGGCAGGGCACCCAGGGAGGCGAGACCAGCAACACCGGAACTCCCCGGCGGGTCTGTTCGGCCAGCATCGGCAACAGCAGGCTGAATTCGCCAATTCCCAAACGCTCGGGCAACAGCTCGACCAGGCGCCCGCAAGGCCAGCCGCCGGTTGGCAGCCAGTGGTCCAGTTCGGCCCGGCCACTGGTCAGTGCATCACCGGCTGGTCTGTGCCGGCCACGCCAGAGGTCGTTGCGTGACTCAAGCAGTTGTTCGATAGGCTGAAAACGCCGGGCATCAGGCATGAGCGTGCACTCCAGTGACAGGAATCCGACCCGAAGTGTCGCTCCGGGCTCAATAGCCTATACTAAAATACAGTTTTCTCAAAATCCGAGAACCAAGGAGCCTCTGAATAACTCTGCGCAGAGTTATTCAGAGGCTCCTTGATGACCTGTTTTTCGGGTAATTCAGGGTTTTGCCATGAAAACATAAAAATTGCTTGTTATCCTTGAAAGGTATTACTGGTCTGATTCTTCCGATCTTGCCCCGGTGCGCGATCGGAGTTTTGCCATGAGCAAAGACCGGTTCATGTTTCCATAACGAGGAGGACTTGATCATCGCTTCTGCAGAGAAAAAGGTTGGCACAACACAACAGGATTTCGGCAAAAATCCTGTCGAGGTGCGAGATACCGATCATTATCAAAAGGAATACGTTCATCGTTTCGTCGACAAGTGGGACGAATTGATCGACTGGGATGCCCGTTTTGCCAGTGAGGGAGACTTTTTCATTCGCCTGCTCAAGGAGCGTGGCGCCAAGCGGATCCTTGATGTGGCCACCGGCACCGGATTTCACTCGGTTCGCCTGATCGAAGCCGGCTTCGAAGTCTGCAGTGTCGATGGCTCGGCCGAGATGCTGGCCAAGGCCTTCGAGAACGGCAAGCGGCGCGGCCACATTCTGCGCACCATTCAGGCTGACTGGCGCTGGCTGAACCGGGACGTGCACGCCACCTACGATGCCGTGATCTGCCTGGGCAACTCGTTTACCCACCTGTTCAGTGAGCATGACCGGCGCAAGGCCCTGGCCGAGTTCTACGCCACGCTCAAGCACGATGGCTGCCTGATTCTGGATCAGCGTAACTATGATTCGATGCTCGATCACGGGTTTTCATCCAAGCACAAGTTTTACTACTGTGGGCACCAGGTCAGCGCCGAGCCGGAGCATGTCGACGAGGGCCTGGCCCGGTTCCGCTATACCTTCCCGGACGAGTCGGTTTATCACCTCAACATGTACCCGCTGCGACGCGACTATACCCGTCGTTTGATGCGCGAGGTCGGTTTTCAGAAGATTTCGACCTTCGCGGATTTCGAGGAAGACCAGAAGCAGGAAGATCCAGACTTTTTCATCCACCTGGCCGAGAAAAAGTATCTCCAGGAGCAGGACACCCTGGATGTTTCCGAACAAACCGAATCAAGCTGAGGAGTTGCCATGAGCACCGAGACTTATTCCGAAGTGGTGCAGACCGCTCGAGAGTATTACAACAGTGAGGACGCCGACAATTTCTACTTCCATATCTGGGGTGGTGAAGACATTCATATCGGCTTGTATCGCAATGACGATGAGCCGATTGCCGATGCCAGTCGCCGCACGGTTGAGCGCATGGCCGAGGTGCTGGGGCCGCTGGATGAATCTCACCAGGTACTCGATTTGGGCGCAGGATACGGTGGTTCCATGCGCTACCTGGCCCGTGAAGCGGGCTGCCATTGCGTTGCCCTGAATCTGAGCGAGGTCGAAAACGAGCGCAATCGCCAGATGAGCAAGGCACAGGGCCTGGACAAGCTGATCGATGTTGTCGATGGGGATTTCACCAATCTGCCCTACGAGGATGATCATTTTGATGTGGTCTGGTCGCAGGATGCGATTCTGCACTCCGGTGACCGCGAGCGGGTTTGTGCCGAGGCGGTACGTGTGCTCAAGCCGGGCGGCCGGCTGATCTTCACTGATCCCATGCAGGCCGATGGCGCTCCAACTGATCAACTGCAGCCGATCTATGACCGGATCCACCTGGACTCGCTGGGCTCACCCGGGTTCTATCGCGAAACCCTCAAGGCGCTGGGAATGCGTGAAGTGACGTTCGAGGATCACAGTGAGCAGTTGCCACGCCACTATGCCCGGGTTCGCCGGGAGTTGATCGGCAATGCCGAAGAACTGGTCAATCGCGGTGTCAGCAGTGACTACATTGAACGCATGAAAGCGGGTCTGCAGCACTGGGTTGATGGTGGTCACAAGGGTCATCTCACCTGGGGCATCTTCCGCTTCGACAAGCCGGCCTGATTGCTATTAACCCGGCACGAATGCGATCTACATTCGTGCCGGGTTAATACTTACTCTTCCTTCGGGGAGAATTTTGCTATAGGCTCTGAACAAGGCAAGTCTTGAAGGACCAGGCCAATGACAGCGGCAGCTGCCTGTGCGCCCCATGTTCCCTGGAGCCGCTCCGATGCCCTGGAGATCATTGCCCGAATATGCGATCAGCCCGGCGCCTTGATGCCTATCCTGACCGAGCTGGTCCGACGCTTCGGCTACATTGATCCTGAAATCGTGCCGGAGATCGCCGAGTCGCTCAATCTCTCGCGCGCCGAAGTTCACGGTGTGATCAGTTTCTATCACGATTTCCGCACCACGCCGCCGGGCCGCCACATCCTGCGCGTCTGCCGGGCCGAGTCCTGTCAGGCGGTGGGTGGCCGCGCACTGGAAGAGCATGCCCGCGAGCGTCTTGGCGTGGATTGGCACCAGACCACCGATGATGGTCGCTTTACCCTGGAGCCGGTCTTCTGCCTGGGGAACTGCGCCTGTTCGCCAGCGCTGATGGTCGATGAAACGTTGTATGGCCGGGTTACGCCCGAGCGCTTTGACGAGATCACCGCCGCAACCGAGGTGGAACCATGAAGCTGTTCGTGCCGCGCGATGCCTCGGCCTTGTCGCTGGGCGCCGATGAAGTCGCGGCACGATTTGTCCAGGCGCTGCCCGAAACCGAACTGGTGCGCAACGGCAGCTTCGGACTTTACTGGCTCGAGCCCCTTGTGGAAGTCGAACGCGACGGTGAACGCATCGCCTTTGGGCCCGTGACTCCCGAAGATGTTCGCGGCCTGGTCGAGTGTGGATTGGCTGATGATCACCCACTGTGCCTGGGACCAACCGCGGCCATCGATGCACTGGCCGGCCAGGACCGTTTGACCTTTGCCCGCTGTGGCTGGATCGATCCGCTGAGCCTGGATGATTACCAGGCTCATGGCGGTTTTTCCGGTCTGAAGAAGGCATTGGAGATGACGCCCCAGGCCATGGTGGACGAGGTCAGGGAATCGGGCCTGCGCGGTCGCGGCGGGGCCGCCTTTCCGACCGGCATCAAGTGGCAGACGGTGCTGGATTGCCAGGCCGATCAGAAATACATCGTGTGCAATGCCGATGAAGGTGACAGCGGCACATTTGCTGATCGCATGATCATGGAAGGTGATCCGTATTCGCTGATCGAAGGCATGATCATCGCCGGGCTGGCTACCGGCGCGACCCGGGGTTTCATCTACCTGCGCTCCGAGTACCCGCATTCGCGCGATGTGCTCAATGCCGCCATCGGGCGCGCCGAGGAGGCCGGTTGGCTAGGCACTGATGTCGGCGGCAGCGGTCGGGCTTTTCACCTGGAAGTCTTCATGGGCGCCGGCGCCTATATCTGTGGCGAGGAGACCGCGCTGCTGGAATCGCTGGAAGGCAAGCGCGGCATGATCCGCTACAAGCCGCCTTTGCCGGCCATCAAGGGCCTGTTCGGGCAGCCCACGGTCGTCAACAACGTCATCTCGCTGGCCACCGTGCCGGTGATCTTTGAGCGCGGCGCCGGGTACTACGCGGACTTTGGCAGGGAGAAATCGCGCGGTACGCTCACCATTCAACTGGCCGGCAATATCGCCCGGCCGGGGCTTTACGAGTTCGGTTTCGGGCTGCCGCTCAAGGAATTGATCGAAGAGATCGGCGGCGGCACCGCCTCGGGCCGGCCGGTCAAGGCCGTGCAGTGCGGCGGGCCGCTTGGACCGTTTCTGACCGCGGAGCAACTCGACTTGCCGATCAGCTACGAGGATTTCGCCGAGGGAAGCGCCATGGTTGGCCATGGTGGCGTGGTGGTGTTCGACGATAGCGCAGACATGGCCCGACTGGCGCGCTTTTCCATGGAATTCGGCGCGGTGGAATCCTGCGGCAAGTGCACGCCTTGCCGAGTCGGCACCACCCGGGCGTATGAGACTATTGACAGGATTATTGCCGGACGGGATCCCGAGGCCAACCGGGCACTACTTGAAGATCTGTGCGAGACCATGATCCACGGCTCGCTGTGCGCCCACGGTGGCCTGATTCCCTATCCAGTGCTGAGCGCATTGGAGCATTTTCCCGAAGATTTCGGTCTGAAAGGAAAGACCGAGGCAAACTTGCCGGCCGATCAGCCGAATGCCTGATCCGCGCGCCAGGTCACAAGGAGGCCACCATGAGCCTGATCATCGAACCTGATTTTGGTACGCCGCCGTCGCACTCGGAGCAGACCGTGACGTTGTTCATTGACGGCACCGAGGTGACTGTGCCCGAGGGCACTTCACTACTGCGCGCCGCGCGCGAGGCCGGCATCGACATTCCGGCGCTGTGCGCCACCGACTCATTGTCGGCCTTCGGGTCGTGTCGGGTTTGCCTGGTCGAGATCGAAGGCCGCAAAGGCTACCCGGCTTCCTGCCATACACCGGTCGAGGAGGGCATGGCAGTACGGACCCGGTCCGACAAGCTCACTCAGCTCAGGCGCGGGGTCATGGAGCTGTATCTGTCCGACCATCCTGACGATGTGCCCGATGACGGACGCAGCGAGATGACTCGGCTGGCCCGCCAGCTCGAGATCAGGGAGATCCGCTACGGCCGCGGCGGTCGCAATCATCTCGATGCCAAGGTCGACGAATCCAACCCTTACTTTCGCTTTGATCCGGCCGCCTGTATCGTCTGTTCGCGCTGCGTGCGTGCCTGCGAGGAGACCCAGGGCACGTTCGCCCTGACCGTGGAAGGCCGCGGCTTTGACTCGAAGATCGCCGCTAGCGCCGGCGAGTCCTTTTTCGAATCCGAGTGTGTTTCCTGCGGGGCCTGCGTGCAGGCCTGTCCCACCGACGCGCTGCTGGAAAAGTCCGTCGCCGCGCAGGGCATGCCCGAGCGCAGCGTGATCACGACTTGCGGGTACTGCGGCGTGGGCTGCTCATTCAAGGCCGAACTCAAGGGCGATGAGGTGGTGCGCATGTTGCCCTACAAGTATGGCAAGGCCAACCACGGCCATTCCTGTGTAAAGGGCCGCTTCGCCTACGGCTACGCCACCCATCCCGATCGCGTCACCCGACCCATGATCCGCGAGTCCATCGAGGACGGCTGGCGCGAGGTGAGCTGGGAGGAAGCCATTGAATATGCCGCCAGCGAAATCAAACGGATTCAGTTCGAGTACGGAAAGGATGCCTTCGGCGGGGTGACCTCCTCGCGCTGTACCAACGAGGAAACCTACCTGGTGCAGAAACTCATTCGCGCCGCCGCCGGCACCAACAACGTCGATACCTGCGCGCGCGTATGCCATTCACCCACCGGTTACGGGCTGAAAACCGCCTTCGGCACCTCGGCCGGCACCCAGAACTTCGACTCGGTCGAGCACGCCGACGTGATCATGGTTATCGGCGCCAATCCCACCGACGCCCACCCGGTGTTCGCCTCGCAGATGAAACGCCGTCTGCGCCAGGGGGCGAAACTGATCGTGGCCGATCCACGTCGCATAGACTTGGTGAGAAGTGCGCATGTCGAGGCCGACTTCCACCTGCCGCTCAAGCCCGGCAGTAACGTGGCGATGATCAACGCTTTCGGCCACGTGGTGGTCACCGAGGACTTGGTTGACCATGACTACGTGCGCCAATACTGCGACCCGCAAGATTTCGAGCAGTGGAAGGAATTCATCGCACGCGAAGAGAACTCGCCCGAAGCCATGGAAGCCCACACGGGCGTGCCGGCCGAAATCCTGCGCCAGGCCGCCCGGCTTTACGCCACCGGTGGCAATGCCGCGATTTACTATGGCCTGGGCGTGACCGAACACTCGCAAGGCTCGACCATGGTCATGGGCATGGCCAACCTGGCCATGGCCACCGGCAACCTGGGTCGCCCGGGCGTGGGCGTCAACCCATTGAGGGGCCAGAACAATGTCCAGGGTTCGTGTGACATGGGCTCGTTCCCTCATGAACTGCCCGGCTATCGCCACATCTCGGACAACGCCACGCGTGAACTCTACGAGCGCGAGTGGGGGGTGAAGCTGGGCTCGGAGCCGGGTCTTCGCATCCCCAACATGATCAATGCCGCCATCGCCGGTCAGTTCAAGGCCATGTATCTGCAGGGCGAGGACCTGGCCCAGTCCGACCCCAACACCAAGCACATCATCGCCGGGCTCAAGGCCATGGAATGCGTGATCGTGCAGGATATCTTCTTCACCGAAACGGCGAGATTCGCCCATGTATTCCTGCCCGGCGCCTCGTTCCTGGAAAAGGACGGCACTTTCACCAATGCCGAGCGGCGCATCAACCGCGTGCGCAAGGCCATCGAGCCGCTGGCCGGCAAGGCCGACTGGGAAGCCACCTGCATGCTCTCCGAGGCGCTGGGTTACCCCATGAACTACCGGCATCCGTCGGAAATCATGGACGAGATCGCGCGCACCGTGCCCACCTTTACCGGGGTCAGTTACGACAAGCTGGATCGGATCGGCAGCGTGCAATGGCCGTGCAACGAGGCCGCTCCCGAAGGTACGCCGGTCATGCATGTCGAGCGCATCGTCAGAGGGCTGGGCAAGTTCATGCTGACCGCCTTCGTGCCCACCGAGGAGCGCACGTCTCGCAAGTACCCCTTGCTGCTGACCACCGGTCGCATCCTTTCGCAGTACAACGTCGGCACGCAGACGCGGCGTACAGCCAATTCACTGTGGGCCAGCGAGGACGTGCTCGAGATCCATCCACACGATGCCGAACAACGCGGCATCCGCGATGGAGAACGGGTCGAACTGACCAGCCGCATTGGCTCGACCACCCTGCGTGCCGTCTTCAGCGAGCGGGTGCAGCCCGGGGTAATCTACACCACCTTCCACTTCGCCGAGACCGGCGCCAACGTGGTCACCACCGAGTATGCCGACTGGGCCACCGAGTGCCCCGAATACAAGGTGACCGCCTGCGATGTCCAGCCGGCCACCAGCTATTCGGAATGGCAAAAGCAGTACCTGAAGATTCGCGAGCCGGAGACCACCACCGATGCCGCTTCCTGAATCATGACCAAATACAATCACGTCCATCGCAGCTCCCCCGTGCATCGACACGATGGCGGGCAGGCGAGAGTGACGCGCCAGACCATTGCCACCGAAACCCCAGTGGCCATGGTTTACAAGGGCATGCCGCACGTGGTGATGATGGCCAGTCCGGCGGACCTGGAAGACTTTGGTCTGGGCTTTTCGTTGAGCGAGGCCATTATCGAGCACCCCGCTGACATGCTCTCCATTCGGGCCGAGTCCTCCGAAAAGGGCATCGTGCTGAACATGCAAATCGATGATGAGCACTTTCAGGCCCTGTTCGACCGCCACCGCTTTCTGCCCGGGCGAACCGGTTGCGGGCTGTGCGGCGTTGAAAGCCTGGAGCAGGCCATTCCCGAGCTCAAGCCGGTGCCGGACACCCCTGGGGACATCGAACCACAAGCCATCTATCGCGCCTTTGAGGCGCTGCACGATTGGCAACCGGAAAAGCAGGCCACCGGTGCGGTGCATGGCGCGGCCTGGTGCTCATCGGACGGCGAAATCCGCCTGGTGCGCGAAGATGTCGGTCGCCACAACGCGCTCGACAAGTTGATCGGCGCCATGGTGCGCTCCGGCATGAACTTCGACGATGGCTTTTGCCTGATCACCAGCCGCTGCAGCTACGAAATGGTGCAAAAAGCCATCCAGATGGGCATGGGCCTGATGGCGGCCATTTCGGCGCCGACCAGCCTGGCCGTCGAACTGGCCGACGCCCACAATCTCACCCTGGTCGCCCTGGCGCGCGACAAGACCTTTACCGTCTTCACCCACGCCCGCCGCGTTGCCGGTGGGCCGGCCGAGAACAGCGTGCAGGCTTCATGAGTACAAGCGTTCGTATCCTTGACGACGACCGCCTCGTCCACAAGGTCAACCAGATCGCTCACTTCCACGAGCCATACCCGCACGGCCAGGCCGTGGCCGGCGTGGTCGAGCACCTGAAGAGTTTCTGGACCCCGGCCATGCGTCGGCAGTTGATCGAATTCGCCGCCGGCGACGGCGCCGGACGGCTCCATGAGTTGGTCCGTGAGGCGGTGGGAGTGCTTGAAGAGCAGGTTTAAGGTTCAAGGGGTAAGGTTTAAGGGGTGGCTTTAACTCTGAATGTCTGCTGATTAACGATCTCATTAGTTAAACGGAGAGGACGTGAAGGATTGCCTGTCCCAACCTCTTGCACGGCGATCGGTCGGTTGGCGTTGTTCGCCCGCCTGTCAGGCTGTCAGTCCGGACTATTCAATGTGGAAAATGCAGTTGTGCAGGTGGGTATCAATCGCCATTTCATTTATAATGCGTGATTTGCCGTGGTCGGTGCCGCGGTTAAGAAGAACCGCCCGCTGATAAGCGGTTATAGGAAGTTACAATTAGCAACCAGGTTTTACGGAGAGGTGCCGGAGTGGTCGAACAGGCTCCTGCTGAGGAATAGCCGCAGCGCTTCTCCCGAGCTGCTGTGCAGCTCGAAAGCCGCACTGCGGCTATGATTTAATGAACAGACTCGCCTTTGAAGAGGTTTTTAGGCTTGAGTCATTGATAGACTTGATAACCAGGTTTTACGGAGAGGTGCCGGAGTGGTCGAACGGGCTCGCCTGGAAAGTGAGTGTACGGTTTATCCCGTACCGAGGGTTCGAATCCCTCCCTCTCCGC
>SL_3KL_010_SEDDRAFT_10002254_pt1 | contig 17678 bp, 12 predicted proteins | sample SodLakKL_010_SED_2_FD_10381 | JGI IMG/M metagenome (IMG submission 10381) | reverse complement strand
AGAACAGCGATAAAAAAGCCTATCGGAGCTGCTACTATTGCAAATACCACTGCTAAGATATCACCGGTTATAAGCATTGAAATGATATAAACCAAGGCAGCAAAGGCATAACCGATCAAACCAATAATAAAAACAAAGCGAATTATTTTTGGCGTAATCATTTCTCTCATGCTTGTATCAAACAATGACCCAAGAAAACCTTTCCCGGATTGCACTTCCGTATTCTCATCGCTGTTTGATGCTGCAGAATCTTCTTCGATAGATGACTTGCAATGTTTGCACTTGATTGCCCTGGCCAATACTTCCTGACCACAATGCGGGCAATCCTTGTAAGTTTTTTCATCTGCCATAATTAATTTCACTCTCCTATTTAGACTTTTTTACATTAGAATTTTATCAGATTCAGGCTAAATAACCAAATGATTTATATAATTTAAGAAAGTTTTAAACAAAAAGCTAGAAGTCAAGCGAATAAAGGGTGTCGAAAAGCAAAGCGCCCCACTGATCTCCCAACCAGAAAACCTCGGAAAAATTACCGGGCACATTTACGCTTTTAACCAGGGATAAATCTTCATCATATAGTTTCAGCATCCTGCCGCTGTCATATGAGCGATCGGTCAGGACAAGAAGTTGATGCTCCTCATTGTATGCATATGAATAAAGCATGTCTTCCAGTCTGACCAGTTCGGAGGTTTCCGGGTTATATAGCAATAAATTTCCGCCCCCATAAACAAGCGCCAGTCTTTCGCTGTGCATAGCCAGGTATTTCCCGTCAAAAATATATTCCAGAACTTCTGTGTCTTCTGCTTGTATAACAACCGCAGTTTCCGGCTGCTCGATATCTCCTTCCAGGTCGACAATTATCAATTCTTCCTCCTGATCCAGGTAGGCCAGTAAATCATTCTGATCGCTGATCTGAAAAGCATGTGGAGAAAGACGGTCGCCCTGGAAGAGACCCTGTAGATCAGAACGACTTAAGAGCTGTCTTGACACCCTATCTTCAAGTGAATAAGCTTGCAATCCCCCGGTTGTAAAGTAATAAATGCCCTCCCGGTTTGACTTCCAAACCGGGTTGCTGCTGTAATTCTTGCGATGGTGATTTGAATCGTTATCGCTAATAACTTCTGCAGAGCCTAAGGCAAAACTGTGCTCAACTTCCAGGGGTGGGGCAGGGCTGCCAAAATAGATACGAGCTTTTTTTTCTTCTTCCACGACTCCGGGACTTAAGGCATAATAAACGATTTTCTCGCCATTGAGGCTATAGTTAATTGAAGCTATCTGCCCATCTTCAATACCCGGTGTGGGCAAAGGCTGATGTTCGAGTCTGTCCATGCAGAGAATATGGTATAAATCTGCAGGATCGGAAGGAAGGTAATAATATAAATACATACCACCAGGAGCGGGAGTAAGCAAAACAGGTGACATGGGGAATTTAAATATTACTTCACCGAAAATATTATCGCTGCATTGCTCTTCTTCATCATTATCCGGGGCTTCTTCAGAATCCGCTATTTTTTCAAAAACTGCAACCAGATGAGCTTCTTGTTCTACTGTAAATTCATTTTCGGAAGCGGTACTGACCGTTTCGCCTTCGCTTTTCCACTTAACAAATCTATATCCTGCAGCTGCTTCCGCGGTTAGGAAAGCTGTTTCACCTGTCCGGTAAGTCCCCTCTCCTGTTGTCTTTCCTCCTTCTGCAGGTTCTGCAGCCGTACTGATTTCATATACAGGCGAACATCCTGTCAATAAAAATAATAAAGCAACAATGACCATGACAACGATTAAACCGGTTATTTTTTTGCTTTTACTGTACAAGTATAACCCACTTTCTATTTCAGAAATTATCCAAACCGACAGACCAATGATTTACTATGCTTTTCGCTTAACTTCCAGGTTGATTTCAGCCAGGTACTCGGGTATTTTACGAACTGTTACACGATCCCATTCCCTTATCTCTTCGGGCAATTCGGACCAACTAACCAGGTGAGGGCTGGTTTTCTTTTTAACATCCTTCTTTTCACCCCATTTCCAACCCTCAAGCAGCCTTTCGGCATTCCAGCGTCCGTGTTCAATTTCCGCCAGCATTTCAACCTCTTGTTCAGTGAACTTTATTAACTTAATTTCTCGATCGGTAACTCTTTGCACTGTGCAATTGATCTCCTGCAGTTTTCCGTAGATGTCATCAGCCTGCCGGGCGCTTGATTCCCTGAATGCTTCAGGCAGTTTTTCCCATTTATTCATTGATGGGTCATCCGATACCATAATATCCTGTTTGTTCTGTCTGTAAATCTCATGAATTTTTTTAGCAACTTTTTCCCGAACATCTTTTTCTATTATTTTATCTGTCGAACCAACGAACGCTTTTACTGTCATCACATCCGACGGAAGGTTGATCAACCTCTCCGAACCAAGCCACTTTTCATCTTTCATGATTCTGGAAACTTCTCGCCCGCTGTCATCAACAAGGCCGACTATGGCTCCCAGGGCCAGGGCTATTCTGTATTCAATTGCAGCGATATTCCCGCCATTAATACCCAGCAGCTTCACTTCGGCAGGATCAATCCCGGAAGCAAAAATATCAATCCAGTTCTGCAGCGGCTCAATAGGACTAAAATCATTACCTTCCGTTTCATATGTTATTATATATCGTTCATCTTTCCTGGCTGTGGTAGGAACAAGCCTGGGTAAATAACCAATAGTGTTAATATTTTTCGCATATTTTTCTCCCAGCTCACCCACCAGGCCGCTGATACCTTCCCTGGTACCACCGCTAATAACCGTCCCATGATAATTCTGGAAAGCTGTTACCAGCATGTGCCGGTATTTTCTCATCGCCTCTTCTACAGATCGATCGCATCCACCGGCTACAATAACGACCGGAGGCTGAATCGATTTATCTTTACATAGAGACAGCTGCTTTACCCTTCTTGCTGCTGCCCTGGCTTTTTTTGCTTTTTTGTTAAGGTCGCTCTTGCTAACAGCTTTATCTTCAGTTCCTTCATTCTCTTCAATATCTTTTAGCTTCTTCTCCATTTGAACAGCCTGGGCAACCAGCAGCAAACGGTGCATCCACTCATATCCTTCAAGATCGCCGGCAATGTCAATTAAATGTTCCAGGGATTCCAGTGCTGTTTCGATCATGTATGGCGCCGGGCTGAGCTGCACAGCCTTGGCATAAGATTCGAGGCCGTAATAGGGTTGACCTAATAATAGATATAGCTTGCCCATAGTATAAAATGCCCAGGGCAAGTTAACACCAACATCAGCATTATCTCTACACCTGTTAATAGCTTTAGAAATAAGCGGTTTCAAGGAAGAGATAACAGAAGCATCCTTTGACAGGGCTATTTCTAAATCCAGGAAGCTTTCCAGGGGAAAGGGGTTAGTTGTATCCAATTGAAATGCCCGGTGGTATAGATCCCTGGCTTTTTGATCATCAATTCCTTTATACGTATCGGCCAAGCAGGCCAGGGCTTCAATATCATCACTGGAAGGCGTGCATATACTTTCCAGATAGCGCTGACCCTGTTTATATTTCCGACTCGTGGGTCTATCTTTAAACTTTTTGCATTGAGCAACACCCAAATCTTTTAAGACCTCAGGATCCCCTTTATCGACATGCCTGGATAATATGTCAATAGCTTTTTGCCAGTTGCCGAGAGTCATGGCCAGCCTGGCAATTTGATCGGCCAGCTTAGGGTTATCCTGATCATGTTCCATGACAATTTCCAGTGATTTAATTTTATCTTTCATCTGTTCCTCGGTCATATAGGAACCATAGCTCGAGGCATAAGCGCCCAGACCATCTTTAACTCGGGAGAAGGTTTTATCCACTCCTTCAAGCATTGCTGCCACACCTGCAAACTCTCTTTCCCACTTCTCCGGCACCTTGAACGGGCTTTTATAAACTAAAGAATGTGCAACATCAGCCCAGGCATGTTCAAGAATAGTTCTAACCTGGATTTCAGCCCGCCTGTTAATAAATTCTTCATCGTTGTAAAGTATTGGCGGCACTTGCACATCTACATCTTCAGTCGGGAAAATCCCTTTTTTAAATCTAATAATATAATGTATTGAGCGATAGCCAAATTCAGTTGGTTTAAGCCTCTCACGTACATCTACGGTATTTTCCCGATCGATCTCAAAATGTTTTTCAATATATTCAGAGATCAGTTCTACCTGTTCGGCAGTATGAACAATGATCCTACCTCCACACAAATCAGCAAACTGGTTAACCGGATCTTGATACTGATCTTTTTTACGCTGACATTTTTCAGCAAAATTGCTGATGCCCTTTGGTCTTGTTTGCACTATTGCCAGCGGGGCGAGTTTCTTCGCTGTTTTATTTAGAATTTTTTCGAGAACTTTAGCAAATTCGGCATAGTTCGGATAGCGCTCCGTATATTCCTCAACCTGCATACGGGTCCATTCCTTGCTGCCTACTTCAGGCTTCCCGGGCATACAAACACCTCCATTTTTAAGCGGGTTTATTTACACTTCCGAATATAAGAAATTGTTTTCTTTAATTAATAAGGCTTTATATAAAAGATCCAGGTAATGATTATGGCTTATCATTTTGTTTTCTCCTGTATATTTGATAGCCTGCTCTGGCCATGTAAAAAGGCAGCTTGCGAACGGTGTTCCGATTGTACTCCTTAACTTCTTCCGGCAGATCTTCCCATGGCAACATGTACGGACTGGTTTTCTTGTTCACATTTTTCGGACCAGGTTTGTACTTCCAACCCTGGCGCTTTCTTTCATTGTACCAGCGCATATGCTCCATCTTTGCCAACAAGTCAACCTCCTCAACTGAAAACTCAAAGGTTGCCTGATCCCAGTCAGTTAAAGGTTGAATACCGCAGCTTATTTTTTTAAGCTTATCTTCAATATGAGCAGCCTGACTGCGGTTTGATTCCTTCAGTTCTTCGGGCAAATCATCCCAATTTGCCATGGAAGGATTCGTTTTTACAGTTGCACCTTCCCTTTGCTGCTGTTCTATATAATCTTCATGAATTGAACGGGCTAAACTTTCCTGACTTCCACCCAGCAAAGATTCCAGGGTGCAGGTTTTATTTAGCAGGCTAAACGGGTGGATTTGATCAAAGTCAAGAGTTTCATGGTTGTCTTTGATCAGGTTGGCCAGACCTTCTGCCCGTCTCATTCGAACTACTATCGGTACTTTATCCTTTTTAGTTTTCCGGTGGAGAATAAGCGCTTTGACCAGAACATGGACATCATCGTCAAAACATAAATATATATAATCAAGATCACAGCTGCCTTTTTCATCAAAAAGAAAATTCCCTTTTTCAAACTCAGGTTCATTATCATTCATCTGCCATACTTCAAAACAGCATGCCTCTTCCAACTTGGGATAACGCAGCTGTAATAGCTCAAGTTTTCTCTCTGCGGCTTTGTCAATAACAGCAACCCTGAGCTGTTTGCCCTTATCAGCATAACCGGCCCACCAGGTTCTGGCTGCCTGAACCACAAGGCTTCTCCCCATCATGCCCAGTCCGACAATCAGGATGCGAGGTGCTTTTTTCTTTAATCTATTTTGCTCTTCAAAAGGAGAGTATTCCTTTAATAGTATCTGGGCCCCCCTTGCCAACACATTAAAAAATTCAAGCCTGAACAGGTCAGTTTCAGTGGCTGCAAAACACCAGCCGCTTAACAGGTGACACAGTTCCAGGTCAACAATATGAATATAAACAGTAAGGGGACATCTCCTGCTCAATAAAGATAAGTTACGGGCACAAAGAGCAATCTCGGCATTTGTACCGTCATCGGAAGTAACTGCTACCAGGTACCTGGCTTTATGCACTCCCGCCCGCCGTAAAGTATATTCATCGCTGGCATCGCCAATATTTACAGAGGCACCCTGTTCCCGAATCAGATTTATATAAGCATTACTCTCATCTTCCTCTACTACAACTACCTGGTAGCCATCTTCCAGAAACTCTTCTGCAAACTTTAGACCTCTCTCGCCTAACCCGCAGATTACAACATGATTTCTTAAAAACCGCACTTTTAGTTGCTGCCACTGGTCCTGAAAAATAGCAATCAAAGCTTGAAAGAGCATATAACCGGCCACAAGCGGAACCAGGAACCTCGCCACCTCAAGCTGCCAGGGCAACTTTCCCTCAACGTCTCCAGAATGAATACCGATCAATTGAATGGAACGGTAGATCAAGTCCAACACTGTAACTTCTTCCCCGATGTTCCGGGAATAAATATAAAACCCGATATAGCCCAGGCTAAGACCAAAAAGCAAAATTACACCTATAAACGGCCAGCGTATGTACTGCCAAAGTGGATAGAGGCGATTTCTTTTAAAGGTGCGATATCTATAGCGCCAGCTTTTTCTTTTACCGGTCTTCCTTGAATTCATTATGCACCTCGGTTTTAAATCTATTCTTTAAAGCAACTCTCTAACTGTTTGACTCGAGTTTAAGTAAACACGATCTTTATTCTTAAAAAGCTTCAAGCTAATTCCAGATAGGCTTCTATCTGCTCCTTTACGGTTGTGCTCAATTGATACCCCAGGCAATCCCTGGGGTCAATCCACTCATAGTCCTGATGTTCAGGGCTTAGTTTAACGCTGCCGCTCATGTAATCGCAGATAAACGTAACCCCCGTCACCCAGTAAGGTTTTTTATAAAAATGCCAGGTCTTGACGGGATATCTTACCTTGACTTGCAGATCCACTTCTTCTTCGACTTCTCTCTTTAAGGACTCTATCAGGTCCTCACCATACTCCAATTTACCACCCGGCAGTTCCCAGAGGTTCGGGTCAAACGCATCATCCGGAGGCCGCTGCACAATAAGAATTTTACCTGCTTTTCTTATTATCGCTTTACCGGCTACCCCTAAAGGTTTGTTCATTGTAAAATCCTCCTGACCCTGCATACTGCGTACATATCTTTTAAACATCCCGGAAACGCCTATAATATACCACCCCTGGTTTACTTGTTGAGAATGATCCACATTACTTCATTTGGACAATTTCATTATTATGCATCAATTTCGACATTTTACCAGTCATTCCTTCAAGAAAGTCGATCTTATCTATTGAGCTACCGGATGCAGGTAAGCTTAAAATCGTTAAGAAAACCAATTTCCTAATAGATTTTATTGTTAACTAATTAAAGGACTTGTGCTTAAAATACAGAATACTTAAAAATGGCTAAAAAGCAAAATTAGAAAATGTCATCCCTGGGAAAGCTGCGAAAAACAGCGGTAAAAGTCAAATCTTCTAAGTGACGAGGTGTTGGGGAGAAATGGTAAATAAAGAAGGCGGGGTTATTGAAAAAAAAGTTGTCGTAACTGGAGATGTAACAGTTGACTGCTTTGAGTTATTAACACCATCTGTCGAATCTCAAAACATTTCGGGAAAATACAAGTATAATTGGCAGTCATATTCGGGAGTTATTAATTTCGCCCACCCGGGAGGAGCATTGCTGTTGGCTGATTTTGTCAAACATGCCTCTGGCGCCAGGATAGTTTCCCCGGAAATCAGTAACCTTGAATCACATAGCCCTGATCGAGCAATCCAAGCTTATGCCACAATAGAAAGTTATCCTTACTCTGTTCAGAATCCGCATAAGGAAGTGTTTCGATTAAAAGACTGGAAGGGGTTTTCCGCTACAGAAAATATAAAACCGCTGACCATAGATGAAGATACCGCAAAAGCTGACATCGTTGTTCTTGATGATGGCGGCAACGGGTTTCGCGACTATCCGGCTGCCTGGGAAAGCTTATTAAGCGGTAACAAAAGCGCTTTTGTAGTATTGAAAATGAGCCGCCCGCTTGGTGAAGGAAAGCTATGGAACACCGTTGCTAAAAGCAAAAACCCCTTGATTTTAATTATTGAAGCGGATGACTTGAGGGCGATGGATGTTAAGATAAGCCGCTGCCTTTCATGGGAACGAACAGCGCAGGATTTAGCCTGGCAGATAGCCTACAATCGCTATATTGAATTCTTGCATGTTCCTGATTACCTGGTTGTAAGATTTGGCGCCGACGGCGCAGTTCTTTATAATAATAAAGATAAGGAGTTTGCCCCGAAGCTGTTTTTTGATCCCAAGGTGGAAGAGTTAGGTTTTGCCTCCCTCTATCCCGGGAAGATGGTTGGTATAGGTGATGCTTTTACCGCCGGTCTTGTTGCTGAACTGCTTCAAAACAGCGGTCAAAATGGCCTGGAAGGAGCAGTGCGCGAGGGCATTACCTGCATGAGAAAGTTATGGCAAAGTGGATTCGGAAGCAACATAGAAAGTCTAACCTACCAGTATAAAGATATCTTTAACCCCCAGCTCATTGAGGACCATTTGATTGCTGAAACCGTAATTCCTGAACCCACCCCTGAACCGGACCAGCATTACTGGTGTATACTGGAGGAACTTCCCACTTTTGTAGAGCAAATTGCCTTTAATTCAGTGGTAACCGGCAAAGATGAATCTTTGGAAAAGGTTCCTTTAGGCCAATTCGGCAATTTAATTACCCTCGACCGCAGCGAAATTGAAAGCTTCAGCAGTATAAAAAACCTGATCAACGAATACCTGAAATCTCCAACAGTCAAAAGACCCATAAGTATTGGTGTTTTCGGCCCCCCCGGATCAGGAAAATCTTTTGGCGTTACCGAAGTAGTCAAGAGCATCGACCCGGGAAAAGTTCCGGATAAACCACTGGAATTTAATCTTTCCCAGTTTAATTCACTCGATGATCTGATTACTGCTTTCCACAAAATTCGCGACGTATCTCTGCAGGGAGTAGTTCCCCTGGTGTTTTTTGACGAATTTGACTCGGAGTTTCAACGTGAAAAGCTGGGCTGGCTCAAATATTTCCTGGCCCCGATGCAAGACGGCTTGTTTCGTGACGGGGAAGCTGTACATCCCATAGGTAAAGGAATCTTTGTTTTCGCCGGTGGAACCAGGAGTACATTTGAAGAATTCAGTGAACAGCAGTCCAACCAGGTGTTCAGGGATGCAAAGGGCTCTGATTTCGTCAGTCGCCTGCGTGGTTATATCAATATTAAAGGCCCTAATCCCGTCAAGGGCAATATGCAAAATGACAGGCTTTCCATGATCAGAAGAGCAACGGTTTTGAGATTTCTATTGAAAAAAAATGCTCCCCAGATCTTTAAAGCAGGTAAATTATGCCAGATAGATCGAGATGTACTGCAGGCCTTTATTAAGGTTCCCTACTACAAGCACGGCATTCGTTCCATGGAATCTATAATTGAAATGAGCTCACTGGCCGGAAGGAAAAAATATGAACAGGCGGCCCTGCCTTCACCTGAACAACTTGAACTGCATGTCAATGCTGAAATATTTCAGAGGATTGTGGTCCGTGATGTTATTTTCCGCGCAGCCAGGAAAAGGATTGCTGAAGCCATCCATGAAAAATACCGTATCAATAACCAAAAGAAGAAACCGAAAGATGATCTTGCAATGCTTCCATGGAATAAATTGCCATCTGATTTAAAAGACTCCAACCTGGAACAGGCTGACCACATACCGCAAAAACTGCAGCTGATCAAATGTGATTTTATACCGGTAACGGGTCGGGAAATTGAGCTTTTCAAGTTCAAAGAAAGCGAGATTGAACTGTTAGCTGAGCTTGAACACGAACGATTTATGGAAGAAAAAAAACGCCAGGGTTGGGTTCAGGGTGAAAAAAGGGATAATAATAAAAAAATCCGCACCGACCTGATCCCCTGGAACGAACTGGAGGAAGAGATTAAAGATCTAGACCGGGATGCTGTTAAAGCAATACCTGAGCTGCTGGCCCAGGCAGGTCTTGAAATTTACCGTATGGACTAAAGTAATAATAAAACCATCGGCTGTAAAGACAGGTGCTTTTAAGCTGCGACGCAGTTCAATCGTTAAGAAGTATTCTTGCTAATTCCAGGGGTTCCAGGCGCTGCTCCTCTCTGTAAGCCCTCATATTGCCGCCGGAGATTTCGTCAATTAAAACTATCTGCCCACTGTCATCCACCCGTCCGAATTCAAGTTTAATATCGTACAACTCGATGCCTTTATTGGCCAGTTCATTCCTGATTATTGCGCAAATTCTCCCGGTTAAATCTTTAATTGTTTTGCACTCTTCTTTAGAAAGTAAACCCAGCATCTCCAGTGCATCCTCACTAATGGGCGGATCTTCCCGTTCATCATCTTTGAGCGTAAACTCTACAAAAGCATTCAAAGGCTGGCCTTCCCTGGCGTACATACCGTAACGGCGCATAAAACTCCCGACAGCCCGGTAGCGGCAGATGACCTCAACTCCATTACCGAATGTTTTTGCCGGCTTTACTGTCATTGTCGCTTCTTTGATACTGGCATCAATATAATGAGTGGGGATACCCTCTTTTTCTATTAACTCGAAAAACATCTTTGACAAAAGCAACCCCGCTTTGCCCGCTCCATCAATCGCAAAACCCACTTTATTGGCACCCGGATCAAAGACACCATCTTCTCCGGTTACATCATCCTTAAATTTGAGTAAATAATTGCCGTCTTCCAGGGCAAAAACATCCTTGGTTTTTCCTTCATAAACCTTTTTCATTAATTCACTCTCCCATTAGTATTTCTATAACAGTTTTCATTGCAAGCAGCTCCCGACATAACCTGAAGATTAAGTTCTTTGTAACTGCTCAGGCATAAACTGCCGTGCCAAGGGGACGGTTCCATCGTCTTCCCTTCGGACCTCCGCTTCGCTTCGGTGACGCTCGAACCGTCCCCATAGGCACGGCGGCTTATCATTAATTAAGGCGTATCGGGCTGAGCAGTTACAGTTCTTTTTAAAACTCAACTTGCTTTAATTTTTGTCTTTTAACCTGCTATCCTCTCCTGGTTAACATTGAAGTCAGATAACCGATGATAAAACCACCAAGCAGAACAAAAACAATAAGAATAATTGTTGATAATGAGATCTTCCAAAAAAACAGGTTCAGGGTTATGACATGAGTGTTTTGGATAAGAATGATTAAAAACAGAATCGCAAGAATCATGATCACTACAGCTTTAGGCTTCATTTTAAGCCCTCCTTTGCCGGTCAATTATTTAACAACCTGGAGCTGTACTGCAGGCAAATAGCATGTCGTAAATATGATAATAACTTCTTCTTTATTTATTTCTGAATTTCCTGCACAATTTATGATATTCTGTAGAGACATATCTTTCCCCGTAACTATATCCTCTCCTCGAGGGAAGAAGACTGGAATCTGCATAACTTTACTTTAATGTTATGCAAACTTGCCCCGCAAAAAAATAAGATTTGCTACTTGTTTTTTTAAAGGATATTTTCAAGTAAAGCAGAAACATAATTACATGTTAATAATTGCCATAGGGGTGAGGTGAAATATTGAAACCACGTTTACCGCTCGGAAGCGCTATAGCCTATGCTGTCGGTCAGCTGGGCTGGTCACTGGTCATCGGTATTGTTATAAATTTCCTAGTCTATTTTTACCTTCCGCCTGAAGGAGCCGGACTGCCCCAGCTTGTGCCTGAAATATATTTGTTCGGGTTTATATCAATCATCGGCATAATCACAATGGGCGGCAGGCTTTTAGATGCGATAACCGATCCCTGGATAGCCAGTCTCTCCGACCGCTCTTCAGCACGTCGGGGAAGGCGGATTACCTTTATGACCATCGGAGCTTTACCCATGGTGATACTGATGTTTTTAATCTTTAATCCTCCCCACCCCACTGCAACTTACGTTAATTTGATATGGCTGACGCTTACAATCTTTGCCTTCTACATTTTTTTCACAGTCTACCAGGTTCCTTATACCGCTCTAATAGCAGAGCTTGGTCACAATCCCCGGGAAAGACTTAACCTGTGCACTTATATATCGGTTACATTCTTTGTCGGCCAGGTTATTTCCGCCCAGGCTCCGATCATGTTCAATGTTTTCCAGGATATGTTTGATATATCAAGAGTCGAAGCAGTACGGGTTTCTTTCGGCCTGCTCGGATTGCTGGCCCTGATCTGCCTCTATGTGCCTGTGCTGCTGGTCAATGAAAACAAGTACAGCATTGGAGAGCCTTCTTCAGTACCCCTGATGCAATCATTGAAAATGACTTTTAGCAATAAGCAATTTGTCATTTTCGCCGTTTCTGACTTGATCTACTGGATTTTCATGACCATCCTGCAAACCGGCTTGATCTATTATGCCACGGTGCTCCTCCGCCAATCGGAAGATTATTATTCGATGATTTTTGTGCTTCTAATGGGCGGGTCTTTTCTTTGCTATCCTTTTGTCAACCTGGCTGCTAAAAAAGTGGGCAAGAAAAGTGTTCTTATCTTTTCACTTTCTCTTTTCGCTTTCTCCCTCCTGTTTACCTCGCAATCCGGGCAGGACTGGATCCCTCTTCCCCTGGCTATGCAGGGCTACCTGGTAGTGCTGTTGGCCTTTTTCCCCCTGGCTGCCTATGGAATACTGCCAAATGCTATTGTAGCTGACATTGCTGAAAACGATGCCCTGCGGACCGGCAGTCACCGGGAGGCAATCTATTTCGGCGCCCGCAGTTTTATGATGAAACTGGGACAGATGATCGCTCTTTTAATCTTTACTTCTCTGCTTGTTTTCGGTAGAGATATCGGAGATGATTTAGGGATCAGATTAACCGGCCTGGCCGGGGTAGCTTTCTGCCTGCTGAGCCTGGCTTTTCTATATCGTTACGACGAAAAGAATCTGCTAAAGGAATCGAGCGCTTTAAAAGAAGAAAGGGAAGCAAATTAAAGATAACCGGGGGAGATTCATAGATGGTCAAAGTAGCCATGGTCGGGGCAGGAAGTGTTGTTTTTGCCAATAATATTTTAGGCGATCTGCTCACTTACCCCGACTTAAAAGACAACCTGGAATTTTCGCTGATTGATATCGATCCAAGACGCCTGGAAGTTTCAGAAAGCTATGCCCGCCGGCGTATCGAATACGAAGATTCAAAGGCAAAGGTAACGGCAACCATGAACCTTCCTGAAGCTTTAAAGGACACAGACTACGTTATTAACATGGTCCAGGTGGGCGGCTTCGAAGCAACCCTGGCCGATTTTAATATTCCTGCCAGGTACGGATTAAAACAAACTATAGCCGACACCCATGGCATCGGCGGAATTTTCAGGGCCCTGCGAACTATTCCAGTAGTGCTGGATATATGCAGGCATATTGAAGACATTTGTCCCGAAGCTTTACTGATTAACTACTCCAATCCCATGGCCATGAATGTATGGGCCGCATACCTGGCGTCCCCTGTCAGAACTGTCGGCCTTTGCCACAGTATCCAGCTTACCGCAGCCATGCTGGCTAACTACATGGATATACCTGTTAACGAACTGCGCTACAGGGCTGCGGGTATAAACCACATATGTTGGTTCCTGGAACTAACCTACCGGGGACGCGATGCTTACCCGCTTCTTTTTGAGGCGATGGAAGATCCCCTCACCTATTCATCAGACCGGGTCCGCTTTGAAATAATGAAAAATTTTGGCCGCTTTGTCTCTGAATCAAGCGAGCATATGGCAGAATATGTTCCTTATTTTATTCCCCGTGAAGATCAGATCGCTAAACTGGGAATCCCGATCAATGAGTACCTGCGCCGCTGCGAAGCACAGGATATAGAATTTGAGAAAACCGCGGAGATTGCCGGGGGCAGGCTGAAAATGCCACCGCATTTTCGCACCTTCGAATATGCGGCGCCAATTATCGAGGCCATGGAAACAAACCGTCCTGCCCGTATTTATGGTAATGTTGAAAACAGAGGAGCTATATCGAACCTCCCGCATGGCTGCTGCGTTGAGGTGCCCTGCCTGGTTGACAGCAGTGGAATCAGCCCGGTCCATGTGGGATCTCTTCCTCCCCAGCTGGCTGCTTTAAATAAAATACATATTAATGTCCAGGAATTGACGGTAAAAGCAGTTCTGGAAAAAAGGGCTGAATATGTTTATTACGCCTGCCGTCTTGATCCGCTGGCCTCCGCAGTTTTAACCCTGGAACAGGTTGACAGCCTGGTTGAAGAACTATGGGCTGCCCATAGTGAACACCTCGGTTACTTTTAAGCCATCGGCGGGACCGGTAATGTAGAAATGCGGCTCATTAATTGAAGTAACCCGGGCTTTCTCCAGGATACGTTCCTGCAGCTTATAGACACGTTCTCTGTGAACAAGGGCAACCACGCAGCCGCCAAAACCCGCTCCGGTCATCCGTGCTCCTAAAACTCCCCGAAATGCCTGGGCGGCATCAACTATTAAGTCTAACTCCTTGCAGCTTACCTCAAAATAACGGCGCAAACCTTCATGCGATTGATTCATCAGGCTGCCGGCAGTCTGCAAATCTCCAAGCCGAAAAGCTTTAACCGCATCCAGAACCCGCTGGTTCTCCCTGACCACAAAAAAACTGCGCTTATATAGTGCGGGCAGCATTATCGAACGTGCCTTTTCTATGTCTTCTAAGTTTACTTCCCGCAGAGATTTTTTTTTCATTCCTGTGGCCCTGTTAATCAGAATAAGCGCCTCGGCACATTCTTCCCTCCTGCGGTTGTAGGCTGAACCGGCCAGGGTCCGCTTAACATTGCTGTCTATAATCATGAAGACATGTTCACCTTGATCAAGGGGAATATGTTCATATTCCAGGGAGCGGCAGTCGATAAAAAGTGCGCAACCTTTTTGGGAAAGCGCAGAAGCAAATTGGTCCATTATTCCACACTGCACCCCGACATATTCATTCTCAGCCCTTTGCGCTATTAAGGCCAGGTTTTTTTCAGGGATGTCCAGCCTATTAAGATATGAAAACGCAGCAGCAGCGGCTACTTCCAGCGCTGCCGATGAACTCAACCCGGCACCGATCGGAATATCTCCACCAAAGGAAATATCGGCCCCCGACAACCTGTATCCTTCGTCCTGCAAAACCCAGCAAACTCCTGCCAGGTAATCATACCAGTGATGTTTGTTGCGGGAAACAAGCCTGTTTAAAGAAAATGAAGCATTTTTATCAAGATCACGAGCGTATATACTGACAACTTTATCACTGCGTTTTTGAGCAGTCAGGGATATACCCATATTAACAGCCATGGGCAATACATATCCCTGGTTGTAATCGGTATGTTCACCGATAATATTGACCCTGCCGGGAGCATAAACCTTAACTTTCACGCTTATTCCACCTTTATATCTCTTTATTTATGGCCATTTTACCACAGCAGCAGGTGTTTATCTCCGAATAACTTTGTCCGGACCCTTCTTTTTCTGCGGCAGTTATGGTTTGATATAGAGGGGTGATTATTTTGCGGGTTATCGCCGGTAAGGCAAAAGGAATGAAACTGAAAGCTCCGAACGGCTTAACTGTCAGGCCAACCGCCGATCGGGTTAAAGAAGCGCTGTTTAATATTATCGGCCCCTGCATTATCAACGCTCGCTTTATTGATCTTTATGCCGGAAGCGGGGCTATCGGTATCGAAGCTTTAAGTCGAGGTGCGCATAGCTGTATTTTTATCGAAAAACAGAGAAAAAACTTTCTTGTAATAAAAGAAAACCTTGGCAAAACCGGCCTTGAAGAAAGCGCCAGGCTGATCATGGCCGAGGTCGATAAAGCCCTGTTTATACTTAATCGAGAAAAAATTACAGCAGACCTGGTTTATCTTGACCCGCCCTATAGCTGCCCCGACCTCGCATCGGTGGTAAACAGGGTGCTCGAGCTAAAGATAATAGCTGAAAGTGGACTGTTAATTGCCGAGCATGCGTACAAAAACAGGCAGTGGGCTGAAGCTTATGGTTCGGTAAGACAAAAGAAATACGGCGACACCTGCCTGACTATTATTTCCAATGCCTGATTGCCCCTCGCGCTGCCCTGGTCATTTAAGATCGGCAAGCACTTCCTTCAGGGCAGCAAGGAACCTTTTATTCTGCTCCTCTGTACCGTAAGTAACCCTGATATAGGTGGGGAAACCGAAAATATCACCCGTGCGGACTATAACCCCTTTCTGCAGCATGGCTTTAAAGACCTCACGAGAATCTACTTTCAAATCAATAAAGCAAAAGTTGGCCTGATCGGGTACGGGCTTTAAACCCATTTCAGATAAACCCTCGACAAACTGCTTCCTCGATTCTCCAACCAGTTTGCGACTTCGCTCGAGATGATAGTTATCTTTCAAGGCACCCAGCGCGGCAACCTGTGCCATCGCATTAACATTGAAAGGCTCGCGAACCCTGTTTAATTCACCGATGATTTCCGCGGGAGCAATACCGTAACCTATCCGCAAGCCGGCCAAACCGTAAATCTTCGAAAAAGTGCGCAGCAGGATAACAGGCATGCCCTGCTCAACGTAGTCCAGTCCTGTCGGGTGATCTTCATTATCAACATATTCTATATAGGCCTGATCTAAAACGAGCAGGACATTATCCGGAAGACGTTCGATAAAAGAATCGAGATCTTTTTTCTTTACAATCGATCCGGTCGGATTATTAGGGCTGCATATGAAAACCAGCCTTGTTTTTTCGTTAACCGCCTCTAGAATTGCTTCAAAATCATAACTAAAATCAGGGCCGACCAGTGGCACCTGGCGCGGGGTACCACCCATCAGGCGCATGGCAAAATCATACTCTGAGAAGCTGGGTTTAACCATTACCGCTTCATCACCCTGATTAATGTAATCAAGGGTCAGAAAAGATAAAATTTCATCGGAACCATTACCAAAAATAAGCTGATCTGTTTTTAAGTCCAATTTAGCAGCCAGCGCTTCTTTAAGGTAATAACAATTGCCATCCGGGTAAATATGCATCTTTTTCAGGTTGCTGCGCATTGCTTCGACTGCACGCAGGGAAGGGCCCAGGGGGTTTTCGTTGGAAGCCATCTTGATCACGTTCTTCAACCCAAGTTCCCTCTCTACCTCTTCGACCGGTTTGCCGGGCACGTAAGGTTTAATCTTATCCAGGCATGATCGCATTTCAGGTTTTTTCACTGGTTTATCCTCCATCTCGTAAATTCATTATTTATATGAATAGTTCTCTTGTTTATTTTGCTGTTACCCTTGCTTTATCCTTTTTATTCTGTTATAATCCAAAAATAATTAAAATAACAAAGCGTTGAAGGGGATAAATACTTTGACGGTTCATTCAGAGAGAGGCTCCCCGGCTGAAAGAGCCCCTGGCTGTCAAAGGAATAAGCCACCCCGGAGCTGTGGTCCTGAAATGGCAACAAGCCACTAAGCGCCACCGGCTGCAAGGCCGTTATCGAAAACGAGTGGCTCGATTTTTGGGCAACTAGAGTGGTACCGCGGGATATTAGCCCGTCTCTTAAATTATTAAGAGACGGGCATTTTGATTGTTAAGCAGGCTTTTAAAACCAGACCACGCCACCTGAGGAGGCAGTTTAAAATGAGCGTTAAGTGGGACAACTATTTTTCTGAGCGAACCAGGCATATTACAGGTTCCCAAATTCGCCAGTTCTTTTCCCTGACCGAACGGCCGGAAGTGATCTCTTTCGCCGGTGGGTTCCCGGGTAACGATTTTTTCCCGCGCGAACACATTGCCCGTGCCCTGGCTGAGTTGGCTGTGGATAAAAGCGGCCAGGCATTGCAGTACGGCCCTACCGAAGGAAGTTATGACCTGCGGGAACTGGTTGCGGAAAAAATGCGCCGCGAAGGTGCGGCTTGCCAGGCCGATAACCTGGTCATTACCGATGGCTCC
>SL_3KL_010_SEDDRAFT_10002252_pt1 | contig 17686 bp, 18 predicted proteins | sample SodLakKL_010_SED_2_FD_10381 | JGI IMG/M metagenome (IMG submission 10381) | reverse complement strand
CAACGTATTACGGCACAACCGTCAACACCGGATTATGGAATACTATCGGTTCTTACGCAGACGTGGGCAACACCCACTCTTCTATTCAAAGTACCCGCAACCGTTTTCTACCCGAAACCTTCTGTTGATTCGGCGGTAGTTCATATTGTGTTTGACCGCGAACGAAGCGATATTAAAGATGAAAATATGTACCGGATGATTGTAAGAGGAACATTCGGTAAACGCCGCAAAATGCTTCGCTCGAGTTTGAAGCGATTATTTCCGGAATTACCGTTGCAACAAGAACAGTTTTCAATCGATCTTAACAAACGGCCGGAAGCGTGTTCTGTTGATGATTTTATTCAATTAACCGGAGAGATAAAGCATGGTATCAAAAGAAGCTGAAAATAAACCGGTACACGATACATCCTTGCCGAAAGTGCATGCCGCTGCCGACCCGCAGCACGACGAAGATCGGGAATTTACAATCGAAGAAGAATTTCTTGACGATCTTCGTGAACTCATACAGGTTCGTTCGACGGCAAGTATTATAAATATCCTGGCCGATCTTCATTCTCCAGATATCGCAGATATCATCGATAACCTGGAACCGGAAGACCGTTTATATATCTTTGAACTTCTCGATCATGAAACCGCAAGTGAGGTATTGCTTGAAGTTGATGAAAAAGTGCGGGAAGATCTGCTGGACCGGCTATCGCATCCCCGGATTCGAAATATTGTCGATGAGCTTGATTCGGACGATGCTGCCGACATCATCGGTGAATTGAGCGAAGAGGTTGCCGAGCGGGTGCTTGATGATATCGACAAAGAAGATTCCCATACATTAAAAGAACTGTTGCGGTATCCGACCGATAGTGCGGGCGGTATTATGGCGACGGAGTTCGTATCGGTAAAAAAAGATGATACGGTGCAAAAGGCGATACAGCGGGTGCGGAAAATGTCGAAAGAGATTGGCGAAATCTATAATGTGTATGTTGTTGATGAGAACGGTTTGCTGGTCGGTCTCCTTCCTGTGAAAGATCTTATTGTATACAATCCCCGGCGCCGTGTTAATAAAGTGATGGAAACCGAGTTTCACGCAGTTGATGTATTGACCGATCAGGAAGAGGTTGCAAACATTATGAACAAATATGACCTCATCACTATTCCTGTTGTGAACACAAAAGGAGAGATGCTCGGTAAGATTACCTTCGATGATATTATGGATGTCATCCACGAGGAGGCGGATGAGGATATACAAAAATTTGCCGGTATCGCCGGTATGGAGTTAGTGGGGCATGGTGTATGGGATATTTCACGCAGACGAATGCCCTGGCTCGCAATTGCATTTGCCGGACAGCTGCTTTCTGCTTTTATATTGAGTAGCTTCCACGAATCGCTCGAGAAAATTATAGCATCGGCATTTTTTATCCCCATCATCATGGCAATGGCGGGAAATGCGGGTATTCAATCCTCAGCGGTTGTGATTCGCGGACTTGGAACGGGTGAGATTTGGGAAGGGATGCTTGTGAAACGCATGATGAAAGAATCAGGTGTTGCGTTTGCAAACGGACTCGTTTTTGCATTATTGATATTTTTTATCGGGTGGGTGTGGATTGACGATGTATTGTTCGGTATCGCGCTTGGGTTTTCATTGCTTGTCGTTATTGCAGGAGCGACGATAGTAGGTGCCACGATACCGTTTCTTCTTACCAGATTAAAGATCGATCCCGCCGTCGCAACCGGACCGTTTATTACCACAAGCAACGATGCACTCGGGTTGTTGATCTATTTTGGAGTGTTGAGTTTGTTGTATTTATAGTGCGGGATTTTATGTTTGTTGTTTCGTGTTTTTCTTATGGATGACATATAAAAAATCCAGTCCCGACACAACGGGGCTGAATATTTAATTATCCATTTATCTATGCTTCCAAACTTACTTTTCACGCTCAACCTGCTCCTACTTCACCCTTCTTCTGCTTTTGCTCATACTGATACGCCATATTCCTCAACGCCTCAACCCGTTTATTAATTGGCGGGTGTGTTGAGAACAGATCCGACATAAAACCGGTGCGTTGTTCGCGTTTTAAATGAAACGGATCAGAGATACAGAGATGGGCTGCATCGCGATGAATCGCTTTGGGTTTGACGAATGAGCCGCTTATCTTGTGCAGCGCGTTTATGAGTCCGTTTGGATTTCGTGTCAGCTCTGCTGCGGTAGCGTCTGCAAGGTATTCGCGTTTGCGGGAAACCATCATCGCCATCATATTTGCGATAATAGGTGCGAGGATAATGCCGATTAGCCATAACACAAGAACGATAATCATAACGGGACCGCCGCCGCCGCGACCTCCGCCGCCCGATCGTCGGCCTCCGCCGAACCACATCATCCGTCTCGACATCATTGCAAGCAGCAAGATTGCTCCTACAAGTGCTGCAACGATCGTCATCAAACGAATATCATAGTTGCGTATGTGTGCGATCTCGTGAGCAATCACGGCTTGCAGCTCCTCACGGTTTAGTGTTTCAAGTAATCCTTCAGTAACCGCTACGTATCCATCTTCGGGATTTTTACCGGTAGCAAATGCATTGGGTGCCTTATCGGGAACGATATAGATCTTCGGGCGCGGTATTCCCGACGCAATGGTCATTTCATCAACAACGTTTATAAGCTGCCGGTGATCGGGGTTGTTTGGATCGGCGGGGTATGCATTGGTCGATCTCATCACCGATACCGCACCGCTGTTATAGCTCCACATTGCAGTACCGGCACCGAGGGCAAGAGCAATGATCGTTCCCATCGGGAAGAAATCGAGCATTATCATATCAAACCCGAAACCCAGTAATCCCAGAAATAAAATGAAGCCGGCCATGACAACTATCGTCAGGCGTTTGTTATGAAGTTGCTGTTCGTAGAGGTTACGTTTTCTATCGAAAAAGCCCATATAATTTTATAAAAGATAAAACTATTTTTGTTTTTTAAATGATAAATCGACCTTTGGTACTTCACGTTCGGTGAGGACGGTTATCTCAAATAATTCCGCAGCTTTAAAACCGAACATATTTGCAATGATGTTGCCGGGGAACATCTGTGTTGCCGTGTTGAATTTCGTGGCAATGTCGTTGTAAAACTGCCGTGCGAAAGCGATCTTGTTCTCGGTGCTGGTTAATTCTTCCTGTAGTTGTTTCACGTTCTCGTTCGAACGGAGCTGCGGATAGTTCTCAACGAGCGCGAACAATTTCGAAAGCGCACCGGTTAATATATTCTCTTTTTCAGCCGCATCGGCAACACCTTTTGGATTCAGCGCGCTGTTCCGTGCCTGGATGACACTCTCAAGCGTCTCACGCTCAAACTCCATCTGTCCTTTAACGGTGTTGACCAGATTCGGGATGAGATCATGACGTCGTTTCAATTGAACGTCGATCTGTTTCCAGCCGTTTGTGGTTTGATTGCGCAACCGGATCAGTTTGTTGTAGCGCGAGATGACCCATAAAACCAGTAGTGCAGCTACTGCAATGGCAATGATTGTACCCATAGGTATCTCCTCCAATGGATTAATGGTAGATTGAAATGAATGAAGATACGTTCAGAAGAGATAAAAGTCAATGAAAACATTGCCGCATGTGTACGAAATTTATTTACTGGTCCGTACATCTGCGGCAATGTGGAGGAGGTCAAATGCGGTTCGTATTTGAAACTTCACGGTAATAGTTCGGGATCTCAATATCAATATCGTGTTTCAGTTCTTCCATACGTTTCCGGAATTCTTCCATTTGTATTTTGAATTCTTCCATTCCGGGTCGTATACTTTCCTCAATGCTTCGCCGGAACGCTTCAGCTCCTCCCGGTCCGAATATCTGAATTTCAAATTCTTCCCTATCAAAGTCCGGTAAATAAAATTCCGATATTTCCCGTTCTTCAAGCTGCGCGGTTATTGTGCTTCGTGATCCTTCCCGCATGATTTCTATCCGGACCTGCTCGTCTGCTTCATAACCGGCTAATGTCCGGCGAAGCTCACGTGCTGAAGCGATCTCATTTTCGTCGATTCTCAGTATTACATCGCCTGCACGGAGATTTGCTTTCTCAGCAGGCGAATTCTCAAATACCCGTTCCACCAGTACCCCCAATTCTTCACGTACCTGAAAGTATTCTCTTAATTGCGGATTCAGATCGATGACACTGATGCCGAGACGTCCGTGGCGGTGATGCATCATAATACGCGGTGTATCCGGTATCCTCGGTATCCGTATTGCCTGCCGGCGGGGACGCTCGCGCAATGTGACCGATAGTTCCTGCTGTCCTCCGTCCCGCACAATGAGAACAGGAACAGTTTCGTTTATCTCAGCGCGTCGAACAGCCCGTCGTAAACCCTCCGCCTCATAAATTTCACGATCACCGAACCGGATAATCACGTCTCCCGCACGAATTCCGGCAGAATCGGCGGGACTGTCCCCGGATACCCTGGTTACGAAAGCCCCTTCATCACGGGGAAGTTTTTCAATATCAATGATATCCGGCGACACATCGGATATTTGAACCCCCAACCATGCCCGGTCTGATAATCTGATGATCTCTATCTGCTTTTCTTTTTCCTGTGCTCCAGATGACAGGGTAAACAGGCAGGCGAAAAACAATATAGAGCCGATGGTAAATATATAGTTACATTTCATAGTTCTTACCTCCGGTTATGTATACGTAAGCCTTATGGTATTGTTTCGTTTTGGTCTGTTAGACGTCGGGTTGGTAGAATAGGTTCCGTTGTGTGGCAAATTTCATTAAAAGTTTGTAATATGTTCACTTTAATCGATGAATTTCCCGTCAACGAAAATGGTTTAATGATTCTTGCTCGTTATATTCAAAATCTGCGGACATACGATGTCGTATCATTTGTGTTTTTGGCATTCCTTTCAATTCTGAACCTTTTATTTTATACCCGGGTAGCTGAGTGGTGGATCCTTATTCTTTTAAATATTGTAGTGTCGGGATTAATAATTTATTTCGCCTACCGGTTTTCGGATCTTCCTGCCAACAAGCCGTTGAGAATTATCCGTGACTGGTATCCGGTCGGGATGGTCATTTATGTATTTCAGCAGATATATTATATGGTGTACCCTATCAGAGGGCGGGATTACGATGAGCTTTTAATAGAGATCGATTACTGGATGTTCGGGGTGAACCCGACGGAATGGATGGCGCAGTTTTCACATCCGGTTTTGACGGAGTTTTTACAGATCGTTTACGCAACCTTTTATTTTCTATTTTTGATTGCAGGATATGAAATGTACCGCCGGAAATTATACCGGGAGTTTTATTATTTCATCCTGATCGTGGTGTACGGATTTTATTTGTCGTATATCGGTTATTTTTTAGTTCCCGCTATCGGGCCGCGGTTTACGTTGCACGATTTTCATACCAAGAATGAAGACCTGCCCGGGTTGTTTTTAACCGACATCATTCGTGAACTGCTGAACCGGGGTGAATCGATCCCGCCAGGAGTTGCCAATCCCGAGGATTATGTACATCGTGATGTTTTCCCGAGCGGGCATACGCAACTGACGCTTGTGTTAATGTATGGCGTATGGTTGTACCGTTTGCACTGCCGGAAAATTATGTATGTAATCGGGGTGCTGATGATATTCTCGACGGTCTATTTGTGGTATCACTATGTAATCGATTTGATTGCGTCGGTGGTATTTTTTGCTGTTACCATTGCAACGGCACCGTATATTGATAGGTGGTGGAAGGGGAGGGTTATCAGGCGATGACCGGTAACGGCAGCGAAATCAGTTCTTATGCCGGTTCAGCCACTCAAAAACATACGCTGCTATTTTTTCCCAACCGGGTTCGGAAATGACGAAATGGGCATGGTTTTCGAATTCTTTATATGTTGCAACTGAGTCATATTTTTTTGCAACTTTCTTAACGACAGAAACGGGAGTAATTCTGTCTTCAGCCCCTGCCACAATTAAAACCGGACATGTAACTTTTGTTTCATCAACTTTTGATGCACCTTTCGGATCTAATAACCATAACCCTGTCTCCGTTGCTGCCCTTCCCGATTCGTATACCAGTTTATTATAAGTCTTTTTTTGCTCTTCATCAGGAAGTAAATGCATCATAGAATATACGGCTGCTTTGAAAGATATTCGGTGAGGATTTCGCCAGAATCCCCATCGTGTTAATATTCCCCAGAAGCTCTTGATGACGGAGAAATTCAACGCATTAATTCCACTCGGCGATGCAGGAGTTAACAAAACAAGACATTCGGCTAAACCGCGGGCGCCTAAAATCTGGGCTAAGAGACCGCCCATAGAATGTCCCATTATGATCGGCGGTTCATCTAATTTTCGAATGTACGTTTCAAGATCGTGGGCATAATCCAATAAACTCGTCGTTCCTAATTCCGGTTTTGGTTTATCGCCGGGGTCTACATCGTGATGTCGGAGGACGGGGATATGACATTGATACCCTTTTTCTTCAAAGAAATTTTTAAAATTATCCCAACACCACGAACCTCCCCACATACCGTGAATCATTACAATTGTTTTTGACATTCTCATACTCTATGTATATTTGATGCTTAATTAAATATATGCCATCGTCTGCGCCAACCCAAACTACGTTGGATTTATAGACTGCAATTTCCAACGTGGCATAGCCCCCGCAAAATGCACGGGGTAGGCGCAACTAAAAATGGCAAAATAATTTATTTTTTATTAGTGAAGAGTAGTAAAGATTTGTGGGTGATATTTATGCTTTTTGTATACAGATTAACCTGTTAAGTTACTAACAAACATGCCCGTCACTATTACCCTCAACTATTTGAAAAATGAAAGCTTTTGCATTCCAACTCTTACGGTAAGTGACGGGCATGTTTCTTGTGTACTTAAATATGATTATCGCGCACCCATCGCACACGTGCAAACTTCACTCCGTCAGAAAAGCTGTAGTGAAGCTCACCTGAGTATGCACGGTGTACTGCTTTGCCGAGTCGCTGCGCGAGGCGTTCGGTTGTCGTCGTGATTTCAATTCCTCCTTTTGTTTTTTTAACATGCACAATCCGGTCAAGTGGATTATGGTTCATTACTTTTGATTCTTCGTTACGGATAAGATTAAATATTTCATCGCTGTGTTCGCGGAGGAACGAGCCGCCGAGGGTGACGAGTCCCATCGGAACGTTATCGGCCCGCTTTCTGCATGCAGGACACTTTACCTCACCTTGAATATCTCTATTGCCGTATAATCGTTTTGCTTCCTTTTCCTGATACCATCGTTTGTTCCAGTAAATCAGTCCACAGTCTTTGCATCGGAGCGGTTCTTTCATGCCCTTACCTTTCGGGGGCAGATACGGATCATTTTCATTACGTAAATTATTTCGAATTCCCTGGGACGATTTTACGCGTTGTGACATAGTGAACCCCGCATGTAATAGTGATTAAAAATGGACTAAATATATTTTTATTGGTTTATTTTGTGTTTGGTAGGCATCCCTCCTTTCTCTAAATTTAGGATTTCCGAGGGAGTGTAAAAAAGGTACTCACTATTATTAATTGCAAATATTTTGCTTAAAGTCAATAGGGAATAGGTTTATTTTGATAATAAAATTTACTGTAAAACCAGGTAAACTGGGACATTTCAACCTTTTACTCCGATTCTCTCAATTTCAATCCCTTCTTCAATTCTTTAACGAATTCTTTTACAGGTGCAATATAATTTTTGTTCCGGTTATTGTTTATAATTTTTATTAATGCGCTGCCAACGATAATACCGTCTGCATATGGTGCGAGCATGTGTGCGTTTTTTCCCGATGATATTCCAAAGCCAACCAGGACCGGATTTTTTGTAATATTATTCCTGCATCGCTGTAAATATTCTTTTACCGTATCGGGTATTCCGTTGCTCTGCCCTGTTACACCGGTTATTGATACACAGTACACAAATCCTTCGGAAGCCATATCGATTTGACGGAGGCGATCATCTGACGTGGTAGGTGCTGAAAGAAAGATCGGTGCAAGGTTATGATCGTGTGCAAGTGCACGGTATGCAGTAGATTCCTCGACCGGAATATCCGGAATGATCAAACCATCAACACCGCATGCAGAAGCGGTTTGCATAAACCTTTCCAGACCAAATGCTATGAGGGGATTAACATACCCCATCAGAATAATTGGTATCTGAGATATTTTACGGATCTCCATAACGATGTCGAAGACGGTTGTAACGTTGACACCATTTTTAATTGCCCGGTCTGATGCAAGCTGAATCGTCGGTCCATCTGCAAGCGGATCTGAGAAGGGAATCCCGAGCTCAATAATATCGGCACCCGCTTCTTCAACTGCACCGATGATTTCAGGTGTTGCGGTGACAGACGGATATCCTGCAGTAATAAAGATCGAAAGCGCTTTACGGTTCTGTGAACGGAGTTTGCTTAATGTTTGATGTATACGGGTATTCATATGATATTTCTAATCATTCTATCTCTAATTCTTTAAATATTGTGCCAAGATCTTTTTCACCGCGCCCTGAAAGATTTATAACGATAGTTTGGTCACTGTTCGTATCGGGAAGTAATCTTTCCAGATAGGCGAGTGCATGGGCTGTTTCAAGTGCGGGGATGATTCCTTCCAGTTGTGACAACATTTGAACAGCGTCAAGCGCTTCGCTGTCGGTCACCGATTCATACCGTACCCGTCCTGAATCTTTTAAAAAGCTATGTTCCGGTCCCACACCGGGATAATCCAGACCGGCGGAGATTGAATGTGCAGGAAGTACCTGTCCGTATTCATCCTGTAAAAGATAGCTTAAGTTGCCGTGTAAAACTCCCGGTTTACCCAGGGTCAGTGTCGCAGCATGTTGGTCGGTTGTTATACCGTAACCGGCGGCTTCAACACCGATCATCTTTACGTGTTCATCGGTGATGAACGGATAAAACATTCCGATGGAATTACTTCCGCCGCCGACGCATGCAAGGAGATAATCAGGTGAAGCAATAGATCGTTCCTGTAATTGAGTCTGTGTTTCTCTTCCGATAACACTCTGAAAATCCCGTACCATCATCGGGTACGGATGCGGTCCGACGACCGAACCGATAACATAAAATGTATTTCGTACATTGGTGACCCAATCGCGTATTGCCTCGTTGGTCGCGTCTTTCAGTGTTTGCGTTCCCGAGTCCACCGGTATTACTTGTGCACCGAGAAGTTTCATCCGGTTGACATTCGATTCCTGACGCCGGGTATCTTCACGTCCCATATAAACCACACAATCGAGTCCGAGTTTCGCTGCAACGGTTGCCGTCGCGACACCATGCTGACCGGCACCGGTCTCTGCAATGATTCGCTTCTTACCGATTTTTTTCGCCAGCAGCATCTGACCGATTACATTGTTGATCTTATGAGCGCCGGTATGACAGAGATCTTCGCGTTTTAAAAATATTTGTGCTCCGCCATAATGACCGGTAAGTCGTGAAGCAAAATAGAGCGGTGTAGGGCGGCCGGCAAAATCAGCAAGCATGTTTTGGAATTCTTTCTGAAATATGGAATCATTTTTTGCTGCGGTGTATGTATCTTCCAATTCCTGAAGAGCGAACATAAGTGTTTCAGGGACATATTTCCCGCCATAGGTACCGTAATATCCTTTTGCGTCCGGTTGAGTATATGGTTTCATAATTATTCTGCTTTTATTAATTCGATTTTTTCAGGTGGATGTGATCTTATTTTTCGATCCATTATATCGGCCAGGTGACCGAGCTTATTCAGGAGTAATTTCAACCGATCGGGTTTGATCGATTGATAACCGTCTGATAGAGCATGTTCAGGATCGTTATGTACTTCGATCATCAGACCATCGGCTCCTGCTGCTATGGATGCCATCGACATAGCATGCACGCCGTCCCATCTGCCGATACCGTGACTCGGGTCGACGATGATCGGTAGATGGGAGAGCTTTTTAATAACGGGTATGGCATTCAGATCAAGTGTATTGCGTGTGTAGGTTTCGAATGTCCGGATCCCGCGCTCGCATAAAATGATATTGGGATTTCCCTGATGTGCAATGTATTCTGCAGCCATGAGCAATTCTTCAATCGTTGCCGATATACCCCGTTTTAACAGGATCGGTTTGCCGGTGCTTCCGGCTGCTTCGAGGAGGGCAAAGTTCTGCATATTCCGTGCACCGATCTGGATAATATCGGTTACCTCTGCCACCATTGCTAGTGTTTCTTCGCTGCGGACTTCGGTTACGATATTTATTCCTGTCCTGCTGCGCGCTTCATCGAGAATGGCAAGTCCTTTTTCCTTTAAACCCTGAAATGAGTAAGGCGATGTTCGCGGTTTAAATGCACCGCCGCGGAGAAACTGTATTCCCATAGAAGCAAGAATATCAGCGATATCAATGATTTGCTCACGGCTCTCAACCGAGCAGGGCCCGGCGATAATGGTTAATTCATTCCCTCCGATGATGTTTCCGTTTATTCTAATTTCTGTATTTTCTGGTTTGAACTCACGTCCGACAAGTTTAAAGGGTTTTGAAACAGATATTGCATCGGCAACACCGCCCATCGTTAAGAAATTCGACGGATCGATTTTTCCCTGATTGCCGGTAATACCGATAGCAATTCGCTGGGCACCGCCGATCGCGTGCGGTTTATATCCCATTGAGCGAATTTTTTCTTTTACTGCATCGATCTGTTCATCGGTTGCTGTGGATTTCATTGCGATGAGCATGCGCTGATCCCTTTCTTTGAATCGTTTCGAATAATTGCAATAATTTTTGTTTATCTTTTTTACCCGGCGCAGATTCGATCCCGCTATTGATATCTACACCGAATGGATTGACAATTGAAATAGCGCGGGTGATATTACCGGGATGCAACCCGCCGGATACGATCACATTATATTTTTCAGATGCCTTCCGTGCAATATCCCAGTTGCCGGTTTGCCCGGTACCGCCATAAAGGGTTTTGTGGAACGTATCAAATAAAAACGCATCGACGTTAAAGGCCTCGAGACCGGGTAATTCACGCATGGTTACTAAACGAACGGCTTTCCAAACTTTCACCGAATCATAGTCACACTCATCAGGTGTTTCATTGCCGTGTAACTGAATTACTTTGATCCCCGTCAGATCGATTGTTCGTCTGATCTCATCCCGGTGGTGGTTTACGAAGACTCCAACCGGATTAATGTGTTCAGGCAATTGCTTAATTATTTCAGCTGCACGTTTAGGCGAAATGTATCTCGGACTTTCCTTATAGAAGATAAATCCAATTGCATCTGAACCGCAATCTGCAACTGCGAGTGCATCTTCCGCATTTGTTATGCCGCATATTTTTATGAGGGGATGCATGTACTTACCGTTATTTTCCGATTGTTTGTTGTTTATTGACAAATTCAAATAGTCTGCCTCTGTTTCGCATGAGCGATTCACCGATTAAAGCGCCTTTTGCACCGAAACTTTTCACCAGGTTGAGATCGTCGCTGTTTTGTATTCCGCTCTCACTGATAACGATTACATCAGCGGGAAGTTTTTTTATTACTTCTTTTGTATGATTCAGGTCGACAGTGAATGTCCGAAGATCGCGGTTGTTTATTCCGATAAGTTTCATCACACTGAAGTCGAGATTATCGATCACTGATTCGTCGTATATTTCGACCAGGCATTCCAGATTGAGTCCGGATGCCCGTGTAAAGAGTGCATGCAGTTTTTGCTTTGATACTATATCAGCAATCAGCAGCACCGCATCGGCGCCGAATGCCTTCGCTTCATGTAACTGGTATTCATCGATAATAAAATCTTTCCGGAGGACCGGAATATGAACCGCTTTGCTGACTTGTTCAATATCGTGCAGTGAACCCCCAAAATATTTTTCATCGGTAAGTACCGATATACCGACAGCGCCGGAGTTGATATAATCAAATGCCGTTTCGACCGGATCGGCATTCTGCTGTATTGTTCCCGCGGATGGTGATCTGCGTTTGAATTCCGCAATAATACCGAAGTCTTTTTTAAATTGATCAATCAATGAACGGGTTTTACTTTCGTAAAGTGATCGTTCTTGAAGCTGTTCGACCGGGTGATTCTTTTTCCGGAATTCTATTTCGGTCCTTGTATGGTTTACTATTTCTTGGAGCTTGTTCATTATTTTATTTACTATTTGATGTATCGACCAGTTCTTTTAATTTTCGCATCGCATTCCCTGAATCGATTGATTCTTTTGCCAACTCGATCCCTTCCTGCGGAGTTGTTGCTTTTTCTCCTGCGTATAATCCGAAACCCGCGTTTAAGAGAACAATATCCCGGTACGGACCGTTTTTCCCCTGAAGTATATTCATACATATCTCAGCATTTGTTTCAACGGTGTCTCCTAAGAGGTTCTCTAACGGTACAGTCGGAAAACCAAAGTCAGTCGGTGTTACCGTGTATTGTTGTATAGGTTGCCCGTGTGTAACTTCAAAAATATGTGTTCTGCCGGATAGTGAAATTTCATCGATCCCGTCTTCGGAATGAACTACGAGTACCCGTTGTGCTCCTAATTCTGAAAATACATTTGCAATTTTTCGTGCTGCATCAATATTGAATACGCCGACAAGTTGATTTTTCACACCCGCGGGGTTGGTCATCGGTCCCATCATATTGAACATTGTTTTCACACCGAGTTCACGTCGCGGCGTAGCGGCAAATTTCATCGCAGGATGGTATGTCGGTGCAAAAAGAAAACCGATACCGGTATCGAAATCATCGTGTCGTAAGTTCCGGCGGCGTGGAAATATTAATGCCGAGATACTGTAAAAGATCTGCGCTGCCGCACTTACTGGAGATAGAACGGTTTCCGTGCTTTGCAACAGTCGCTCCGGCTCCTGCAACGACAAATGATGCAACGGTCGAAATATTAAACGTTCCCGAATTATCGCCGCCCGTACCGCACATATCGAGTGCAACCGCACCGTTAAGATTGATCTTTAACGACTTATCGCGCATTACTTTCACAAACGCTGCAAGTTCGTCGATTTCCTCGCCTTTCATTTTCATCGCAGTAAGAAAGGCGCCGATCTGTGCATCGGTTGCATTCCCTTCCATTATCGTAAGCATAGCGTTTGTTGCATCCTCTGTCGAAAGATGCTCACCCTCGATTAATTGTTGTATATATTGTTTCATGCTCTGCTCCATAACAAGTTTGGTTACGAATTATTTTTCAACCAGTTGGTAATGAGTTTCGGTCCCTCGGTAGTCAGGATCGATTCCGGGTGGAATTGGATTCCTTCCAGCGGATACCGGTTATGCTTCACGCCCATAATAACACCGTCATCAGTCTCGGAGGTAACGTCCAGTTCGGGGGCGAGAGTTTTCCGGTCGATCACAAGCGAATGGTATCGTGTGGCGGTAAATGGATTCTGCAGACCTGCGTATGAATCCGAATTACGATGTTTTATCATCGATGTTTTGCCATGCATCAATGAATCTGCTCTGACGATCCCGCAGCCGAATGCATAGCCGATCGCCTGATGTCCGAGGCACACACCGAGCGTCGGAATTTTTTGCCCCAGCTTCTGTATGAGTTCAACCGTGATACCGGCGTTCTCCGGTCTGCCGGGTCCCGGTGAGATAACAATATGCGACGGTTTTCGTTGTTCTATCTCGTCAACCGTAACGGTGTCGTTCCGCTCCACCTGCACTTCGTCGTGCTGTGCAAGGAGTTGAACAAGATTGTAGGTGAATGAATCGTAGTTATCGAGTACGAAAATCATTATGTCTTATGTTTTTAGTTTCGGGGTTGTGGTTGCTTCCGAATAATTTGTCCGCAGTGCGAATAGCTTCACGCATTGCGTTTGATTTGTTAATCGTTTCCTGATATTCTTTTGACGGATCTGAATCGGCAACAATTTTTTTTTTGTGTATATAACGTACGTATTGCAATGCACATGTCCATATTACCGGCAAAGTCGAAATAACCCACGCCGCCTGCATAGATACCGCGGCGGGATGTTTCGAGTTCATCGATAATTTCCATTGCCCGCACTTTTGGAGAACCGGATACCGTTCCGGCAGGAAATGCTGCCTTGAATACATCGACAGCGTCGATACCGTCCCGTACTATTCCCGATACATCAGTTGCAATATGAATTACGTGGGAATATCGTACGATGTGCATGAGTTCGTTCACCTCGACGGTACCTGGTTTGCATACACGACCGATATCGTTGCGGCCCAGATCGACCAGCATTATATGTTCCGCCCGTTCTTTTTCATCGGCGAGCAGTTCCTGTTCGAGCTGTATGTCTTCCTCTTCGTTCGAACCTCTGTGCCGGGTGCCGGCGATAGGAAATGTTTGCGCGCGGTTTCCTTCCTTCCGCACAAGTATTTCCGGCGACGAACCGATTATCTGTGAATCACCGTTATCGAGAAAATATAAGTACGGCGATGGATTGACCAACCGCAGTGCACGATACACGTTAAATACATCACCCTGATACGGAACACCGAAACGCTGCGACAGCACAACCTGGAAAATATCACCGGCATTGATATATTCCTTTGCAACAGAAACGTTTTGTTCAAATTCAGTACGCGATGTATTGGAAGAAATCCCGGTTATATCGGATGTGAATGATGTCGGGGTAGTTTTATCCGAAATAAGAAGTCCTTTCAATACATTTATTTCATTGACAGCATTCTCGTATTGTCCTTTGAGTTCTTTGTTATGATCGATGAGCACATTCGCGATAAATAGTATTTGTTGTTTGAAATGATCGAATGCAAGGGTAGTGGGGTAGAAACCAAGTATCGCATCATCGACATCGTTGTCATTCACTATTGTTTGCGGTATAGTTTCAATATGACGGATCAGATCATAACCGATGAACCCGACAAGTCCGCCGGTGAAACGGGGTAAATCATGAATATGGGGAAGAGAATGACCGTTAATAAGCGAGGATATATAATTGAAGTAATTTGAATCGATAGATTTCGTACCGTCTGCCCTCTGTCCGTTGGATTGTTTATTTGTTTTTGATTGCAGAATGGACTGCAGGTCCTTTGTCCGGATGGTGAATAGCGGATTTCTTCCGATAAACGAGTATCTCCCGAACCGTTCACCTCCTTCAACACTTTCAAACAAAAACGATGCTTCTGCACCGCGCCGAAGCCGCATATACGCCGATACCGGTGTCAGTGTGTCGGCAAGCATCGTATCGGTTACCGGTACGATGGTATGGTGTTCGGCTAATTTTTTAAACGATGAAAAATCCATTTTTAATGAGCTGTTAATAGTTAATGGTTATTTGTTATTTGTTCTCATTATACCGATTAACCATTAACAAATAACTAATAACCGTAATATAAAAAAAGCCCTTCCCGATTTGGTATTCCGGGAAGGGCTTTTATGATAAACTTATATAGTATTGTATTATACGGTACTTATGTTTCTTCTCCCAGAACACCAATGTGCGTATATATATACCACCACCAAGCCCAGTTGAACCGGTTCTTGATTGCAGGACGATATGCTTTGTAATTGGTGTTCATAGTAAAAATGTTGTATTTGCTTTACGAGAGTAAAGTATAGTGATTTTAATGCTTGATGTCAATAGTGAAGGAATTTATTTTTGAAAATTTGGTAGAATAATTTCATTTGATATTTCAGGAAGATTTGGGTATCTTCATTGTATATACACGAGGAGGAAGCTATGAAAGTTCGAATTCAGAAATGGGGTAATAGTCTTGCATTACGAATCCCGAAAGCTTTTGCAGATGAGTCGAAGGTAAAACAGGGAACTTTGGTAGAAGTTACCACCGAAAAAGGAAAAATAATCGTTAAACCGGTGAAGGCCCCGGAATATACACTGGACGATCTATTATCCAAAGTTACAAAAAGTAATATACACAAAGAAACTGAAACCGGTGATGCAAGCGGTAAGGAGGTTTGGTGATGGCATACGTACCAGACCGGGGAGATGTAGTCTGGCTCTCATTTCAGCCACAAGCTGGTCACGAGCAAACCGGCAGACGACCTGCGATTGTATTATCACCTGCTTCGTATAATCGCAAAGTCGGATTGGCTGTTTTTTGTCCGGTGACAAGTAAAGCTAAAGGTTATCCGTTTGAGGTTATTATCCCGGATACTACGAAAATTTCGGGTGCGATCTTATCCGATCAGGTGAAAAGTCTTGACTGGAAAATAAGAAAGGCCGAGTTGATAGAACATATGCCTGAATCAGTAACGAATGAAGTATTGATGAAGCTCAAAACATTATTGTGATTCTTTATCAGAGTGTATCTTACGTTGTGTGAAAAATTCATCGTGTAATGCAAGCAAAGCTCTTTTAACCTGTTCCTCCTTAATTACAAATGTCAGGTTAATTTCCGATCCTCCGTGAGAGATTAATTCAACATTTATACCGGCAGTTCCGAGCGCGGTAAATACGCGGCCCGCTACACCGTGAGCTTTTTTCATATTCTCACCCACAATTGAAAAAACCGCTTTATCAGGATCGACGTGTACATCGGCAATCTCATCGAGCTCTTTAACAATGTTATCAAGTCCGGTACGGTCGTCTATCGTAAGTGAAATCCCGACCTCAGAAGTTGCAATAACATCGACACTTTTTTTATACTTGGCAAATATCTCGAATACCTTCGCCAGAAAACCGTGTGCCATCAGCATTCGTGTACTCTGGATGCGGATAATTGTTATACCGGATCTGTGAGCTATAGATTTTACCACATTATCGCCGTTCGGCAGTATACCGGTAGTCGGCTGTGTGTTGTTTGCTGTGATCAACGTACCATCGTCATCCGGTTGATGTGAATTCAATACACGAACGGGAATTTTCTTTTTAATTGCTGGTAGTATCGTACTCGGATGTAAAACCTTAGCACCGAAATATGCAAGCTCGGCTGCTTCGTTAAATGTCATCTCTCGCACCGGACGGGCATCGGGCACGATGGTCGGGTTTGCGGTGAGCACACCCGATACATCCGTCCATATTTGAATTTCTTCCGCATCTAAAAACGAGCCCAGTATTGCAGCAGTATAGTCCGAACCTCCGCGGCCGAGAGTCGTTGTTATTCCTTGCTGTGTCGATCCGATAAAACCCTGTGTTACGACGATATGATTTTTCTGGATGATGGGGAAGATGTACTGACGCGAACGGTTTTCAGTAATGTCGAATTGCGGAGTCGATTTAGTATAATCATCATCGGTAATCATCACTTCTCGGGAATCCACCCACTCAGCATTGTGGCCCTCTTGCAATAATTTTTGTTCGAAGAGCAGGCAAGACCATTGCTCCCCGAATGACATAAAGTGATCGAGTACACGCGGCGTCAGTTCCTGTAAAATGGAAACACCTTTAATAAGCATTTCAAGTTCTTCAAATTGCTGTGTGAACGCCTGAAGTACATTGTGACGGTATTCATCCTCCAGCAACGTTTTCGCGGTAGTGAATTGACGCTCGCGGAGATGCGATAGGTATTCGAGAGCTGATTTTGTATCGGTCTCGGCAGCCCTTCTTGCAATGCTGATCAATGTATCGGTGACACCGGCTCCTGCTGAAAGCACAACCAGTGGTTTCTTGCCGCCACGTGCCATGACGATCGATGCAACGTTCTGTAATGCACCGGCATCTTTTACCGATGTGCCGCCAAACTTCATTACGATCATACTGTTTTCCTGCAGATAGATATGTTTGAAAAGTCTTTACAATTTTT
>SL_3KL_010_SEDDRAFT_10002251_pt1 | contig 17688 bp, 11 predicted proteins | sample SodLakKL_010_SED_2_FD_10381 | JGI IMG/M metagenome (IMG submission 10381) | reverse complement strand
GGGCCCCCCGCTGGGGGGGGAGATTGGCGAGCCTGTCCTCCGGCCAGGTCGAGGAATGGAAAAAACAGTCGAAAAGCGCTAAATTCCTATGTCTGCAGCACTCCCGTTCGACCGTTCTCTGAGAGCGTCCTGATGGCCGACACATCCAGCGATCCAAACCAGTCCCAGTACAACTCCGGTCAGATCCAGGTCCTGAAGGGCCTGGAAGCCGTCCGCAAGCGACCGGGAATGTACATCGGGTCTACCTCCAGCCGTGGACTGCACCACCTGGTCTACGAGGTGGTGGACAACTCCATCGACGAAGCCATGGCGGGCTATTGCTCGCGGGTGGAGGTGACCATCCATCCCGACAACTCGGTGACGGTGGTGGATGATGGTCGAGGGATTCCGGTGGATATCCACCCCACCGAGAAGGTGCCGGGGGTGGAGCTGGCCATGACGGCCCTCCACGCCGGGGGGAAGTTCGACAAGTCCAGTTACAAGGTTTCTGGTGGGCTCCACGGGGTGGGCGTGAGCGTAGTGAACGCGCTTTCCCAGTGGCTCGAGGTGGAGGTGCGGCGGAATGGTCGGGTCTGGCACCAGCGATACCACCGGGGGATCAAGCAGAAGGAGCTGGAAGACCTGGGTCCGGCAGAGGGTACGGGTACCCGTGTGGCCTTCCAGCCGGACGAGGAGATCTTCACCGAGACCGTCTTCAACCTGGAGACCCTGATCTCCCGGCTCCGGGAGATGGCGTTCCTGAACCGTGGACTTGAGATCTTCCTCCGAGATGAGCGTCCGGAGGAGCCTGTGGAGGAGCTCTTCCAGTACGATGGCGGCCTGGCCGAATACGTGATCTTCCTCCGGGGGAAGCGTCAGCCCCTTCACGAGCCGCCCCTCTACTTCGAGGTGGAGAAGCCGGAAGCCGAGATCGAGCTTTCCATGCAGTACGATGCCGGTTTCTCGGAGAATACCCACACCTTCGTCAACAATATCAACACCCACGAAGGGGGGACCCACCTGACCGGGTTGAAGGCGGCGTTGACCCGGACCATCAACGACTACGCCAAGAAGAACAAGCTGCTGAAAAAGGCGGATCAATCCCTTTCCGGAGATGACGTCCGGGAGGGCCTCACCTGTGTCCTCTCGGTCCGGGTCATGGAGCCCCAGTTCGAAGGGCAGACAAAGACGAAGCTGGGGAATTCAGAGGTCCGGGGTGCCGTAGAGGCTGCCGTGAACGAGCAGCTGGCCATCTGGTTGGACGAGAACCCGAAGGCCGCCAAGGCCATCATCGAGAAGTCGTTGCAGGCGGCTCGGGCCCGGGAGGCCGCTCGGAAAGCCCGGGACCTGGCCCGGAAGAAGAATGCTCTGGAGGGCGGCGTCCTTCCGGGGAAGCTGGCCGATTGCTCGCTGAGCGACGCCTCCATGACCGAGATCTTCATCGTGGAGGGTGATTCGGCCGGTGGCTCGGCCAAGCAGGGAAGAGATCGCTCCTTTCAGGCCATTCTACCCATCAAGGGAAAGATCCTGAATGTAGAGCGTGCTCGGATCGACAAGATCCTTTCCAACGATGAGGTCCGGGCCATGATCACGGCCATCGGGACCGGGATCCGGGATGACTTCAACCTGGAGAACGCCAGGTACGGGAAGATCATCATCATGACGGATGCCGACGTGGATGGGGCTCATATCCGGACCCTTCTCCTCACCTTTTTCTTCCGGCAGATGCGGGAACTCATCGAGGCCGGCGCCGTCTACATTGCTCAGCCCCCCCTGTATCGGGTGGGGAAGGGTAAGCAGGAGCACTACGCCTACTCGGAGGAGCAGCGCCGGGAGATCGTGAAGCGTCTGACCAACGGGAAGGGGGAGGAAGCCCGGGGGTTGAACCTCCAGCGGTACAAGGGGCTGGGTGAGATGAATCCGGATCAGCTCTGGAACACCACCATGGACCCTTCCTCCCGGACTCTCTACCGGGTGACCATGGAGAGCGCTGCCGACGCCGACTCCATCTTCAGCCGACTCATGGGTGACGATGTGGAGCCCCGGCGGGAGTTCATCGAGAAGAACGCACGCTACGTCCGGAATCTGGATATCTGACTCCAGCTTTGCTGGGGCGGGGAGGAACCAGCCTCAGGGCCAGGGTTCAGATCTGACGTGCAAAGAGGGGGCCGGCACCATGCCGGCCCCCTCTTTGCTTTGTCGAAACGATCTCCCGACCTCAGCGTCGGTAGCGGATCTCCCCCCCGATGATGGTCAGGTCGACCCGGGTCTCGGGGATCATCTCCTCTTCGACGGAGAGGATGTCCTGATCCAGGACCACGATATCGGCCAGCTTGCCAGGGGTCAGGCTCCCCAGGTGCTCTTCGTGGAAACCGGCGTAGGCACAGTTGATCGTGTAGCTCTCCAGCGCCTCCAACCGGTCCATGGCCTGCTCGGGGAAGAAGCGCCACCCTTCGGCCGTCATCCGGGACACCGAGGCGTAGTAGGAATCGATGGCTGAGATGGGTTCGACCGGCACATCGGTTCCGTTGCAGATGGTCGCTCCTGCGTCCATGAGGTCACGCCAGACGTAGGCACCCGTCCGGGCTCGCTCCTCTCCCAGGCGAGGCTCGACCCAGGGGCCGTCAGAGGTTCCGTGGATCCCCTGCATGGAGGCGATAACGCCCAGTTCACCGAACAGGGGGATGTCGTCGGGATGGAGGTGTTGGGCGTGCTCGATCCGCCAGCGGTGATCCTCCATGATTCCGTTCACCGAGAGCACGTCCTCGTAGATGTTCAGCGTCTCACGGTTTCCCCGGTCGCCGATGGCGTGGGTATTGAGCTGGTACCCATGATCCCGGGCCAGTTCTGCCAGAGCCCGGAGGTCCTCCGGATCGGTCTGGGGAAGGCCGGAAGTCTCCGGGTTGTCGGTGTATGGCTCCAGGAGCCAAGCCCCGTGGGTCCCCAAGGCACCATCGATGGCTCGCTTGATGGCCCGGACAGTCAGAAAATGGTTCCCGTAGTTCACCATGCGGTACTCATCCAGGGACTCCCGCATTGAATCCATGGACTCGCCCCGGATCGCTACGTAGAGCCGGACGGGGAGCTCGCCGGAGTCAGCCAGCTCCCGGAAGAGATCGATGGTGGCGAAGTCGGAGCCGGCGTCGTGAAAGGATGTGATCCCGTGCTCCAGCGCATCGGCGCCGGCCAGCTCTACCTGCTGACGCCGCCGTTCCTCTCTTTCTTCCTCCGTCATCCCTTCTTCGAACCGACTGTGAGCCGCCCGGGCGGCTCCCTGGGCTGCCTGCCGGAGGAATCCGGTGGGCTGCCCGTCCGAGTCCCGGATGATGGTGCCGCCTTCCGGGTCCGGCGTGTCGGCGGTGATCTCCGCTGCTTCCATGGCTAGAGCATTGGCGAAGGAGGCGTGACCGCTGGCGTGGGTCAGGAGGACGGGGTTCTCCGGGCTCACCGCGCTCAGGGTGTGGTGGGTGGGGACACCATCATAGGTGTCTTCCGGAGCCGGGTCCCACCGTTCCTGGTGCCATCCGCGGCCGGTGATCCACACGCCAGGGGGCGTCTCCTCCACCGCCTCGGCAACCAGTTGGACAATCTCTTCCCAACTGGTGGTCCTGGAGAGGTCCAGGGTCAGGCGGGCATTCCCAAGTCCCATGAAGTGCCCATGCCCCTCAATGAATCCGGGGATGGCCAGACGGCCGGCCAGGCGCACGACCTCAGTGTCGGGTCCCACCATGCCTTCGATCTCTTCCGTCGTGCCCACGGCCACGATCCGATCGCCTCGCACGGCGATGGCCTGGTGCTCGCCCACCGCCGGGTCCACCGTCACGACGCGGCCGTCCAGGAGGACGAGGTCGGCAGGGGTGTCCGGGTCCAACTCCACCTCCGGCGCATCCACCTCTTCGCAGGCCAGGGTACCCCAGGCCAGCAGGAGGACCATGACCAGGAGGGCCAGGGGGTTCGTGCGGCGAAGATGTCGGGGTGCTTCCATCATTCCTTGCGCTCCTGTGCTCACGGAGAAGATTTCCTTGGCTGGGCCATTCGCTGGGTGCCGAGCTGGTGCTGTTCGGTCAAGCCACTCTTACGGCAGCCCCCGATTCATGAGAGAATACTGACTTCAAACGGCCGTCCTCGCCAGCCCGGTTCCTGATTCTGGCCCGCCCGGTTCCTGGATGCGGACTTCCGTCGAAGGGGAACCGGCCCGCAAGGACGGCGTACCGGGACCTCATGGCCTGCAGCGCCAGGTGCCGCCTCGTCTTCGCGTTCGCATTCATCGGAATCCATGTCTCAACCGACCCTCATCTTCGGTCACCGAAACCCGGACGCAGATGCCATCTGCTCCGCACTGGCCTACGCCGATCTCAAGCGCCGGACCCAGAGCGATGCCTTTCAGGCAGCCCGGTGTGGAAACTCCAATGCCCGGATCGATGCCATCCTGGACCACTTCGGTGTGGGCCTTCCGCCCTTCATCGGCGATGTGACCCCCCGGCTCCGGGAGGCCATGAGTAGCGACCTGGTCACGGTTCCGCCCCATGCCACCTGCGCCGAAGCCCTGGGACTCATTGAGCGGAACGACATTCAGGTGGTCCCGGTGGTGGAGGAGGGGAATCGACTCCAAGGGCAGATCTCCATATTCCAGCTTGGGCGCTATTTCGTGCCCAGCCTGGGTCGGGCCAAGGAGATGCGGCGGGTGGACACCTCCATTGGTTCCATCGTGGGGGCGCTGAGGGCCCAGGTTCTCCATGTGGAGAATCCGGACCGGATCGAAGAGCTCCACGTTCGGGTGGGAGCCATGGACATTCGGTCCTTCGACCGGTTCACCGAGAAGGAGTACATCCATCCGGAGAAGAGCGTCATCGTCGTGGGGGATCGCCGGGATATCCAGGAGCGCTCCATCCAGATGGGGATCCGACTTCTGGTGGTGACCGGGGGACTGGAGGTGGAAGAGAAGGTGGTGAAGCGGGCCCAGGACGAGGGGGTGAGCCTCATCGTCAGTCCCTACGACTCAGCCACCACGGCATGGACGATCCGGGCGGCCACCCGGGTGAGCAAGGTTCTGACAGAGACCCCTGTTGAATTCTCGCCGGAAGAGACGGTGGCCGATGTCCAGCGACGAACGGCTACCATGGGGCCTGCCGTGTTCATGGTGACCACTGATGAGGGACGGCTGGTAGGAATCTTCACCCGGCGAGACCTTCTCCGGCCCAGTTCGACCCGAATCATCCTGGTGGACCACAACGAACTGAGTCAGGCCGTCCCCGGAGCCGAGGAGGTGGAGATCGTGGAAGTGGTGGATCATCACCGCCTGGGTGACCTCCGAACCACCGATCCCATTCTTTTCATCAACCGTCCGGTGGGTTCCACCTGCACCATCGTGGCAGATCTCTATAGGCAGGCAGGCCTCAAGCCCTCCCGTGAAATGGCGGGGGTCATGATGGGCGGACTGGTCTCCGATACCCTGAACCTCCGGAGTCCAACGTCCACTCCGCTGGACGAGGAGATTCTGGAGTGGTTGGAGGAGTTGAGCGGTGTCACGGGGAGCGAACTGGCCGAGATCATCTTCTCTTCCGGCTCGGTGGTGGGTAGGAATGAGCCGGACGAGGTCATCGGGCTGGACCGGAAACTCTACGAGGAAGGTGATTTTCGCTTCGCCATCTCACAGGTGGAGGAGATCGGATTCGGAGAGTTCTGGAAGCGTGCCGACGATCTCATCCTGGCCCTGGAGCGGAGCCGAGAGGAGGAGCGGCTGGACTTCGTGGCCCTCATGGTGACGGACATCAAGGAGCAGGATTCCCTCCTCCTGGTGAACGGTTCCGATCGTATCATCCAGGCCATCAGCTATCCGGCTCTGGACGAAGGGGAGGTCTACCGACTGAACGGCGTGGTCAGCCGCAAGAAGCAGCTCCTCCCCTTCATCACTGGTATTCTCCGGGACGGCCCAGGGTAGGGAGATCATGAGGATTCTCGTCACTGGCGCCACGGGCTACATCGGAGGCCGATTGGTGCCTCTCCTTCTGGCACGGGGCCATGAGGTCCGGGTTCTGGTCCGGGATCCTTCTCGCCTTGGCGGTCGGGGCTGGGAATCCTCCGTGGAGGTGGTCCGGGCGACCTTTCAGATCCACAAAGTCTGGCAGGCCTGGGGGAGGGGATGGACGTTGCCTACTACCTGGTCCACGCCATGTACGGCGGCGCCGATTTCGCCCGAAAAGATCGGGAGGCTGCCCAGAACTTCGTAGCGGCGTGTTCGGAGCTCCCCCTGTTGGTCTATCTGGGTGGACTTCTTCCAGGGAACGATGAGAGTACTCGCTCAGAACATCTCCGAAGCCGGGCCGAGGTGGGCCGGATCCTGGGGCAGGGACTTCCAGTAACTGAACTCCGTGCCGGCCCCATCATTGGATCCGGTTCCGCTTCCTTCGAAATGGTGCGTTATCTGACGGAGCGCCTGCCCGCCATGGTGGCCCCCCGTTGGATCCGAAATGAAGTTCGCCCCATCGCCGTCCGGGATATCCTCAGCTACCTGGTGCAGGCGGCGGAGCGGCATGAACCCCTGGGTGTGCTGGATGTGGGTGGGGAGGTCCTCACCTTCCAGGCCATGATGGAGGGCTACGCAAAGGTCCGAGGACTTCGGCGTCTTATCCTTCCCGTTCCGGTACTGGCCCCTCGCCTGGCCTCCCTCTGGGTCGGCCTCGTCACCCCCATTCCAAACGCCATCGCCGTCCCCCTTGTGAAAGGTGTGGTTCAGCCCGTGACCGGAGACCCGTCCCGGGCCCGGACCGAATTTCCCGAGGTGGAGCCGCTTTCGTACGAGAAAGCCGTCAGGCTAGCGCTGAGCCGGATCGAGAGCGGGGCCGTGGCCACCCGCTGGAGTGGGGCCCTTGGGAGCCGGGATACCTATGAGTTCGAGGACCGGGAAGGGGTCCTGCGGGAGATTCGGACGCGTTGGGTCCAAGCTCATCCCGACGCTGTGTTCCGATCCTTTTCCAGCCTGGGGGGGGATCGGGGCTGGCTGGTGTGGAACAGGCTCTGGTGGATCCGGGGAATCCTGGACCAACTGATGGGGGGGCCAGGACTTCGGCGGGGTCGACGGCATCCCACTGAGCTTTCGGCAGGTGAGGCGGTGGACTTCTGGCGGGTGGAGGTATGGGAACCCCCTCACCGCCTCCGCCTCAGGGCCGAGATGCGGGTCCCAGGGCGGGCCTGGCTCGAATGGGAGTCCATTCCGGAAAAGGGGGGAACGCGACTCGTGCAACGGGCCCTCTTCGCCCCTTCCGGCCTACCCGGTGTCCTCTACTGGTACCTCCTCTTTCCCTTCCATCGATTCATCTTCTCCGACCTGGTGGATAGCTTGGCCCGGCAGGCCACGGAGGAGTTTTCCACTCGGGCCGAGGAGGTGGACCAAGGAAACACGTAGAGGGAGTGTGGAGGTATAGTAAAGGTAATATTGACATCCCCCGGGATTCGTGCAAAGTTGGTTCAGGGATCGGAATGACCCGACTCCCTTCCTGCCCGAACCGGGGAGAGTCATGCAGCCCTACAATTCTGATCTCTTCCTGACTACCTCTGAGGTTGCCCATCTCCTGGGAGTCCACCCGTCTACCGTCAAGCGATGGACCGATGGGGAAGGATTGGAAGCCTCCAAGACCGACGGGGGGCATCGCCGGATCTATCTCCGGGCGGCTCTGGATTTTGCCAGCGGGCGAGGGATCGAGACCTACCTGGGCCCCTTTGCCCCTTTCGAATCCCATGTCTGGCTATCGGTTCAGGATGCCGCCGGTCATGGAGATTTCCGCAGACTCCGGTCCCTGGCCATGGGATGGCTGGTTCGGGGGTACCCCCGGCGGGTCACCGCACTCTTCCAGGAGCTGGTGGATCGGGACGATCTGCCCCTGGAACTCCTCTGCGATCGGGGCATTCGGCCCTTCATGGAAGAGGTCGGGGCTGCCTGGCGGGAAGGCCGCCTTCGGATCGGCGAGGAACACATGGCCAGCCAGGCGATCCTGGAGGCCTTGATTCGCGTTAGTCCCCAGGGTCGACTCGAGGATCCGGCTGCCGAGGGGGAGGTGGAGGAGGGGAGTCGGCCTCCAGTCGCCGTTGTGGGGGCTGTAGAAGGGGATCAGCATCACATCGGATCCCTGTGCATCCGCCTCCTTCTGGAGCGCTCTGGATGGCAGGTTCTCTATCTGGGAGCCAACACCCCTGCCGAAGAATTCTCGGCTCTCCAGCAGACACGGAGGGCGCGATTGGTCTGCATCTCCGTCTCGCCTCCGGCGTCGGTGGCCCACATCCTGCGTGCCTTTGATGTCCTGGGCCGGTTCTACCGGCCTGAGCACCCCTACGATCTGGTGTTCGGGGGAGCTGATCTGCCGAGAGACCTGAAGCTGGATGGGACCGGGCCATTCCGAAGTGTCCACCTCTTCCGGTCTTCCGCAGAATTCATGGACTGGGTACAGAAGCGGGCCCAGGAGCCATCCACCTCGCTTCAGAGGAAGGCCCGTGACCATGAGCCGAGGCGGCAAGCGTTGGGCCTCTCCTGAGGGGATGGGCCTCTTGGCCTTCCTGGGGTTCACCCTGGTGGCCCTCCTGGGGTACGGGCTCTACGGAGTCCGGCCGGATCGCCTGCCGGAGGTGGAGGCCATCGTTTCCTTCTGGCAGATCTCCTTCCAGTTCTTCGCCCAGCTCCACATCGTCGTCGGTGCGCTGGTCCTGGGGATCGTTCTGGTCCGCTGGAGCGGAGTCCGGTGGCTCCCGGCGCTGATCGGGGTCTACCTGGTGGCCTTCCTCAGCGAGTATCTGGGAACGGGCTACGGCGTGCCCTTCGGCAACTACGAGTACACGGCCCTCCTGGGCTGGAAGCTCGGGGATCGGGTACCCTGGGTGATTCCCCTGAGCTGGTTCCTCATGGCGATTCCTTCCTACGCTCTGGCCCGGGTCACTTTCCCGAAGACCGGGAGCCGGTGGGGGCGCCTGATCTTTGCCGCCGTCATCCTCACTCTTTGGGACGTGGCCCTGGATCCAGCCATGAGCTACCAGAGTCCCTACTACTGGCGGTGGGCCGATACCGGGCCCTACTACGGGATGCCGTGGATCAACCTGGCAGGGTGGCTGGGCACCGGGGTCGTGATCATGGCTGTCCTGGAGAAGCTTGGGGGCGTGGGTTGGATGTCCGAACTCCCAGTCGCCTGGCTGGCCGGGTACTATGGGGCCACCCTTCTCATGCCGTTCGGAATGCTGATCCTGGAAGGTCTCTGGCTGGCCGTGGGGGTCACGGTCGCGGCTTATGCCATTGCCTGGGCCTTCCACGATTGGACCGTGAGACGTCGAGCGGCCCGGGGGGAATCATGATGTGGGGCCATGCTGGAGATGAGACGCTGAGCCATGCCCAGGACGAATTGAGGACGTCGCTGGAACAGACGGCCCGTGAGGTGACGAAGGAGATGGAACTGCCTGTGCCCCGCGTCCAGGGGAAGCTCCTGCGCCCTGCGGTGGCCTGGGCTGCCGCTCCTGCCCAACTCCGGCAGTCCAGGGAGTTTCGTTTCGGTGCGCTGGCCATCCAGATGGTCCACGAAGCATCACTTCTCCACGATGACATCCTGGACGGATCCGACACCCGGAGGGGCGCCCCCTCCGTGGCGGCTGAACGTGGCCTGGCAGCGGCCCTGGTCCAAGGGGATCATCTCCTGACGGCAGCCTACCGAGTGGCTTGCGCCACCGGCTCCCTCCCCTTCTTGGGGTGCTTCACCCAGGCGGTGGAGCGGACCGTGGCGGGGGAGAAGGCTCAGGGCGCTGCAGTGGGACGCATCCTCTCTGAAGGCGAATACCGGGAGGTGGTCTCGGCAAAGTCCGGTGAGTTGTTCGGATGTGCCGTGGCGTTGGGCTCGGCTCTCTCGGAGGGTCAAGATTGGAGCGGAGCGTATCGGTTGGGCACCCGACTGGGCCGAATCTATCAGATGGTGGACGATTACCTGGACCTGTGTCCCGGCGCTCCACTGGGGAAGCCACCGTTTCAGGACATCCAGCAGAAGAAGTGGACCTGGCCCCTGGCCGAACTGGGGATGGATGGGTTCGACTCGCTGCCCGAAGATCCAGCCCATGCACTCTTCCAGGCTCTCCCAGGCGACGAGTCACCCATGCGGCGGGCGTTCCATCGTCTCACCTTGGAGGTGGAGGAACTCCAGTCCCTTTGGCGAGAGCGGTTTCCCCACGACCGGATCGTCATCCAACTCCTCCAGGGCTGGTCCACCACTGTGGGCAACACCCTGGATGAAGAGGAACGGAGGATCGAACCCTCGTCGATCCACTCTCCCTCCCCGGACCAGCGAGCCCGAGAGGCTGCCGCCGCAACCGTGCGGTTCCAGGCTGGGAAGCTGGGCCAGGAAGGAGATTGGGCTCGGTACTTCGCTCGGAACAGCCGATCCTTCAGCTTTGCTGCCAGGCTCTTTCCCGAGCCAGAGGCCCGCCTGGTCTCCGGAGTGTACGCCTTCTGTCGCTTCACCGACGATCTGGTGGATGATGCCCCCGGCGTGGCGGTACCCGAACTGAGACGGAGACTGGACGCATGGGCGGCCATGGTTCGTGAGGCCCATCGTCTTGAACGGACGGGTGTTCCTCTTCTGGACGAGGTCATGGGAGAGACTCGAGGTCGGGGTGTGTCCTCTCTCTACGCCCAGGAGTTGATCCGAGGCGTGGCCATGGATCTGGAGCCTCGGGAGTTCCCTGACCTGGCAGCGCTACAGCTCTACTCGTACCGGGTGGCCTCAGTGGTGGGGCTATGGCTCACCGAGCTTTTTGGAACCCATGATCCCTGGGTGCTGCGACGTGCGGAGGCCATGGGCCACGCCATGCAACTCACCAATATCCTTCGGGATGTGGGGGAGGATCTGCGCCGGGGGCGCTTGTACCTGCCGCTGGACCACCTGACCCGGCACGGGATCACCCGCTCCCAGCTGGAGGACGCAGTTCATGGCGGGGCTGACGTGCCCACCACCTATCCGGCCCTCATGGAGGAACTGATGGGGGTGGCAGAGAAGGAGTATGAGGCTGCCGCTGCCGCCATCCCGGCCCTTCCTTCCTTCTTCCAACGACCCGTTGCGGTTGCCGGCCGGGTCTACCGAGGGATCCACCGGGAAATTCGTCGGAATGATTACGACAACCTGGGGAGGCGAGCAGTCACCAGCCTTCCCCGGAAAGTGCTCCTGGGTGGGCGCGGTCTGTTCGAACTCCGGGGTGCACGGCGTCGGTTGGAGGGCAAGGCTGAGGCGTCCCTTCCTCGGGTCCACGGACCCAATCCCTTCCTGGTTCAGCCTGCGGGCCGGGACGAACCCGACCAGCCCCACAACTCGGCGGTATAGAATGAGCCGGTTCTGGAGCATGAGATCTGGGTCGTCCCCAGGGCGATCCCTCTACCTGGAGAGACGATGAATTCAGAACATGCGCCCCAACGGGCCGTGGTGATCGGGAGTGGCTTTGGCGGGTTGGCGGTGGCCATTCGCCTCCAGGCGGCCGGGGTGCAGGTGACCATCCTGGAGAAGCGGGAGGCTATCGGAGGTCGTGCGTACCGCCTGGAGGATCGGGGGTACGTGTTCGACATGGGCCCCTCCCTCATCACGGCGCCCCACATCATCGACTCGGTCTTCGAGGCGGCCGGCCGGCGGCTGGAGGATTACGTGGACCTGATGCCGCTGGACCCCTTCTATCGGATCTACTTCCACGACGGCACCCACTTCGACTACGTAGGGGACCCGGACCGGATGAAGGCCCAGATGGCGGTCTTCAACCCGGACGATGCTCAGCGGTTCGACGCCTTCATGGAGAAGGTCCAGCCCATCTATGACGCGATCATCGGAGATCGGCTGGGGTCCAGGTCCTTCGGCGATCTGAAGACCATGGTGGGCTTCATCCCTCGCCTCATCAAGCTGGATGCCTACCGGCCAGTGGCGAATTTCGTGAACCGCTACTTCAAGGACTTCCGACACCGCTTCATCTATTCTTTCCATCCTCTCTTCGTGGGGGGGCATCCGTTCCAGACTCCCTCGGTCTATCTGATGATCCCGTACCTGGAGCGTAAGGGAGGGATCTGGTTCTCCCGAGGCGGGATGTACTCGGTGGTGGAGGCGATGGGAGAACTCTTTGCCGAGCTGGGGGGCGAGATCCGGACGGAGCACGAGGTGACCCGGATCGGCGTCCGGGACCGGAAGGTGACCCACGTGGAGGCTGGTGGCCAACGATTCGAGGCCGACCTGGTGGTCTCCAACGGAGATCCGGGTCACACCTATCGGGATCTGATCGACGGATCCCACCGGACCAAGTGGACGGACCGAAAGGTGGAGAAGATCGATTACTCCATGTCCTGCTTCCTCCTGTATCTGGGTACCCGGAGACAGTACCCGGAGTTGGAGCACCACACCCTCATCCTCACCGAACGGTACCGGGGACTCCTGGACGACATCTTCAAGCGAAAGATCCTCCCCGATGACTTCTCCATGTATCTCCACGTGCCTACCCGGACAGATCCCTCCATGGCGCCGGAAGGCTGTGAGAGCATGTACGTCCTGGTGCCGGTGGCCAACCTGAAGGGAGAGGTGGACTGGGAAGCTCACCGAGAGGCTTTCGCCGACAAGGTCATCGACTTCCTGGAGGATTGGGGGATGGAGGGGCTACGGGAAAACCTTGAAGTCCTCCATATCATGGACCCCACCCACTTCCGGGATGAGTTGAATTCCCTCCACGGGAACGCCTTCTCCATTGTGCCCAAATTCACCCAGACGGCCTGGTTCCGTCCCCACAACCGGAGCGAGGATGTGGATGGCCTCTACCTGGTGGGAGCCGGGACCCATCCGGGCGCCGGTGTGCCGGGCGTCTTCCTCTCTGCTGAGACCACCTACGGGTGTATCGCCGCAGACCGAGGGCTTCCGGATCAGTGGGATTGGAATGAGAAGGGGCGTGTGGAGCTGTCTACGGAGGACCCGGTCGCGTTTCCTTCAACAGCCTTCTAGGAAGGGCCCTCTCCGAGGATCTCCATGGCCGCCCTCCGACCTGAGGCCATGGCGCCATTGATGGACGCATTGTCCCGGTGATCCCCAGCCACCCACACGCCGGGCCCCACCCGGGAGGGGCGCTCCGGCGGATCGAAGCTCTCAGGGGTCTGCAGGGGATGGGCATGGGGGATCCGGTAGCTCCGGATCAGGCGCCAGGAAGCGGCTTCCGAACCGAACCAGGAGACGAGCTGGTCACGGACAGGAGGGAGCAGCTTCGGCGCCGGATCCATGCCCGGATCATTCAGGAGTTCCGGGGGAAGCTGAGCGTCCAGGACGTTCACGGCGGCCAGGGATCGGCCCTCCGGGGCGTAATGAGGGGAGACTCGGTCCATGAAGGCCATGTGGTTCACCGGGCCGTCATCCCCCGTCTCTCCGTTCAGGAGGAGCATCGGCTCCCGAATGGGTGCGGCGTCCAGCCCGAAGTAGAGGGTCGTCGTTCCTCGGGAGCCGGGGTCCGGAAGGCGGCTTCCCAGGAGGCGAGTCGCTTCCGGGCCCTCGGTGGCGACCACCACGGCAGAAGCTTCCACCACCTCGCCGCTCTCCAACTCCACCCCTCCATCCCGGATCCTGCGAACAGGAACGCCTGTCTGTATCCGTTCTTCTCCCAGACGGTGGGCCAGTTGCCGGGGGATTTCCTCCATCCCCCGGGCTGGAACAGAGGCTGGAGCCAGAGAGAACATCTGGAAGTAGAAGCGCAGGAGGCGCGCAGGGACATCCAGCTCCCGGTCCAGGAGGATGCCGCCGAAGAAGGGTCGGAAGAAGCGGTCGACCATCCGTGATGAGAAACCCAGTCGATCCAACTCTTCCCCTGCGCTCCGGGATGGCCCGTGGAGAACCTCATGGGGAGATGCCCGCTTGAGCTCACGTCTGAGTCGTGCCACCCGAAGCTTGTCGGCCAGGGAGCCGATGGGTGAGGTCACGCTTCGGAGGGCATCCAGAAACTCCCGATCCGGATCGGCCACCCCATGGAAGGCCCCCTCCACCCTGATCCGGGCTCCAGGGTAGAATCGCTGGAGTTGGAGGGACCGATAGTCCAGGAGTCGGCGGGCTTCCGGATAGGCCTCCAGCAGGACCTGGAAGCCCCGATCCAGGAGGAATCCCTCCACCTCATCGGTCCGGACCCGGCCTCCGATCCGGTCTGAACCCTCCAGGACCAGGGGGAGCCCTCCCCCATTGGCGATCTCCAGAGCGCACGCCAGCCCGGCCAGACCGCCACCGATGATCACCACTGGGGGTTGGAGCGGACCGGGGGACGTTTCAACACGGGTTGGGGTGTCTTGATCTGCGCTCATTCTGTTCTCATGGACTTCGAGAAGGGAGGAGTGGCCCGGAGTGGCAGCCCTGACGCTACCCCCGGCTCCAGGATGGGGGTCCTCGTCTCTTGCCCTGCCGCAGCCTTCCGGTACATCATAGCGGGGCCATAGACCGGCCCACCCCGGACAGCCTCGTCTTGATCCTTCTCCAGAGGCATTCGGGAGGTTCCTCGGTGCCATCGTGCCCTCATGACCGATTTGAGCTCAAGGACTTCCATGTCACGTGCTACAGCCTTTGGTGTCGCGCTCCTTCTCGGACTTGCTTTCGGATCGGTTCAGGCCGGTCTTGCCCAGGAACCGTCCGTGACTGCAGGCGTTTCGGCCGAATCGCCGGCTGAACCGGGTCAGCTCACCCACGCCGACTACGAGCGGGCAGAAGCCTTCATGGCTTCGAATCTGGCACCCCGGGTGTACGGGGGGGCCGTGAGCCCGGACTGGCATGACGACAGCCGCTTCAGCTATCGGGTCCGGGTGCCGGGCGGACACGAGTTCATCCGGGTGGACCCAGACAGGGAAGTGCGGGTGGCGGCCTTCGACCACGAGCGACTCTCGGCGGCCCTCTCCCAGGCCACAGGGGAGGGATATGAGGCCCTCCAACTCCCCTTCTCCTCGGTCCAGGTCGTAGGCGACTGGGAAGCGGTGGAAGTGGAGGCCGAAGATGCCCACTGGCGCTGTGATCTCCAGGCCTACGAATGCAGGGAGATGGATGCCCCGCCTGCCGGACCCTCCACCGGGGTTGCATCGCCCGATGGACGGTGGGTGGCCTTCCGGCAGGACCATGACCTCTGGGTCTTCGATCGGGAGACGGACGAGGAGATCCGCCTCACCACCGATGGAGAGGATCGCTACGGATACGCCACCGACTCCCAGGGATGGCGCCAGGGCGATGCTCCCATCCTCCTGTGGTCGCCGGACTCTCGGCGTATCGCCACCTTCCGCCTGGATGAGCGGGGAGTCGAGGAGATGTACCTTCTCCGGACGGCCGAGCCCCGGCCTGAACTCCAGGCATGGCCCTACGCACTCCCTGGCGACACCATCGTGCCCATGCTGGAGCGGGTGGTGGTGGACGTGGAGAACCGAAGTGTGGTGGAGCTGGACACTCCGCCGGACCACCAGAGAACCTCCTCCTGCTGTGGATTGAGCCGAGGAGAGGACTGGGCCGACGTGGAGTGGAGTCCAGATGGCGAGACCCTGGCCTTCGTGTCCACCTCCCGGGACTACCGGACGGTGACACTTCGGATCGCCGACCCTGAGTCGGGCGCGGTGCGAACGGTCCTGGAGGAGAGCCACCCGGTCTTCTTCGAAACCCACGCAGGGGGACGGGGCGTCCCCAACTGGCGGGTGCTCCACGACCGGGGGGAGTTCCTCTGGTTCTCCCAGCGGGACGGATGGGGGCATCTCTTCCGCTATGACCTGGAGAGCGGAGAGTTCCTGGGTCGGGTCACGGGAGGGGACTGGAATGTCATGGACATCCTGACGGTGGATGAGGAAGCTGGAACGATCCTCTTTACGGGAGCGGGCCGTGAAGGGGACAGGGACCCCTACTATCGACACCTCTACCGGGTGGGCCTGGATGGTGCGGGCTTGACCCTCCTGACCCCGGAGGATGCCAACCACTCCGTGGAGCTTTCGCCTGATGGCCGGTTCGTGGTGAACAGCTACTCCACCGTTCAGAACCCTCCGGTCTCGGTGGTCCGGAGAGCCAGCGACGGTGAGGTCGTGGTGGAGCTGGAGGTGGCCGACATCGCTGAGCTGGAGGCGCTGGGGTGGCAGCCCCCTGAACCCTTTGTTGCACTGGCCCGAGACGGAGAAACAGAGATCTACGGGCTCCTGATTCGACCGTCCAACCTCGATCCGGAGAAGCGCTATCCCATCATCAACGCCATCTATCCCGGGCCCCAGGCCGGCAGTGTGGGTACCCGCTCCTTCTCAGTGAGCCGGCGCGGAAACGCCCACGCCCTGGCCGAATTGGGGTTCGTGGTGGTGATGGTGGATGCCATGGGAAATGCTGAGCGGTCCAAGGCCTTCCACACGGCGTACTACGGGGACCTGGCCGACAACGGGCTGCCCGACCAGAAGGCGGCCATGCGGGAGTTGGCGCGCCGCTACGATTGGATCGACCTGGATCGAGTTGGGATCTTCGGACACTCGGGCGGGGGCTTCGCCACGGCGGCGGCCCTCCTCCATCATCCCGATTTCTTCCANGTGGGNGTGGCCGGAGCCGGNAACCACGACAACCGGGGATACACCTACTACTGGGGCGAGAAGTGGCAGGGACTCCTGGAGGCGACGGAGGAAGGCGACAACTACGAAAACCAGGCCAACCATCTCTTCGCCGAGAATCTGGAGGGCCGGCTCCTCCTGACCTATGGGACCATGGACAGCAATGTCCATCCCAACACCACGCTCCTCCTCATGGACGCGCTGATCGAGGCGAACAAGGACTTCGATGTCATGGTCTTCCCCAACCGGGGCCATGGGTATGCGGGAGAGCCCTACAACGTCCGGATCACCTGGGACTACTTCGTCCGACACCTCCTGGGGAAGGAGCCTCCGTTCGGATACCGGATTGGCCGATAGGAGGATGGACGGGAGGGGCCGACCGGCAAGTGTCGATGGAGTTGTGACTTGCGGCATCTACGATGGAGTGGAACGTTTTGGAGGCGTCGGGGCTTTTCGTCCCGCGAGTGAACGTTCGTCCCCTGACCCAGGAGGGCCATCGTGCACGATCCTCACGGCTGTCGACCCACTCCCTGCCTCCGCCCCGTTCGGGGCGATCCGACGACAAGCCTCCCTACACCTGACTTCCGGGCCATGCCCGGATTCGCCTTTCTTCTTCCGGTCGTCTTACTCCTCCTGACCGCACCTTCCCCTGCAGTCGCCCAGACCGGGGCTTCCCTCGATCGGTTCGCGCCGGATTCGTTGGCCCAGGACCCGGAATCGTCCCCCATGCTGGGCTCCAGCCCTCTTCCCGGGATTCACCCGGAGGGGGATTCCGTACCGGAAGGGGAGGGTGAGGAGGCGCTCCGGGGCGACGACGAGGACTTCCTCCACGTGGGCGGCGCCGTTCGCTTCAACCTCCTGAGCGAGTTCTACGAGGGGGATCGGGATCCCAACAGCACCCAGTTCACCTGGGATACCTGGCGGATCAATGTCCAGGGGCAGACCGGAGGGGTGGGAATCCAGTTCGAATACCGGTTCTACCCCACCTTCAACACCCACTTCATCAAGGAGGGGTGGCTCCAGTACGATTTCTCCGAGGAGACCCAGATCCAGGTGGGCGTCCCCCAGACCCCGTTCGGGAATGTCCAGTACAACTCCCACAACTGGTGGTTTCAGCTCCCCTATTACGTGGGGCTGGAAGACGA
>SL_3KL_010_SEDDRAFT_10002250_pt1 | contig 17690 bp, 16 predicted proteins | sample SodLakKL_010_SED_2_FD_10381 | JGI IMG/M metagenome (IMG submission 10381) | reverse complement strand
ATTCGAGGTTTCGGACGAGCTTCCGATGTGGATCAGATCGGGAAGGCATTTATCAAAAACGATTCGGACGGATATCCAATTTTATTAAGGGACGTTGCTAGTGTGCAAGCCAAACCGGCTCCTGCAATCGGGGCTGCATCGGTAAATGCGGAGCCGGGTATCATTCTGGTCATCAGCAAAGAGCCGGCAGCCAACACTATTGAGCTGACCAGCCAGATTGTGAACCGCCTCGAAGAGATCGGGGCCACCATGCCCGGTGATGTAACCATACACCCCGATCTCTTTCAGCAGGCACATTTTATCAATATTGCGATCAACAACGTTTTGAATGCGCTGCTGATCAGCGGGATACTGGTCGTGTTCATACTCTTTATCTTTCTGACCAACTGGCGGGCAACACTCATCTCGCTTGTAGCCATACCGGTTTCCGTAATTATCTCCGTGCTGGTACTCTGGCTTGCTGGGATGACTTTCAATACCATGACCCTCGGTGGAATCGCCATTGCCATTGGTGTTCTGGTGGATGATGCCATTGTATTTGTGGAAAATGTGTTCCGCCGAATCCGAGAGAACCGCAGCCGTCCCGAAGCTAAACGGGAATCCTTTCTCACCGTCGTTTCCAATGCTTCTGTTCAGATTAAAAACCCGATTGTACTTGCCAACTTTACCATTGTCGTGGTGTTTCTGCCGCTGCTGTTTCTCACCGGACTGGAAGGCAGCCTGCTGATGCCGCTGGGTATTGCCTACGTTACCACCATTATCGCATCTCTAATGGTGGCCCTTACTCTTACACCCGCCATGAGCGTCTGGCTGCTCCAAAGGCATAGTGAAGAAGAGACAAAATCAAGCTGGGTTTCCCGCAAACTGGAAGAACTCTATCAGCCGGTGCTAATCTCCTGTTTCCGATATCGTTATCTTGTTCTGTCAGGAGTCGTCGTTTTATTTCTGATTTCGCTGATGCTGATTCCGGGAATCGGCCGGTCGTTTCTGCCCGAATTTAATGAAGGCACTCTAAATGTTGGAATGGCCACCATGCCCGGCACCTCACTTGCGGAGAGCAACGAACTGGGATACCGGCTGGAGGAGATGCTTCTGGAGCATCCCTTGGTGATTTCCACCGCACGCCGGGTTGGGCGTGCCGAAATGGATGAACACACGATGGGTTCGCACGGACACGAAATTGAAATCCGGCTTGAACGCGGCAATTACGATATCCACCAACTGATGGATGAACTGCGCGATAAGGTTTCGGTGCTGCCGGGAATGAATGTGTCGTTCGATCAGCCCATCACTCACCGAATTGATCACATGCTCACCGGTGTACGCACCAACCTGGCGGTGAAAGTGTACGGCCCCGACCGAAACCGTCTGCAGGCCATCAGCCATGACATTGAGCGGATTCTTCGTTCTCAGGACAATATAGAAGACATTCTCACTGATGAACAGCTTGACGTTCCGCAAATACAGATACTGCCCGACCGTGAGATGCTGGCTCTTCACGGAATATCCATCGGACGATTCGCCGAACTCGTGGAAACAGCCTACCGCGGGGCTGTGGCTGATCAGCTTTACCTTGATCCTGCCGTTTTTGACCTGGTGGTTCGTTACCCGGAAGAATATCGCTCCAGCCCGGATGCGATCCGCCGCACACCCTTAGAAGTTGAAAACGGGAACCATGTTCGCATCGGAGATCTCGCTGAGGTCAGAATCAGTTATGCGCCAAACGTTATTTCGAGGGAAAACGCAAGCCGGATGATTGTAACCCAGGCCAACATCACCGGGGGCGACCTGAGCGGAACAGTTGACCGCCTTCGTGAATCAGCCGGCAATGAGATCGACCTGACCGGAGGTTATGTTCTCGCATTTGAGGGACAGTTTGAACAAGAACGCAGAGCTACACAAACCATTTTAATGGTCAGCATTCTCTCCCTGATTTTGATTTATCTGGCTCTTCATGCGGTTTTCCGGTCGGCAGGCCAGGCCGTTCTGATCCTCCTGAATCTTCCTCTTGCCCTTGTCGGAGGCCTTTTTGTAGTTCGTTTTGGCAGCGGTATACTCAGCATTGCAGGGCTGATAGGATTCATTACTCTTTTTGGAATCGCCGTCAGAAATGGAATTATTCTGATTGACCAGTACAACGAACTCATCAAAGAAAAAACCATGGGTGTGAGAAAGGCTGTGATTACTGGTTCTCTGAATCGCCTTCAGCCGATCATGATGACGGTGATTACCACAGCCCTTGCCCTTTTGCCCCTTGTACTCACCGGCAACCAGCCGGGCAACGAAATTCAGGGGCCTATGGCCTCCGTTATTTTGGGCGGCCTTGTAACAGCCACCATGCTCAATATGATAGTTGTACCTTTGTTATTTGATTGGTACTCCCATGAGAAAAATCCGGCAGACCGTTAACCTATTTAAAAATAATCTCTACCTTACAGCAGGCTAAAACAAACACAACCTGCAATAGAGTATACACATGACCGAACTCCTGGCCGTTGCCACTGGAGGTGCATTAGGCGCTTTTATTCGCTTTGCTTTGAGTACACTTTGTAACCGGCTGTTACAAAATCCCAGAGTCCTTACCGGAACACTCGTTTCAAATATAATTGGTTGTTTCCTCGGTGGAATAGCGCTTGGCTGGATTTCATCCGACGGATTTATTGAAACCAGAATTGCACTTTTCATTACTACCGGATTTCTGGGTTCACTCACCACTTTTTCCACGTTTGCACTCGAAACCTACGGGCTGCTCAACCGTGATACACTGAAGCCGCTGGCTGCATATCTGTTTCTGCAAATAGCAGCAGCGTTTTTTGTTACCGTGTCAGGTTTTTGGCTTTACCAACAGCTGGCGGGATATGGCTGATCAACCCGAATTTATAAAAAGCGGATGCCTGGTTGCCGCAGGCGGTGCCATTGGGGCTTCCCTGCGTCATCTCACCAATACAATAACAATAAACCTTGCGGGAGACAATTCGCTACTTCTTGCAACGGCCATTGAGAATATGACCGGTTCTTTTTTTATTGGCCTTATCTTTTCGCTGCTGATGACTAAATCGGAACTTAACCAAAAACTAAATCTGTTTTTGCTCACCGGCGTTATAGGCAGTTATACAACCTATTCGGGTTTTATGACGGATGCATTGTATCTTTTTAAGGAATCAGAGCTGCTTTTCCTACTTTACTTTTTCGGGCAAATTATAATGGGTTTGGTCGCAGTTTGGGCAGGAATCACACTGGCTTCAAAAATTAAAAAATCTGCTTCATTTTAAACTGTGATTGGCACCACCGGTTTTATCATTTTTTGCAAAAGTGATGGAGATTGTATTTCGCCCATTTTTTGACTCGTATCGATATGCCGTAACTATCTGACCGGGAAAAGTGTGCAGTAAACTAATTTCCGGTGTTTGCTCTTTGTCCGGTAATTTCAGGACTAATTTTTGATTCCAATCGATCATTTGACAGATTGTTTTATTTCACTATGGTAAGTTTTCGGGTTACTTGTGAACGCCCTGCGGTAAGGCGGTACATATATACACCGCTTGACAATCTGCTGCCATCAAATTCCACAGTATGCGTTCCGGCCTGAACATGCTCGTTTACGACCGTAGCCACATGGCGCCCGGCCATATCGCATACCTGCAATGAAACTTCGGGGCATCTATCGCATCAAGTTCGGGCAGACCGTGCGGGAAAAAAACCAAGTTCTTCCTGCCGGCAAACCCTTCATTTTCGTGGGTAAGATTCATTGTGAACGGTTCGGCAAGTTTTTGTTCATGCTTTTTTGGAGCGGAATTGAACGGCTGATACGCCTCTTGAGCAATCTGAAGTGAAGGATTTTCATCTGTTGTTCTCACCCAGAATCCCTGGAACGGAGAAAGAATTACATCCGGGCCAGCATAAGAGTCATCATTGATGTCGCAGCTCAGGTTCTGATAGCCGTCGTTCAGCGTTGGATCCCAGACATCCACTGATCCGGCCAGATTGGCTGCATTATCCAGCATTTCACAAACATTGATGGCAACCGGATGCGGTTTTGTAATTTAAACAGTCATCATACCAACGTATCCCGTTGCTTTTCTTTGGCCGTGAATAACTGAAAAATCTGGCCGAAACGAAGATTTTTGGTGAAAATATTGGAACCACGGTTACAGCAAACATTGCTGCTTTGTGTTCAGGCATGGCAGCGGTTGAAAAAATCAGAAAATCACAGTTATCGTAAACTGTGATTGGCTCCCCCTTTTTTATCTGATTTTCGGAAAGTAATGGTTAAAAGGTTACCTTTCTCTTTCTCCTCATAATTCCAGGAAGCATCAATCTGACCGGAGAATGTATCCATCAGGCTTATTTCCGGAACTCTGCCTGCAGCCGGCTTCAACTGGTTTTCTATTGAACGCCCGTTATCGCGAATCTCAATTAAAATAGACTGCTCATCTGTATTTTCAACAAGACGGGTAGTAATGGTGCCGGACTGCTGATTTTCAAACCCGTTTTTCACAATATTGATAAGTGCTTCACTGATCAGCAGGGAACACGGAATGGCCTGATTAATGTTCAGAATGACCGGATCACATTCAAATTCTGCGGTGATCTCGGCTTTCGGCTCCAGTGTCTGAATGGTATTCCGAACAACCGCTCTAAGCGTTTCGGCAAATTGAAGAGAAGTAAAACTGTTTGAACTGTAGAAAAACTCGTGGACAGTTGCCAGTGTGGAAATACGTACCACATTGTCCAGCAGTTTCGACTGTACGCGTGGATTATCTTCCGAAAACGATTGAATCTGCATTAAACCGGAAATCAATGCCATGTTATTTTTTACCCGGTGATGAATTTCACTGAGTAGATTTTTACGGTCTTCATTAAGCGTGGCATTGTCAATCGCAATGGCGGCCTGATTCGCCAATGCCTGAAAAAAGGGGAGATCGTCCTCAATAAAATCTGTTTCGTCAATTTTGTTGATCGACTGTAGTACCCCGATAATCTCCCCGGTTTGGTTGCGTAGCGGAACACAGATCATGTTACGGGTTTTAAATTCTTTCGGTTTGAAGTCTCCCCTGAACCGTGAATCGGCTTCGGTATTGTTCACAATCTGAGCTTTTCCGTGAATGGCCACCCATCCGGCAATTCCTTCATTCGCGGGAATCCGTTTTCCCGAAAGGGATTCTTGTAACGGGCCTGTTGGCAAGGTGAGAATCATCTCTCCTGATTCCTTATCCATCAAAAAAACTGTGCACGCTTCACTATTTGTAATTGTTTTTGCCCCTTCAATCACACCGGAGAGTACATGGTCCAGATCAAGAGTGGAATTGATGCGGCTGATCAAATCAAGAAGAATATTCAGTTTTACATCAGATTGTGCTGTTTCGGTATTTACCTGTTTCATAACCATGAGTAAGAAAATGTCAAATCTACTTCCTTATAATACTGTTCAGAGGGCAGCCTGTTCCATCTGTTGTTTCAATTTCTGTGCGGCCTTCGCATAACCCCCGCCGGAACCATCCACAAAATGAGTTGATTCTGTTCCGATTGCAGATAATGAGACGAAAAATTAAACTACGTTTGAATAATCTCATTTTTTTATGTCAATTTTGCGTTTATTTTAGTGAAAATTACAGCTCAAATTTTTAAAAAATCCGATCTCGCTATGACAACCAGAAGAAAATTTTTATCCACTTCAGGAAAACTGATTGCAGGTGTTGGAGCCTCATCAATGCTGCCAGCTACATCTTTTTCGATTCTCAGCAGCCGCTCACCCAATGAAAGTATCGGTGTTGGCCTGATTGGCTGCAGGGGCATGGGCTGGGCAAATCTCCGGAATCTACTCCGTGCCGACGACAGTGTAGAGTGCCGCGCCCTCTGCGATGTAGATGAAAATGTTCTGAACGATCGCGCCGGAGAATTTGAAGAGGAATACGGGACCCGCCCAACGCTGTACAAAGACTACCGCAATATGCTCGATAATCCTGATATCGATGTAGTAATTATCGCCACACCCGACCACTGGCACTGTTTGCAGAGTGTACATGCCTGCCAGGCCGGAAAGGATGTGTTTCTTGAAAAACCGGTAGCCAAAGATATTGCCGAATGCGATGTGATGGTTTCGGCTGCACGAAACAACAACCGTGTGGTACAGGTGGGGCAGTGGCAACGAAGCGGTCAACACTGGAACGATGCGATCAATTTTTTGCACTCGGGTGCTCTTGGTAATATCCGGGTAACCAAATCATGGGCCTATCAAGGCTGGATGGGCTCCATTCCGGTTCAGCCTGATGATAATGCTCCCGATGGTGTGGATTACGACATGTGGCTGGGCCCGGCTCCGCAACGTCGCTTCAATCCCAACCGTTTTCACTTCAACTTTCGATGGTACTGGGATTATGCAGGCGGACTGATGACCGATTGGGGTGTGCATTTGATCGATATCATTCTCTACGCAATGGAAGTGGATGCACCCAATACGGTTATGTCAACCGGAGGGAAATTCGGTTATCCAGATGATGCGATGGAAACACCTGACACCCAGCAGGCAATCTATGAATTCGATGACTTTTCGATGATCTGGGAGCATGCCGCCGGAATTGACGGAGGGCCTTACGGACGAAACCACGGTGTGGCATTCATCGGAAACAGCGGTACACTTGTAATTGACCGACGCGGATGGGAAGTAATCTCCGAAACCGAAGATGGCGAGGAACTGATCCGCGATGTGGAAACCACTCAAAGTGACGGGGAAGATCTGCTCAATCACATGAAAAACTTCGTGGAGTGCATCCGCAGCCGTGAACGGCCCAGCGCTGATATTGAGATTACGGCAAACACGGCCATCGTTGCCAGCCTGGGCAACATCGCCTATCGCACCGGTGAAAGGATCGAATGGGATCATGCTGCAAGACGTATCACTAATGTGGAACGGGCGAACGAGCTCCTTAAAACCGAATACCGTGATCCCTACACATTTCCGGATGTATAATTTTTATTCAAGCAGGCTCCTCGATTTTTACCGGAGAGCCTGCACGAATGCGGTAATATCATTACTCTGACACTCGTTCGATCGCAAACGATTTTTCGCCTTCTCCACTCAGGATTGTGCGGAACAGAAGGCCATTATACCCGGCGCGTTCTCTGGCAATCTCTTCACCATCCACAGAAAGAATAAAATCTGCACCCTGTTCAAGATTTTTGAGCCTCCACTGAACCATCGTGACGGCCGCTGTTTCAATGGTTCCGTCTGAAACTCTTTGCCCATCCGGATTCCATTCTCCAACGGTCAGTTTTGTCGGGTAAGCAGCCATTACGTCAAAGCCGTCTGCTTTTTCAGTTTCAAAAGGAAAGGCGTCGTAATTATACGTTCCGTCGGGCATTGCAGTAGTGGGTATGCCAAGATAGATTCCGTTAAACTTCCCGGCCAGAACCACTCGCTCGCCACCGTGATACAGCCATCCCGGAATGTTGTTTGCATACGTATTCCGCGCCTGATAATAGACCGGCAGCGTTGATTCATCACTGATATGCCCGTGCTTATTTCTTAAAAAAGAGAGGTAGGTAATTCCGGCTTCAACCCAATCGTCCAGGCCCACTGCTGGCGGCGACCAGGTTTGAACAAAAGGCTCAAAATGGATACCATCATGCGAAGAGGCATAACTGACCCCGCGTGCCCCTGCTGTGGGGTAGAGCCCAAATGATTCATCCGACTGAACATAATAGGCGGCCAGGTGCCGGTGTGTACCCATCTCATACGTTTCCTGCATCTCCCAGTTCAGGCCATCTTCTGACGTATGAACCGAAATCGCGGTATTGGAAGAGCCGATACAGTATAAAAAGTATTCCCCGTCCACATACACCACATCGGCATCCTTGCACATCATATCATCAATCACCGGCTCATCATTTTCCCAGTGAATACCATCTTCACTGGTGATATGTTTGGTAATCCAGACTCCTTCGTACTCCACAGTGTACCAGCCACGGTAGATTCCGTCAATTTTTAATACACTGATTTTTTCATTGCTGGCATACCGATTATGGGGCAGAAAAACGGGATTGTTCTCATATTTGTGCCAGTTTACACCATCATCACTGGTTGCAAATCCATACCCTTTTCCGCGCACCTGATTATCGCGAATACGATACCACATCAGGTAACGACCATCATCCGTTTTCATCACAGAGTGGCCGCCTACCCAGTTTCCTTCCTCCTGGGTTACATCGGGAAGGCGCGGCAGAACCACGTAATGCGGCTGCGGGGCGCGAGACCACTCTCCCGATGTTACTTTGTAGTCGGATGCATCCACACGCACATCATCAAAATAGAGCCGATCACTGCTTCCCTCGTCCGTATGAACATAGATGCCTATCGCAGCCGGGCTGATGGCTGTTTTTCCACGCTTCTGCATCAACACATCTCCTGATTCTGCGTCCTTTACAGAACCTGAAAAGTTTCCATACTCATCCAGCTCCAGACTGAAGGTGTACACAGTGCCCGAAATGATCCCGAAAGCCTCATCTTCGGGCCTGTTCCACTCTGATTGATCCAATTGAACACCTCCGCCTGAGGAATGAACCTGCAGGCCGGAAAAGCGCTCATACGTTTCAAGCAGATAGAGACCGGCCGACCAGTTATCACTGTCACTGTCTGCACGGAAGCTGACACTCACGGTGAAAGGCCTGCCTTTATAAAAAGCATTGCTGAGCATCAGCCACTGGTGCTCACGTTCACCGCCATCCCAGCGGAGCGAATAGTTTCCGGTGATCGGCTCATCATCTGTAACCGTAAATCTCGGACGGATAAAATCAGTAAGCGAACCCACATATCGCGGACGAAAATTCTGCCAGTCGGCTGTTTCAAACCCGTCGTAATTTTCCGGAGTCAGTCCGGCCTGTTGTGCGCTTGCTGTTTCTGTCTTTGCAAAGAGCATGATCCCTGCCAGTAATATCAGGCCGATGAAGCCTTTCAAAAGATCAGTTTTTATTTTCATGTTTATTACGTTTTACCTGATTTTCTTTGTTTTATAATCTCCTCTGTGTTCTGACGGAGAATTTTATGAGGTAACCTATGACCTCACACAAATCTTTGAGAAGTATAATCTTTACTATTCAAAGAAAAAAAGAATGAGGATTTTATCTGCTTAATTCGTTTACGATTTAAAAAATGAATGTCATTATTTATTCAGATAAAAGGAAAACCGTATAGTGTTGTGTCAAGAATGAAGTTTCGCAAGAAACCCGCAATGTTTCCTTATCACCAATGGCAGTAAGAATGGAATTTTTCATCCTTTTTGAAGAAAAAACATTGCGGGTTTTCCCGTCATTTGATTGTTGACATGATAATAGTATCTCAGTTCATTTCATTACGAAACCTTCACCATCTCACCGTCCCGTTTTGCTTTTTCCTGGCCCCATTTGGCTACGGCCTCCAGCACGGGCAGCAGGGTTTTACCCTCATCGGTCAGCTCATACTCCACTCTGGGCGGCACTTCCGGATATACCGTCCGGCTCACAATCCCGTCATTTTCCAGGGCTTTTAACTGGATGGAAAGCATCCGGTCGGTAATATCGGGGATATGCTTTTTCAATAGTTAGCTCTTCTCTTTTCATGGCAAAAATTTAAGTTACATTATATATGTAAAAAATATGTTAATTCGGATTAACATCTAAATTAAGAGTATACTCATGCCAAAACGAACAGTCCCCGTAAAACCCCACAAACGATCAATCCCTTCTCTCGTTCCAAGAAAAAATCCAAATGCTCCCAAGCCGGGCCCAAAAACAGTACCGGTAACTCCACACAAGAGAACGCCCCCAAAGAGATAAGTTTTCTGTACATACCTTAAAATGGCTATCTTTGGGAATAGAAATGTAATGGCCAGGATACTGAATACCCATGAACTAGAAAATAGAGCTCATAGAAAAGTTGCGGGTGGATCTTTCCTCATCACCGGATTACTCCCCTCCAAAATGGCACGGAAATGAACTTGTCAGTCGCAGAAACGCAGTGGAAGAAGACCGGGAAACGTACACGGATTGGGATAAAGCCAAAGAGGAGATCCGAAAAGAGGTTTCATGACCATTCGGATCCTTGAGTCGGCAAAGAGAGATTTAAACCCCAGTTCTCCCACTTATTTCACAGCCATTTCCAAATAATTTCGAATCCTTTCCCTATTAGACATTAAACTGGAAAACTGCTTATCCGAAACGTCGCTGAATCGCGCCAGTACTTTCCGGTTAATATCCGTTTGGTTCTCAAATATGGCTAACGACCGGAATGGAATTCGCCATTTTTCAAACTGGTGGAGGCTAATCGTCACGTCCCGGCATTTGTCATCGTTCTGGATGGCAAAAATCAGAAGCGGAACCTCCAAATTATTTACAAAACAGTCCACCGGGTAGCTTTTTTGCTGATCGTATTCTTCAAAATGGTGATCGAACGTGTAGCGGCCTTTGGGAAGTTCAGCTTCCATAGTTTGTTTGAAATCCTCTATAAATGTGGATTTAACAATTTCGCGGTTCAGGTAGCTCAGGTCAGAGATTTTAGTCAATGCTTGCAGGTATGTATACAATGCATTGCCGGCTTCACCCGGCTCAAAATACAATTCAAGTGAGCCGTCAGATTCTGAAATCCCGAAATTATTTAAAACAGATTCCAGCAGTTCTGCACGATTCCCGCGCTCCAGGGCTGCCATGTCCATCTCATAGCTCATATGCATAAAAGTGTGCCCTTCGTCACTCAGAACCCAGCCGTTACCATTCTTTATAAGCACAATCGAAAAACCGTCTCCGTCATCAAAGGTAAATGGAGTAAACACACGGTACCGGTTTACCCCTTCCTCATGCAGGCGCACCGCCTCCGAGACTTTTTCTTTAAAATCGTTTGCTATGTGTTTAGTTGTATTCAAGGTCTGTTAAAGCTCGAGCTTTGTGAATATGAAATTCATAAAATGCCGGTTCTTTATCCAATACGTTTCGGTGTTCATGACTTTTCCCATTATAACGAGTCAATTTAAAAACCGAATTTAATTCTTTCGGGCTATACCCTAAAATTGCTGAAAAATCGAGCGGGTTTTTGCGGCTCTGCCTGAGTTTAAGATAAAATGCACTCCCGTCTTTTCTTGGAATCGTGTAATCAAATTCCTTATGTACGTTCTTGTCTTTCATACGGGAGAATAGTTCCTCGTCTCGTTTAGCTTATTTTGGAGATCTGTTACAAACGAACAGTCTCCGTAAAACCCCACAACCTATCAACTACTTCCACGCTCCCCAATTCTCCCAAGCCGGGACCTAAAACTGTGCCAGTTACTCCACACAAGAGAACGCCGCCGAAGCGGTGATGAAAAGTTTACAAAACACTGCTAATTTGGGTACATCTGTGCGTTATCAGAGTTAAAGAAATTCCTTATAAAACCACATGTACTACCGCAGAAAAACAGTGCTCTCGTTATTAGAAGTGTTCGGTAACAAACCGGAAAAGATCCAGATCAACGAAATTATTCATTAAACAAACTCCCCTGTCCGGCATATGGGGAATCTCCCGTACCTCAATATGCCCTTCCCAAAAAAATCTCAACTACTATAAGCGTAATCTCTTTTAAATCAGCAGATTCATTATTCGTCATAAATTCAATCTGTCCTAAATTATACTGTTCTACGTGAACCAAACTCATCCCTTTCCTATATTCCGATTAAATATCATAGACCAAAAACTCCAACTCATCCAGCTATGTACCCACGCTTTTTTAGTATGTTAGCATTGATTCTTTTTCTTTTCATCACCTGTCAACCGGTGGTTACTGCCCAGGGCCTTTCACCCGAAGATGTGGCCAACATCAAAACCGTAAGTTCTGTTTCGATGAGCCATAATGCCGAATCGGTGGCATACACGCTGAGTGTTCCCCGCACCGATGACGATCCGGTGGGACGAAATTATTCGGAACTCTACATCATCCTGGCTACCGGTGGTGATCCTGTTCCGGTTATTGAAAAACCACAATCGGCCGGTTCTCCGCAGTGGGGGGCTGACGGGCGCCTCTACTTTATTGCTCAGCTTGCAGACCATCATGATCAGGTTCAGGTCTATTCTGTGAACAATTCCGGAGACGATCTCCAAAAACATACTCAGGCGGAACACGGCCTCAGCAGTTTCGCCTGGAGTGCGGACGGCTCAACTCTTGCTTATACCGCGATGGATCCCGTATCCGATGAACAGCGCGAACTCGAAGAACGAGGTTATGACATGATTGTAGCCGGAGAAAACCTTCGATTTATGAGACTCTGGGTGAAACCTCGTGACGGCGATGCGGGGATTATCTCACCAGATGATCTTTACATATGGAATTTTTCATGGGGGCCAAACGGAGAACAACTGGCAATGCGGGTCAGTGACAAACCCGGAGCCGATGAAGATCAGATGTACACCCGTTTCTCTGTAATCAATAAAGATGGAACAGAGCTGCGGGATGTGATGAGCACTCCAAAAAAGAAAACATCTGTGAGCTGGTCACCCGATGGAAGCCGTCTTGCCGTACTGGCCGGGAAAGTGTACAGCGATCCGCTGCCGCAGCGTATCTGGATCATTGATCTGGAGGAGGGAACAAAAAAAGATGTGACCCCGGAATACTGGAAAGGAACACCAGAATGGCTTACCTGGATGGATGACCTGACCCTGATGTTTACCGCCGTTGAACGCTCAGCCACCACTCTTTACACCATGCGAACCGACCGGCTGACCAAAAATGAATTGCTCGGCGGGGGAGAAGAAATTTTCAGAAGTGCGAGCCCGGATGGAAGCAATCGCTCATTTGCCTTTTCTGTCAACACGAAAAATCACCCCGGCGAAGTATATGTGGCCGATGCGAGAAGGGCAGAGTTTCAGCGTTTGACTTATCACAATACCTGGCTGAATGAGCGCGAATTGGGTGAGCAATCTTCCATCACCTGGAAGGGTGCCGACGATAAAGAAATCGAAGGAATCCTCGTGAAACCAGTCGGTTTCGAAGAAGGCGTACGCTACCCTCTGGCCATTTTGCCTCATGGCGGACCGGAGGGAATCAGCATGAATGGCTGGAATACGCGTCCGCTCTATCCGGTGCAGCTTCTGGCCAATGAAGGGTATGTGGTGTTCAAGCCTAACTATCGCGGAAGCGGCGGCCGGGGAACAGAATTTGCCTCTGCCAATCACCGCGATCTGGGCGGCAAAGAGTTTGATGATGTCCTTCTGGGTATTGACGATCTGGATGAGGCCGGACTGATTGATCCTGACAAAGTGGGTATTTCAGGAACCTCATACGGCGGCTATTTTGCAGCCTGGGCAGCCACACGCCATAGCGACCGGTTCGCAGCCGGCATTACCTTTGCAGGCCTCTCCAACTGGATTTCCTTTATGGGTACCACCGATATTCCCCACGAAATGAGTGTGGTGCACTGGGATCTCTACTGGTTCGACAATCCCGGACAAAACTGGGAGCGATCGCCCGTGGCATGGCTCAACCAGGCCGACACACCGCTGCTGGTGGCCACCGGACTTGCCGATGAACGCGTTCATCCCGAACAGTCGATCCAGCTCCATCAGTTTCTCGAGATGAAAGGAATCCCCACCGGGCTGGTGCTCTATCCAAGGCAGCCACACGGACTCACCGAACGCGCCCACCAGCTCGATTTTATGAATCGGGTAATTGACTGGTTTGAAGAATATCTGAAATAAGCTCTGACTCAATTCACATCAAGCCTAAAACACACCAAAATTGAATCTGTTGAATTCCAATCTCCGGCCTATTGCAAACCCTGGCCGAGGACTGATTTTTGTACTGGCGTGCCTGATCGTTTCCTGTACTACAACTGAGGAAGAGCCCTATCCGCACTCCGAAGAACCCATTGGTACTGCCAGCCAGATTTATGATGCAGCTTTGCCACACGATCTTGCCGTCAACACCTTTCGCAATACCGATCAGTTGTTTGCATCCCGGAAGGTTACACGGTCTGATCATCCGGAGCCATTTCCGTTAAATGATATGTTACCGAAGGAGGTCCATTTTACATTCCGTGACTCAGTTTATACCCTGGATGACTATATCGAACGTAACCGGGTAACAGCGATGCTGATTCTGAAAGATGGCCAAAATCTGTTTGAAACGTACCGGTTCGGCAATACCGGCCAGACGCGCTGGATGTCAATGTCAATTAGCAAATCGATCGTGTCCACTTTGATCGGGGCGGCCATTCATGACGGATACATTGAGAATATTGATGACCCTGTAACCCGCTACGTACCTGATTTAGAGGGAACTGCATATGACGGAACTACCGTCGAAAATATATTGATGATGACATCTGGGGTATCCTGGAATGAGGACTACACCGACCCTGAATCAGACCGTCGTCGTCTTCTTGAAGTTCAGATCTCTCAGCAGCCCGGAGCGGTTTTGGGTGTGATGAAAGAGCTGGAGAGGGAGCATGAGCCAGGAACGTTTTATCGCTACAATACCGGTGAAACTCAGATAGCTGCTGAAGTTTTGCATCACGCAACCGGCAGAACGCTGTCCGGATATCTGTCAGACCGGATCTGGCAACAGATTGGAGCTGAGGCAGATGCATACTGGTGGCTCGATGCGGAAGAGGGTATTGAAATCGGCGGAAGCGGATTTTCAGCAACTCTTAGGGATTATGCCCGATTCGGGCAATTTGTTCTCAATTACGGAGTGATCAATGGCGAAGCGGTACTGCCCGAAAACTGGATTCGGGAGGCAACAACCCCCAAAACATTGCCCGATGGCACAGACATCGATTACGGATATCTCTGGTGGACCGCCGAAACACCGGCAGGAAGGCGCGACGGAGCCTTTAGTGCGGACGGTATTTTCGGCCAGACCCTCTATTTGAACCCTTCAAAAAATGTGGTTATTGTCGTATTGAGTGCCTGGCCGGAACCTCTCGAAAGCGGAATGTTTGATTACGACTGGTCTGTTTTTGAAGCGGTAGTCGATTCACTCAGGCCGTACTGAAAGAAGAAAACTACTCATCCCCGCGAACAATCAGAACCGCCCAGGGGCCGGAGCCGGGTGCAGAAATCTGAAATTGTCCGTCCGGTTCAACTGTTACTTCATCGAACCATCGGCTGTGAACGATATCGAGCCATTTTATTGAATATCCGTTATCCTCCGGCAGTTCGATAATCACTTCACCCCCATTGGGGAAGTAAACCGCGTACTGTTCACCTTCCACCGCAAATGCATACGCTTCGTCATCTTCTCTGTCTGAAAGCAGGTGGTTTGCCGGTTCTCCATCAAAAAAGCTGATTTCATCACTCAGCATTCTCATGCTTTTCATTTGCGCCTGAGCACCCGACGAAAGACCTGCGCCATAAGCAAAAAGCGGGCCGCTCCGGTGAAAGCGGGAGGTGGCAAATCCGCCAAAAATATTTCTCCACAGCTTCCGTGTCCCTTCAATCAGCCCGCCGCCATGAACCTCGCCGCCATAAATTTTTATACTGTTCATTGGGCGCTGGCCATCATCAAGACGATCTCTTCTTACAGTTTGCGCATTTTCCCAGTGTGTTTCTCCCCGCTGATGATTGTTCTGTGAAATATCCACATAGCGGTACATTTCTGGCTTGTGAAACGTGGCATCGTGCTCAGGATCCGAGAGGTCCCAGGCATCCCACATTTCAGTCACAAAAATCAGCTTGTCGGCCTCTTTTGCACGTGTGAAAAGATGATACGCCCAGAAATCACTCCAGTAGGGCGATTCGTTGGTCTCGTTGCTGATGCAATAAAGCAGGTTCGGATAATCCAGCGAGATGGAGAGCATTTTATCCACAAATGCCTTTTGGAATTTCCGCACCAGCGGGTTGTCTTCTTGTGCGGTTGTACTGCGGAAGAACGGATTTTCGAGCTGGCCGGGATGAGTTTCAATCACTTCGGGAAGTCTGCTCTCTTCAGCGGAGTAATTGATGTTATTTTTCGGATTGAAAGGGTTCAGGTTCCAGGGGCCGCGGGCAAAGTCAAACCGGTCCCAGACTTCTATTTGTATAATAATGTCACGTTCGTATGCCCATTCAAGAAAATTCCTGAAACGTGTCCAGTACTCATCATTCCAGCTTTCAAGGTCATAAAGACCGTCTTCCTGCTTTCCAAAAGCCCATTCGTTATCCACGTCGCGACTGCTCATTGTGTTTCGCACATAGTTACCGCCAAAGCGTACCATCAGGTCGAGGTGAGATTCCAGCCCGAACGGCCAAATATCGGGATGGTTAAAGAGGTTATCCTGGTCGGTGGCTCCAATAAGCAGAACCGGCTCACCTTTGTACTGCCAGTAACGGGGGTTTCCGGTGTAGGGCTGAATTCTGTCGGAGTGATGTTCTACCTGTCCGTAGTAATCAAGCTCCAGAAACTGTTGATAAAAAGGTGTGGATATGTTTTCCTGAGCGGCTGTATACTCTGTCGGCAATAAACTGATCAAAACTGTAAAAACCGCTAAAACGGAGATAGATTTCATTATATCTTGCTTGTTATGGTTAAGGTCATCGGTGAATGAAGCGGAGATTATTCTACAAGAATTATCTCAAACAAGGTGTGTAAAAGCGACAATTTAAACAAGATTCCGTTCTATTCTTTCGACACAGAACCCTCATTTTTACTATAATGACCACTAAAACTTTTGCTTCACCATCAATTTCCAGTTTATGATTCTTAAACAAAACTTTCTGAATCTGACCTTTCTCATTTTTTTCGCCCTGGTTTCCCTGTTATTTTGCAAGACTGAACCTGCTTTTTCCCAATCCGAAAATACGATCTATCTGAAAATGGATTATCTGAAAGTCCATGCAGATACCACACCCAGACAATATCTTGAAATTGAACTTGGTGAATGGAGGCGAATTCACGAACAGCGTATACGCCTGGGTGTGACGACTGCATGGTATCTCTTCAAAGTATTTCCGGGTACCGCAGCGCCCGATGGTGACCCTGATTACGACTTCATCACCATATCGGTTTATGAAAGCTGGCAACTGGTTGATGATGAGCGTAATACAGAGGCCATTTATCAGGCTTATCCCGGAATAGACATTCAGGAGCTTTATGGCAGAGCCGATGAAGTCAGGATATTTGCTGGATCTGATCTGTGGCGTCAGAAAGCGGTTATATCTCCTTACACAAGAGGTAAACCCGTGAGTGAGTTTATCACCGTCAACTATTTCGACACAAGGGCCGGAAGCGGTGAGCACATGGAACTGGAAACAGAAATCTGGACAGATATACATCAGGAGCGCATACGCAGAGAAATTCTGAACAGTGGCTCGCTACTACTTCTGGAGAATTCCGAAGATTCTGATCGCAGTTATGATTACGCCACGATTGATTATTACGACAGTCTCTTCCACTTGCAGGAGCCATTGAGTACCGGGTTGATTCAGTCTGCTCATCCTGATATGACGGAAGAAGATGTAGAAAAGATGTTTGAACGAACCGGACAGGCAAGAGTCTCACACAAATCTCAGCTTTGGAGGCTCGTTGATTCTCTGCACCTTGACTCCCTGGATGATTGATCTTAGCCCGGATATCTCACCAAGAAATTTTTTTCTCAGCAAGGCGAAGATAAAATGGCAGCGGAAACGTACCTGAGTACGTTGAGCAAACCATTTTTGGGACAACGCAGCTCACGGTTAAATTTCGCAGCGTTTGACAGGGTGTTTTTTAAAAAAA
>SL_3KL_010_SEDDRAFT_10002249_pt1 | contig 17695 bp, 15 predicted proteins | sample SodLakKL_010_SED_2_FD_10381 | JGI IMG/M metagenome (IMG submission 10381) | reverse complement strand
ACTGTCATGGCGCCTTCCGCCTGCAGATCGCGGGCATGGATCGGGCGCTTGTCGCGGGTGTAGGCGACGACGATGTTGCCCAGGCGCTCCTGCAGGTCGGCAAGGCCGTCGGCCAGGCAGAAGATGGCCATGACTTCCGAGGCCACGGTGATGTCGAACCCATCCTCGCGTGGAAAACCATTGCCGAAGCCACCCAGACCATTGGTGATATGGCGCAGGGCGCGATCGTTCATGTCCATCACGCGCTTCCAGGTCACCCGGCGTGCGTCGATGCCGAGCTCGTTGCCCCAGTGAATGTGATTGTCGATCATCGCCGACAGCAGGTTGTGCGCGGCGGTGATGGCGTGGAAGTCGCCGGTGAAGTGCAGGTTGATCTCCTCCATCGGCACCACCTGGGCATAGCCGCCACCGGCCGCACCGCCCTTGACGCCAAAGCAGGGCCCGAGCGAGGGCTCGCGCAGACAGATCGCCGCTTTGCGGCCGGTGTGGTTGAGCGCATCGCCGAGACCGACGGTCGTCGTCGTCTTGCCCTCACCGGCCGGCGTGGGCGTGATCCCCGCTACCAGTATGAGCTTGCCGTAATCAACACCCTCCAGGCTCTCGATGTAATCAAGGTCGACCTTGGCCTTGACGTGGCCGTGCGGCAGAAGTCCCTTCTGGTCAATGCCGAGTTTGTCGGCGATGGCCGAGATGTTCTCAAGTTTGGCCGCGCGTGCGATCTCGATATCGCTCTTGGGATTCTTGTGCTGCTCGTTGCCCATGGTCTACTCCGTTCATGGCTGCGAATGGTTTCGCCTGGTTGTAGTGGCCGGTGTGCTGTCCCGGATAATCCCGCCTGGCCTCGCCTTCTTGTGGCAACGGGTGGTTCTACTCGGCAACGGCCATGCCGTACTCAAGCGCCGCGTCTTCCAGCCAGACCCAGAAATAGTCGGCAAAGCTGCGTCGCACCGTGATCTCGAAAGTCGGCGTGTCATCGACATGGCGAATGAGGACGCCGGCGTGTGCGACCAGCGTCTGCGCGCACTGGCCGGCGGCGAAACTCCGCGGATGGAGGTCGAGCGTGCAGCCCTTGGCGAGGACGTCCCGCAGTCGGGGTCCACGCAACTCCAGTGTCGTCAGGCCGCTGGTCAGATCATTGACCGCGAAGTGCTGACCGGCGAGCGCATTCTCGAGCGCCTCGACCAGTTCATCTTCACGCCCGGGCGCGCCGACGATGTACCACTCGTCCGGACCCAGCCAGAACGCGCGGCATTCGTCGCCCTCGACGACCGTATTCGGCTCCGTTGGCAGTTCGATGCCGGCAACCTTGCGCACGGCCCCGGTGAATTCGGAGCTGGTCGCATCCCCGCGCAGGTTGATATACGCCCTGTAGGGACGCTCCCGCACCGTGAGGCCGGCATCCGCCGCGGACGCCTGGCGCCGCTTCGCGGTATTGCGTTCGACCAGCGGAGATTCCTGGTGCATGGAGTCAGACATTCTGGCGCTCTCCCTCGGGATCGTAGAACACCGGGCTGGTAATCCGGCACTTGATGACCCGACCATCGGCCTGTGGTGAGTGGATGATCTCGTCCATGCGTTCACGGCCGCGGCGCACGAGCGCCAGGGCGATCGAGTGCCCCAGTGTCGCCGAGTAGTAGCTGGACGTGACATAACCCGCCAGCGGCACAGGCTTGGGCGCGTCGTTTGCCTGTGGATCATCGGTGAGTTGCGCACCCTCGGGAATGATCTCGTTCGGATCATCCACGGTCACGAGGCCGACGAACTGCTCACGGTCGTCACGGATGGCGTCCGCCCTGCTGAGTGAACGCCGTCCCAGGTAATCCTTGTGCTTCGACAGCAAGCCATGCATGCCCAGATCCATCGGGTTGACGGAGCCGTCCGTATCCTGGCCGGCAATGATGAACCCCTTCTCCGCCCGCAGGATGTGCATGGTCTCCGTGCCGTAGGGCGTGATGCCGTGCGGCTCACCTGCCTCCCAGACAGCGTCCCATACATGCTGGCCATGATTGGCCGGCACGTTGATCTCGAAACCGAGCTCGCCACTGAAACTGATGCGGAACACGCGCGCAGGCACGCCGGCCGCTCTGCCCTCGCGCCAGCTCATGAACGGAAAGGCCTCCGCCGAAAAATCGATGCCTTCGCAAACCTTCTCCACGACATCGCGGCTGCGGGGACCGGCAAGTGAAATCGCCGCCCACTGATCCGTCGTCGACGTCAGGTAGACCTTGAGATCCGGCCATTCCGTCTGCAGCCACTCTTCCAGCCAGGCGAGAACGCGTGCGGCACCGCCGGTGGTGGTGGTCATGTGGAAACGATCCTCGGCGATCCGGGCCGACACACCGTCGTCCATGACCATGCCATCCTCACCCAGCATGATGCCGTAGCGGCAGCGACCCACCTCGAGCTTCGTCCAGCCGTTGGTATACACGCGATTGAGGAACTCGGCGGCATCGGGCCCGCGGACATCGATCTTGCCCAGCGTCGAGGCATCGAGCACCCCGAGCGACTGCCGTGTCGCCAGCACCTCGCGATCCAGGGCCTGACGCATGGATTCACCGGGCTTCGGGTAGTACCAGGGCCGCTTCCAGTCGCCCACGTTCTCGAACAGGGCGCCATGGGCCACATGCCACTGATGCATCGCCGTCTTGCGCACGGCGTGGAAGCGTTCGGAGCCGAAGTCCCGGCCGGCGAGCGCACCCATGGTCACGGGCGTGTATGCGGGGCGGAAGGTGGTTGTGCCGACGTCCGCGATCTCGCGGCCCAGCGCCTGGGCCGCAATGCCCGCGCCGTTGATATTGCCGAGCTTGCCCTGATCCGTGCCGAAACCCATCGCGGTGTAGCGCTTGATGTGCTCCACCGAACTGTAGTTTTCCCGCACCGCAAGGTGGATGTCCGCCGATGTCTGATCATTCTGTACATCGACAAACTGTTTCGGCGAGCGTGTGAGCGCCCGTCGCGTCGGCACACGCCACATGGGACGCAGCGGCGCTTCCTTCTCGCGGGCCGTCGCGGGCACTTCGCCCTCGATGTCTTCGGAGCCGAAGCCGGCATCACTCGCCGCCGTCGCTCCCGCGGACAGGCCCTCGGTGATGCAGCCGTCCAGCGTGAAGTTGCCGCTGCAGGCCCCGGCATTGCGCGTGTTGGCAACCGCCTGGTCCGGCACGAACGTCGCCATGTCATGGTCGTAACGCATCGTCCCGCCCGGATGGGAATGCAGGTGAATCACGGGATTCCAGCCACCCGAGCTCGCCAGCAGGTCGCACTCGATGGTGCGCGGATCACCGAACACACCATCGCCGCGCGCATTCAACTGCATCACACGCACACCGGTGATCCGCTGGCCGCCCGTGGTATCCACCACGGCAGCACCACTGATGACCTCGATCTCCTCCTTGCGCACGCGATCGGCCAGTATGCCGTCGACTTCCGGACGCACATCGACCAGCGCCTCGACCTGGACGCCATGGTCGTCCAGATCGAGCGCGGTCTGGTAGGCACTGTCATTGTTGGTAAACACGACTGCCCGCGTGCCCGGCGTCACCGAGTACCGATTGATGTAGGTCGATACCGCCGAGGCCGTCATGATCCCGGGGCGGTCATTGTTGGAAAATACGAGCGGGCGCTCGAGCGCACCGGTGGCCAGGACGGTCTGACGCGCACGGATCCGCCATTGCCGCTGACGCGGCCGCGCATCCGGCGATGTGGGGCCGAGATGGTCGGTCACACGTTCGACCGCCGAGACGAAACCATGATGATAGTGACCGAACGCCGTGGCGCGCGGCAGCAGCGTGACCTCCTCCATGCCGGCCAGTTCGTCGGTAACCGCGCGCACCCACTCCATTGCCGGCCGGCCGTCCAGAAACGCCCGGCTCGCGAGCAGACTGCCACCCAGTTCGTTCTGTTCGTCACACAGTATGACGCGCGCCCCGCGCCGTCCGGCCTCGAGTGCTGCGGCCAGTCCAGCCGGTCCGCCGCCGACAACCAGCACATCGCAGTGAACATTCTTCTTGTCGTAGCGATCCGGGTCGGGGCCTTCCGGGGCCTTGCCGAAACCCGCGGCCTTGCGGATGCGTGGCTCGTAGATGCTGTGCCAGAAAGACTTCGGCCACATGAACGTCTTGTAGTAGAAGCCCGCGGGCAGCAGCGGGGCGAACAGACCCGTGATCGCCGAGACATCGAACTTCACGCTCGGCCAGCAGTTCACACTGCTGACTTCCATGCCGTCGTAGAGCTCGGTCTGCGTGGCACGCAGATTCGGAATCGTGGCGTTGCCGCGCCCGACCTGCACCAGCGAGTTCGGACATTCTGCACCCGCGCCCATGATGCCGCGCGGGCGATGCAGCTTGAAACTGCGCCCGACCAGGTGAACACCGTTCGCCAGCAGAGCGGAGGCCAGCGTGTCACCCTCAAAGCCCTGCAGCCGCTGGCCATTGAACGTGAACGTGAGCGGCCGCCCGCGATCGATCCGGCCGCCGGATTGCAGACGATGCGCCTGACTCACTGCTCACCTCCCGACGGCTGATCGCCCATCTTGTAGAACGCCTTGAATTCGTACGTCTGTGTATCGCGAATCGCGTTGAACCAGCGCCGGCAACCGGCCGTGTGTACCCAGCGTTCCCGGTGCGGGCCGCGCGGATTCGTGCGCATGAACAGGTAGTCGGCCCACTCGGCATCGGACAGGGCATCCGGATCCTGCGGGCGCTCGATGTGTGCCTCACCGCCGTAACCGAACTCGGATTCGTCACGCCAGCCGCACCACGGACACTTGATATACAGCATCAGTGGATCTCCTTCAGTGGGCGACGCCGGCGGCGCCGTGTTCGTCGATCACCGCGCCGGTCTCGAAGCGCTTCAGACTGAACGCCTCGTTGAGCGGGTGCGGCTCGTCATTGGCAATGGTGTGGGCAAAGCACCAGCCCGAGCCCAGTGTCGACTTCCAGCCGCCAGTGCCCCAGCCGCAATTGAAGTACATGCCCTGGATGGGCGTCTTCGTGACCAGCGGAGAAGCATCGGGGCAAGTATCGACACAGCCCGCCCAATGACGCAGCAGACGCAGGCGACTGACAATCGGATAGAGTTCGACCAGCGCCGCCAGCTGTTCCTCGATCACCTGCAGTGATCCCTTGTGGCCGTACCCGTTGTACTTGTCGATACCCGCACCGATCACCAGCTCGCCCTTGTCGGACTGGCTGATGTACACGTGCACCGCGCCGGACATGACGACCGTGTCGATGATCGGCTTGATCGGCTCCGAGACCAGAGCCTGCAGCGGATGCGACTCGATCGGCAGACGCATGTCGACCATGGAGGCCACCACACCGGAGTTGCCCGATGTGACCGCGCCCACCCGATTGGTCTCGATATGGCCGCGCGTGGTATCGACACCGACAATGCGGTTGTCCTCGCGCCGTATGCCGGTCACTTCGCACTGCTGGATCACATCGATGCCAAGATCATCGCAGGCGCGTGCCATGCCCCAGGCCAGCGCATCGTGGCGTGCAATGCCACCGCGTGGTTGATAGGAGGCGCCCAGCACCGGGAAGCGCGTATTGGTCTCGGAGATGTTGATGATCGGCACCTTGTCCTTGACCTGCTGCGCATTCAGAACGACACCATCCACGCCATTGAGGCGATTGGCATTCACGCGCCGTTCGATCGTGCGCATGTCCTGAAGGTTGTGTCCCAGATTCAGCACACCACGCTGACTCAGCATCATGTTGAAGTTGACTTCCTGCGAGATGTCTTCCCACAGCTTGAGGCCGAGTTCGTAGATGCCGGCGGATGCCGTCCAGAGATAGTTGGAGCGGATGATAGTGGTGTTGCGGCCGGTGTTGCCGCCACCGATCCACGCCTTCTCGAGCACGGCGATATTGCGAATCCCGTGCTCCTTGGCAAGGTAGTAGGCCGTCGACAGACCATGGCCGCCACCACCGATGATGACGACGTCATACCGCTTCTTCGGCTCAGGGCTGCGCCAGGCCTGCCACCAGTTCTCGTGATGACCGATGGCGTTGCGCGCCAGGCTGAAAATGGAATACTTCTTCATGCCGATCTGTCCCCTGATCCGGGTTGGGATTCCAGCTCGCGGGCAAGCCGGGGCCCGGAGCAGTCATGCCCCGGGCCCGCACAATCACCCTGTTCAGCTCCCGTAGACCGGGAACCGCCCGCACAGCTCCTGAACCTTGGCTCGAGTCGAATCGATCACCGACTCATTCTCGATGTCGTCGAGAATGTCGCTCATCCAGTGCGCGATCTGGCGGAACTCCTCGGCACCGAAGCCACGCGTGGTCCCCGCGGGCGTGCCGATGCGCAGCCCGCTGGTCACGAACGGCGGCTGTGGATCGTTCGGGATCGCATTCTTGTTGACCGTGATGTGTGCCCGTCCAAGTGCTGCATCCGCATCCTTGCCGGTCACATTCTTCGGTGTCAGATCGAGCAGGAACAGATGATTGTCCGTACCTCCGGAGACGATCTTCAGGCCACGTTCCTGGAACGTCTCGGCCATGACCTTCGCATTGGCCACGACGTTCTGCTGGTACTCCCGAAACTCGGGCTGCAACGCTTCCTTGAAGGCCACTGCCTTGGCCGCGATGATGTGCATCAGCGGCCCGCCCTGCATGCCGGGGAACACGGCCGAATTGATCTTCTTCGCCAGTTCGTTGTCGCGCGACAGGATGATGCCGCTGCGCGGCCCGCGCGGCGACTTGTGCGTGGTTGACGTCACCACATCGGCGTGCGGCACGGGATTGGGGTACACGCCGCCGGCCACCAGGCCAGCCACGTGCGCCATGTCGACCATGTAGTAGGCGCCCACCTCGTCGGCAATCTCACGGAACTTCGCCCAATCGATCACGCGCGAATAGGCGGAGAAGCCGGCGATGATCAGCTTCGGCTTGTGCTTGCGCGCGAGTTCGGCCACCTCGTCATAGGAAATCTCACCGGTTTCCTCGTCGATCCCGTACTGCACGGCATTGTAGTTGCGGCCCGAGAAGTTGACGCTGGCACCGTGTGTGAGATGCCCGCCGTGGGCGAGGCTCATGCCAAGGATGGTGTCACCCGCGTTCAACAGGGCGAGAAATACCGCGGCGTTGGCCTGCGCGCCGGAATGCGGCTGCACATTCGCATATTCAGCACCCCAGAGCTGCTTCGCACGGTCAATGGCGAGTTGTTCGGCGATGTCGACGAACTCACAACCACCGTAATAGCGCTTGCCGGGATAGCCTTCGGCGTACTTGTTGGTGAGCACGGAACCCTGGGCCTCGAGCACGCGCGGACTGGCGTAGTTCTCCGAGGCGATCAGTTCGATGTGCTCTTCCTGCCGCCGACGCTCGGCCTCGATGGCCTGGTGCAGCTCATCATCGAAACCGGCGATCGTGTCATTCCTGCTGAACATGCGCTCCTCCCGCGGAACCGGGGCCATCGGGCCCCATGTGTCGTCGTGTACCGGGTCCGGCGTGGTCACCGGATTGCAAACCGGACATTATACGGTGCAGCCGGTAAAGCTTACAGCGAACACGGCCACCGACTTGCCCTGCCACGACCCGGCGTTGCCTTGTTGCGACGGGCCTTCTGACCAATGCGCGACCACCGTGCACCGACGCTTGCGGACAGGCCTGCACACACGGTTTCACAACCGCTTCACAAGTGCTTCACGGCGCTTGGGCGCGTCCCCGGAACCCGGGCCTGGTGCGTTATACTGCCAGCCATGAATGATCTGCTCATCACCAACGCCCGCATCGTCAACGAAGGGCGCATCTCCGAGGGCGACCTGCGTGTCGTCAATGGCCGCATCGAGGCAATCGGGGGCGACCTTGCCCGGCGCGGCGCCGCTCGCCATATCGACGCCGCGGGCCGACTGCTTCTGCCCGGCCTGATCGACGACCAGGTGCATTTCCGCGAACCCGGCCTCGAGCACAAGGCCGACATCGCCAGCGAGTCGGCGGCGGCGGTAGCCGGCGGGGTCACGGCCTTCTTCGAGATGCCGAACACGAAGCCGCCAACGGTCACGCGCGCCGCCCTGGAGGACAAGTACAAGCGTGCGGCCGGCCGCTCACGTGCGCATTACGGTTTCTTCTTCGGTGCGACCAATGACAACGGCGACGAGCTGGCTGCCCTGGATCCGCGGGCCACGCCGGGCGTCAAGGTGTTCATGGGGGCCTCCACCGGCAACATGCTGGTGGACGAGCCGGCCGTGCTGGAGCGCATCTTTGCCGGCACCACCCTGCCCGTGGCCACGCACTGCGAGCACACTCCCACGATCCAGGCGCGCGAGGCGGAATGGCTCGCGCACCATGGCGACGATCTCCATGCGCGCCATCACCCCGAGATCCGCAGTGCGGACGCCTGCTGGCAGTCGAGTTCGCTGGCCGTGGAGCTGGCCCGCCGCCATGGCACGCGCCTGCACATCCTGCATCTGACGACGGCCCGCGAACTGGAACTGTTCGAACCCGGCCCGATCAACGACAAGCTGATCACCGCCGAGGCGTGCATCCATCATCTATACTTCGATGATTCCGACTACGAGACGCTCGGCAACCGCATCAAGTGCAACCCGGCGATCAAGACGCGCCAGGATCGCGAGGCGCTGCTCGCCGCCGTGCGCGAGGACCGCATCGACATCCTCGCCACCGACCACGCCCCGCATCTGCTGACGGAAAAGGCCGCAGCGTACGCCTCGGCCCCGGCCGGGCTTCCGCTGGTCCAGCACCTGCTGCCCGTNCTGCTGGACCTGGTCGCNCGCGGGGAACTCGGCATTGAACAGGTGGTGGAGAAGACCAGCCACAACGTCGCGCGCCGCTTTGACGTCGCCGAGCGCGGCTTCATCCGGGAGGGCTGGCACGCCGACCTGGTCCTCGCCGATCCGGATGCGGCGCTGACCGTGCGCGATGAAGACGCGCTGTCGAAGTGCGGCTGGTCGCCCTTCAGCGGCCGCACCCTGCAGGGTCGCGTCGATGCCACCATCGTCGGCGGCGAGATCGTCTGGGAGGATGGCAGGCTGACCGGCGCGATCCCTGGTCAGCGCCTGGTGTTCGACCGATGAGACGGCTTGCGGCGATACGCTTCCTCCTGACCCTGCTGGCTGCGGGATTCTGGTGCACTCCCGCGGTCGCCGATATTCCCCTGGAGCTCAATGGCGAGTTTCGCCAGGGCGCACTCGTCGTCGGCCAGACTGCGGCCGGCGCCGAGGTCGCCTTCGCCGGGGAGCAGGTCCGGGTGTCGCCGCAGGGCCACTTCCTGATCGGCTTCCACCGCGACGAGCCCGCCACCCGCGAACTCCAGATTCGCACGCCCACCGGCGAGACCAAGACGCGCACGCTCGAAATCGAGCCACGCGACTACCACGTCCAGCGCATCGACGGCCTGCCGGACGACCAGGTCACGCCGCCCGACGACGTCCTCGACTGGATCCAGCGCGATGTCCGCCTCGTGAACGAGGCCCGCGCGCGCGACGACGCCCGCACCGACTTTCTCGGCGACTTCATCCAGCCGGTCGAGGGACGCCTGACCGGCGTCTACGGCAGCCAGCGCATCCTCAACGGAGAACCGCGGCGACCGCATTACGGCGTCGACATCGCCGCCCCGCAGGGCACGCCGATCCGGGCGCCCGCCGCCGGGGAAGTGACCCTCGCCCAGGGAGACATGTACTTCAGTGGCGGCACCATGGTGATCGATCACGGCCATGGCCTGACCACCAGCTACCTGCACATGAGCGCCTTCCACGTCGAGGTCGGCGATCGCGTCGAACAGGGTCACGTCGTCGGCGAAGTCGGCGCCACCGGCCGTGCGACAGGCCCGCATCTGTGCTGGCGCGTGAACCTCTTCGACCGCCGTCTCGACCCGAGCTTCCTGGTGCCCGACATGCCGGTGCGGGATCGCCCCGGCAGCTGAGCCGCTCCCTGCGGAGGGGCCACCGCGCCCCGGATGCGCACCTCACAGCAGCCGCGACTTGCACACTCCGGTATCATTGTGCGGATGGAATCGTTCAAGGACATCGAGAACCAGCCCGCCGGCACCCGCCATGACTGGCAGGCCCTGCGCGCGCTGCTGCGCTTCAATGCCGACGGCCTCATCCCCGCCATCGCCCAGCAACACGACAGTGGCGAGGTGCTCATGCTCGCCTGGATGAACGCCGCGGCACTCGACGAGACGCTCAGCACCGGCCGCGTGTGCTACTGGTCGCGCTCGCGCGGCGCACTCTGGCGCAAGGGCGAGTCGTCCGGGCAGGTCCAGCACCTGGTAGAGGCGCGCATCGACTGCGATGGCGACACCCTGCTGCTCAGCGTGGACCAGCACGGCCCCGCCTGCCACACCGGGCGCCGGAGCTGCTTCTTTCATCGTATCGACGGCGCCACCGTCACCATTGCCGACGCGCCCTTGACCGATCCGGAAACACTGTACGGCCCACGCCGGGCCTGACCCGGGGCTGCCCCGGGGTTGCCCGGGAGCTCGCCCGCGAATCGACTTTCGGCCCATCGCCCAACAGGACCGTCAGCCATGACGCTCAAGCTGCACAACACCCTGCACCGCACCAAAGAGGCCTTCATCCCGCTCGACGCCGAGCGCGTGACCATGTACCTGTGCGGGCCGACGGTCTACAACCTCATCCACATCGGCAACGCGCGCCCGATCGTGGTGTTCGATGTCCTGTTCCGGCTGCTGCGCGAGCTGTATCCCAACGTCGTCTACGCCCGCAACATCACCGACATCGACGACAAGATCAACGCCGCCGCCCGCGAGCGCGGCGAGTCCATCGACGTCTTCGCCGCCCGCTACGCGCACGAGTTCCACAGCGATGTGGCCGCGCTCAACACCCTGCCGCCGACCATCGAACCCCATGCCACCGAGCATATCCCGCAGATGATCGCCATGATCGAGCGCCTGATCGCCGATGGCCACGCCTACGAAGCAGAGGGCCACGTGCTCTTCCACGTGCCCTCCATGCCCGACTACGGCCAGCTCTCCGGGCGCAACCGCGACGACATGATCGCCGGCGCCCGGGTGGATCCCGCACCGTACAAGAGAGATCCGGCCGACTTCATCCTGTGGAAGCCTTCAACCGACGATCTGCCGGGCTGGGACAGCCCCTGGGGGCGCGGCCGCCCGGGCTGGCACATCGAGTGCTCGGCCATGAATGCGGCCCACCTCGGCGAAACCATCGACATTCATGCCGGTGGCCAGGACCTGATCTTCCCGCACCACGAGAACGAGATCGCGCAGAGCCGCTGCGCCCACAACGGTGCCGATCTCGCGCGCTACTGGCTGCACAACGGCTACATCACGGTCCACGGCGAGAAGATGGCCAAGTCGGTCGGCAATTTCTTCACCCTGCGCGAACTGCTGGCCGAGTGGCCCGGTGAAGTCATCCGGCTCGCGCTGCTCTCGGCCCATTACCGCCAGCCGCTCGACTGGTCGCCGGAAACCGTCGCCCAGGCCGCGGCCGCTCTCGACCGGCTCTACCAGGCCCTGCGCCAGGCGCAGGCCGTCGACGCCGAGCCCGGCGAAGTACCCGCATCGGTCCGCGACGCACTGGCCGACGATCTCAACACCCCACTGGCGCTGCGCGAGATGCATGCCCTCGCGACGGCGCTGAACAAGGCCCCGGACACCGCAACCGCCCGCGCACGCAAGGCCGAACTGCTCGCCGCGGGCCGCGCCCTGGGCATCCTCGCCGAAGATCCGGCCGCGTGGTTCCGCGGGAGCAGGACCGAACAGGGCCCAAGTGACGAGGAGATCGAACGCCTGATCGGCGAACGCCGCGCGGCCCGCACCCAACGCGATTTCGCCCGCGCCGATGCCATTCGCGATCAACTCGCCGAGCAGGGTGTCATCCTCGAGGATGGCCCGGCCGGAACCACGTGGCGACGCACGCGGGGCAGCGACACCCCGGCCGGGGAGCCCTCCACGTGACCCGCCTGCTCATCGGACTCGTGCGTGGCTACGCGTACCTGGTGAGCCCGTTCACGCTGCCGCGCTGCCGCTTCTTCCCGACCTGTTCGGCCTACGCCGAGGAAGCGCTGCGCGAGCACGGACCGTGGCGCGGCAGCTGGCTGGCGCTGCGCCGTTTCTGCCGCTGCCATCCCTTCCATCCNGGCGGCCTCGACCCGGTNCCCAGGCGCGATGACGNGCGGAACGATCCGCACGCCTGATGNCGGCCNGGGCTGGATTCNACGCNNNAACCGCGCCATATTGTGCACCNGACCGCATGCGGGCACGCGATGATGGACCTGTCACGATTGCTGACACCCGGCATTCGCCGCGATGGGCTGTGGTTCGCCGCCCTCGCACTGCTCGTGGCCGCCACCAGCGCCAGCGCTGACACCGCCCGTCANCTCGATGCCACCATCGCCGTCGAACATGATGACAACGTCACCTTCGGTGGCCGCTCGCGTGANGCNCTCNGCGATACCGCCGGCCAGCTGCGCCTCGACTATCGCCAGCTGCATGCGCTCGACCCGGATCGGGCGTGGGGATTCACGACCGCCGTGGACACGCGCCAGTATGCCGAGTATTCACGCCTCGGCGAGGTGCAACTGGAAGCGGGCCCCGTCTGGCGGCAGCGTTTCGGTCGCGGGTTCTACGCGCCACTGCTCGAGCTGTCACTGACTGCCGCGCGCATCGAGTCACGCTCGGATCTGCGTACCGGCAACCGCTGGACCGCGGCAGGCACACTGCGCCGACGCATGACGGACCGGATAATGGGGCAGGTCGGCCTTCACCACAGTCAGCGCCGCGCCAGTGACAGTGACGCCTTCGACCAGGACCGTACGGGCCTCTTCGTGCACGCCGACTATCTCCTGCGCGCGCACCGCACCCTCTACGGCGTGCTCGCCTGGCAGACCGGCGATGTCGCGGTCACCGCCGACCTGGGATATGCCGGCGATTCCGCCTACGGCGGCGGGGCGCAGGGCGAGGCGGATGATGCCTTCGGCGGTGAGGCAGACGATCGCTTCGCCTTCGCTGTCGAGGCCGACCTGGCCAGCCTCGTCGTCGGCTACAACCACGGTTTCAACCGCAGAAATGCCATCGATACCTCGATCCGGGCCACGCGGGGGTCCGTCTCGGGCGGGCCGGACTACGATCGCGTCGTGCTGCGCATCGCCTACCTCTACCGCTTCGATCTGCGCTGAAGCGGATCAGTAGAAGTGCCGGTCGCGCGGCGTGCCGTACCCCTCATCGATGACCGAGAACGGCGGCGCACGCCCGACCAGTTCCTCGATCAGCAGCAGCTCCATGTCGGTGTGGTTGATCATCGGCGCCTGCACGATGCGCTGCCCGGCCGGGGCATCCGCCAGGATGTAGCGCGGATCGTCATGATGATCACTGGCGATGTCCTCGCGGCTCGCGGGATCATCAACGGCCATCAGGCGGGTGCTGCCGTAACAGGTGCAGACGTAGCTGTGGTCGGGATGGGACTCGACATACATGCCGGTGCCGCGCACACCCACCGTGGCCACGGGTGTGCGCACCGACACCTCCGGTTCGTCCTCGCGGCGACCGAAGACCGACAGCACCCTCCCGCTCACCACGCGCAACCCCTGCGCGACGCGCTGCCCGAAGCCGCCACCATCGTCACCCCCGGCAAGGGCAATTGGCTCGGCATCGAGATACAGTTCGCTGTTCTCGCGCAGAATGAAGGCGTCCCGGCCAACGACGAAGATCAACTCGCTGCCCGAACCGGTATCGATGCGATCGAGCGGCCGGATCACCGTATCCATGTCGGCGACCTCTCCGTTGACGCGGACATCGCCGCGCAGCCGGTAGATCGACCGCCCCGATTCGAGTACACGGGGCCGCGCGGCCGTTAATGACGACGGCACTAGCACAGAACCACCCGCGGCCAGCAGGCCAAGGGCGAGCGCGCGGACCAGGAATTCGCGGCGTGGATGCTCGTACTCCTCATCCCGCCCGCGATAGCGAAAGGAAAGAAACTCCATGGTAGCCCCCGCCGATTGCCCCTGGTGCATGGTAGCGCGCTGGCGGTCGAGCGCCACCCGCAATTCACCACATCATCACCGCACCGGCACCGGTGGCAGGCCGATCGTCAGTCTCTACCCTCCTCCACTGCGTGGCAGGCAACCAGCCCACCCTGGCGCGTGCGGATCTGTGCCGGCTCCTCGCGTCGGCAGCGCTCGGACGCCAGCGGGCAGCGGGGGTGAAAGCGGCAACCGGCCGGCGGGTGGACGGGATTCGGTACCTCACCGCGCACGGCGGTCTCGCGGCGTTCCCGCTTGTCCAGCGAGGGCACGGCATCCAGCAGCATGCGGGTGTAGGGGTGTCGCGGCCTGTTGAACAGGGTCTGGCGCGGGGCGACTTCGACAATGCGCCCCAGGTACATCACGCCCACCCGGTCCGCCATGTGCTTGACCACCGCCATGTCGTGGCTGATGAACAGATACGTGAGTCCGTGCTCGCGCTGCAGCCGGCGCATCAGGTTGAGGATCTGCGCCTGCACGGAGACATCGAGTGCCGAGGTCGGTTCGTCGCAGACCAGGAACTCCGGATTCGCGGCCAGGGCGCGGGCGATCGAGATGCGCTGGCGCTGCCCGCCCGAGAACTCGTGCGGGTACTTGGCGACATCGGCGGCGCTCAATCCCACCTGTTCCAGCAATTCGCCCGCGCGCTCCCGGCGCGCGCGCTCACTGGGCGTGATGCCGAAGAACTGCAGGGGTTCGGCAATGATCGCCTGCACCCGCCACAGTGGATTCAGGCTGGCGTAGGGATCCTGAAAGATCATCTGCAGGCGGCGGCGAATGGCTGCGGATCGGCGCCCGCGCATGCCCGCCAGGCCCGATACATCCTGGCCATCGAACTCCAGGCGCCCCGCGGTCAGGGGATAGAGGCCCACGGCCAGGCGGGCGACCGTCGACTTGCCACAACCGGATTCCCCCACCAGCGCAAACGTCTCGCCCCGGTGGATGGTGAAATCGACGCCATCCACCGCACGCAGCCACTGACGCCGATGGCCCTCCAGGAGCCGATTGAGGAGCGGTCGCGAGACATCGAAATGCCGCTGGAGACCTTCGGCGACAACGAGCGGACGCGCCGAATCTCGACCACGGGCAGGTTCAGCGGCCATGGCTGTCCCCCCGTGGCGTTCGCCGCGGTGGTGCGCTGGCGCGATCATGCAGCCAGCACGCCGCGCGCCCGTCACCGGCCGGCAGCGGATCGGGGCGTTCACGCCGGCACCGCTGCCAGGCGTGGGGACAGCGCGGGTGAAACGCACACCCCGGTGGAATCGCCGACAGGCGGGGCATGCTGCCTTCGATCTGGACGAGGAACTCGCGCTCCGTGTCGAGTCGGGGAATCGAATCCATGAGCCCCTGCGTATAGGGATGACTGGGGTCGCGCACGATCGCATCCACCGGCCCGACTTCGGCCAGGCGCCCGGCGTAGAGAACGGCCACCCGATCGGCCGTCTCGGAGATGACGCCCATGTCGTGCGTGATCAGCAGGATCGCTGTCCCCTTGTCACGACACAGATGCTTGAGCAGGCCGAGGATCTGGGCCTGCACCGAGACATCCAGGGCTGTGGTGGGCTCGTCGGCAATGATGAGTTCGGGCTCACCCGCGAGCGCAAGGGCGATGACCACGCGCTGGCGCATGCCGCCCGAGAACTGATGGGGATAGGCCTCCAGACGCTCCGCCGGCGCGGGGATGCCCACGTCATCGAGCAGTGCGATCGCGCGTTCACGTGCCTCGCGTTCGTTCATGGGCAGATGCGTACGGATGGTTTCGATGAGCTGGTAACCGATCGAGTACAACGGGTTCAGGCTGGTCAACGGATCCTGGAAGATCATGCCGATACGGTTGCCCCGCACGCGCCGCATGACATTCTCGTCACCCGGATCGATCGGTTGTCCGGCGAGATGAATCGTGCCGGCGGCCACATGACCCGGGGGCTCGAGCAACCCGATCACGGCATTTCCGGTCATGGACTTGCCCGCGCCGGATTCCCCGACCATCCCCAGGACCTCGCCCGGATGGATATCGATGGACAGATCATCGACCGCCACCAGCGTACCGTGCCGCGTGGGGAACTCCACCCGCAGATTGCGTACCGACAGCAACGGCTCGCCCTGCCTTGTCCGAATCATCGCATCCTCACCGCAGCTTCGGATTGAGCACATCGCGCAACCAGTCACCCAGCAGATTGACTGAAAGCGCGAGCATCAGCAGCGCCACACCGGGGAACAGCGCAATCCACCACTCACCGGCAAACATGTAATCCTGGCCCACGCGAATCAGCGTGCCCAACGACGGCTGGGTCGGCGGCATGCCCACGCCCAGGTAGGACAGCGTTGCCTCGGCGATGATGGCCAGCGCCAGCCCCAGCGTGCCGATGACCAGTACCGGCCGCATCACGTTGGGCAGCACATGCCGGAGCAGAATGCGGAACGTCGGCAGACCGATCACCTGGGCCGCCTGCACGTACTCCTTGCTCTTCTCCACCATCGTCGCGCCGCGCACGGTGCGGGCGTACTGCACCCAGTCGGCCAGGCCGATGGAGACGATCAGCACGATGATCGCAGCCTCGCGGTACATCTCGCGCGGCAGGAACCCGCGCACCACACCGAAGATCAGCAATGCCATCAGGATCGAGGGAAACGTCAACTGCACGTCGGCCACACGCATGATCAACGCATCCGGCCACCCGCCCCTGTAACCGGCATACAGGCCCAGCGCCGTGCCCAGGACCATGGCGAACAGCACCGCCGAGAAACCGACCAGCAGGGAGATGCGCGCGCCATAGAGAATGGCGGAGAAAACGTCGCGGCCCTGGCTGTCGGCCCCGAGGGCATAGAAGTTGCCGCTGAGGTCCGAGCGTGACCAGGGTTCGGAGAAGGCGTCCATGAGCACCAGCTCGGCGGAACGGAATGGATCCTGCGGCGCCACCCAGGGTGCGAACACGGCCGCCAGGATGATGCTCACACTCACCAGCGCCGCCACAATGACCACCGGCTGGCGCAGGAACGAATAGGTGACGTCGCTCGCCAGCACCCGCCCACACCAGTGCCGCAATCCGCCAATACCGCGGGCGGCAAGTCGCGTCACGATCACGATGCCGCCTCCCTGCCCACGCGCAATCGCGGGTCGACCGCGTAGTACAGAACATCGACGATCAGGTTGATGATCACGAACACCAGGGCAATCAGCAGCAGGTAGGCCGACATCACGGGGACATCGACGAACCGCACGGCCGTGATGAACAGCGCACCGACGCCCGGCCACTGGAACACCGTCTCCGTGATGATGGCGAACGCGATGATGGTGCCGAGCTGCAGGCCGACAATCGTGATGACCGGAATCATCGTGTTCTTCAGGGCGTGACCGAAATTGATGACCCGTCGTGAAAGGCCGCGCGCACGGGCGAACTTGATGTAGTCGGTGCGCAGGACTTCGAGCATTTCCGCCCGCACCAGGCGCATGATCAATGTGAGCTGGAACAGCCCGAGCGTGATGGCGGGCAGGATGATCGAGCGCCAGCCACTGGCGGTGAGCAGCCCCGTGCGCCAGGGGCCCACCATCGTGGTCTCACCCCGCCCGAAGGAAGGCAGCCAGCCGAGTTCGACCGCGAAGACGTAGATCAGCAGGATGCCGATCAGAAACGTGGGCAGCGACACCCCGATCAGCGACACCGTCATGACCAGACGACTGGTCCAGCCACCGCGGCGCAACGCGGTATACACACCCAGTG
>SL_3KL_010_SEDDRAFT_10002248_pt1 | contig 17703 bp, 16 predicted proteins | sample SodLakKL_010_SED_2_FD_10381 | JGI IMG/M metagenome (IMG submission 10381) | reverse complement strand
GCACTCTGAACCATGCACTTTGGAAGTCCGGTGGTTCCGGATGAATACATGATATAAAGAGGGTGTCCGAACGGAAGTTGCTCGAAATTCAATTCTGTGCCGGCTATAGAAGATTTAAAATCATTGTAGAGAACGCTTTTAGGAATTTGGCGAATATCCGGGCTGGATTCGGTGTAAGGGGTTACCACCACTTTTTCAACCGACGGTATTTTTTTTAAAACTTCGGAAATCCGTCGAAATGAGTCAATTTTCTTCCCCTTGTAGAAATAGCCATCCGCGGTAAAAAGCACCCTGGGTTGAATCTGTCCGAATCGATCCAGGACTCCCTTGATTCCAAAATCAGGGGAACAAGAAGACCAGGCTGCCCCTATACTTGCTGCCGCCAGCATGGCAATGATTGTCTGGGGCATATTTGGCATAAAACCCGCCACACGGTCTCCGGAGCCGACACCAAGGCGTTTTAAAGATGCAGCAACTTGAGCTGTTTCTTCATATAGGTCGGCATAAGTGTAACGAACGGGTTTTTCTGATTCACCTTGGAAAATTAAAGCCACCCGCTGATCACGATAACGAAGCAGATTTTCAGCAAAGTTTAACCTGGCTCCCGAAAACCATTTGGCACCCGGCATCTTTCCAAGATTATCCACGACCTCATGGTAGGGTGTTGAAAATTTAACGGGCGAAAAACCCCACATAGCTCCCCAAAACTCGGGGATGTTTTCGACGGACCACTGATAAAGCTGCTCATAGTGATCAAAAGAACAGTTGAAACGTTCATTGATTAACTTCATGAACCGATACATTTGGCTCTGATGAATCTGCTCCTGGGAGGGCTGCCATAACAAATCAGTCATGATGCATTCGCTTTATCGTCGAACTCTTGTTTTAACTGAAGCAGGACAATAGCGAAAATGACTATGACACCGCCGGCGAGTTGAAGGGGTTCCATAGTTTCGTTTAGAAAGATATAAGCTATCAGCCCAGCGGTGATCGGCTCCAAAGTTCCTGTAATGCTCGAGCGAGTGGCACGGATCAGGTTAATTCCCTCCAAATACAGTCCGAAAGGAAGAACCGTTCCAAAAACAGCAATGTAAAAAATCCACCACCATTCCACCAATGTATGCGAATGTAAAAAAGCCTCTAAGGGAGGATGCAAAATATTCCATACCACAGCAGCAAAAAAAACGGCATAAAAAAGGACGGTCCATGGATTATACTTTCTCATGCCGTATTCCCCATGCACCGAATACCAGGCAAAAGACAGTGCAGAAGCAATTCCGGAAAGGATACCGGCCTTATTCATGGATAACATATCTAAATTATAAGCCCCCACCACCAGCCAACAGCCGAATGTGGCCATGATTATCGCCGCTGCAGTGTTTACTTGCAGCTTCTCCCTTACAAATATCACAGAAAACAAGGCGATAAAAATGGGGGCCATGTACTGAAGTAAAATTGCAGCCGCCACCTGAATTTTACTGATGGCAAAAAGATAGGTAAATTGGACCGCTGCCATGCCACATACCCCCAAAATCATAAAATATAACCAGTCCTCTTTTCCGATCCTGAGCAGAGACCTGTTTTTGATCAAGAGCCAAATAAAAAGGAAAACAGCTGCAATGGTAATTCTGAGCTGCACCAGTTGAAACGGAGATATTCCCTGGTGAAATAAGAATTTGGCCGATGATCCTGAAACCGCCCACAACAGTGCTGCAATCATGACAAAAACATATCCCCATCGTGGAGATTTCGGAATGATCCTTGAATTCATTGTTTTTGGTTCCTCGTTTTTTGGTTCCTCGTTTTTGATTGCCGGTTTAGCATTATTGCCGAAAAGCGTTTCACCCACCGCAGCCGAGACTGATTCTAACATGGTTGAGCCCGATGCTAAAAGGAACAATTTTTCCTGGCAAATCATTTATCATTTTTGCTTATACGGAGTGCAAAAGCTGTGCTTTTGCATTTTTTTCTAAGCACAGCGTCATTTTTGCGAAAGCACAGCTTTCGCACTCCGCTTTTCTTACCATACAGCCGTGATCCGGAGTTGACATTGAAATATAACTTTTGTATTTGTTGAAATATTAATTTGTTAACCATGGAGGTAAATATGGCAGGATTAAACAAAGCAATTTTAATTGGAAATTTGGGACGAGACCCTGAAATTCGATATACCCCGGGTGGATTGGCCGTGGCCAATTTCAGCATAGCTACCACGGAAAACTGGACCAAGGATGGCCAAAAAGAATCCCGAACAGAGTGGCATCGGATTGTTGCGTTCGGAAGGCTGGCTGAAATCTGTGGAGAATATCTGGCAAAGGGGCGACAGGTTTACATTGAGGGTAAAATTCAGACCCGTGAATGGGAAGATAAAGACGGGAATAAACGATATACCACTGAAATTGTAGCCAATCAGATGCAAATGTTGGGCAGCAGGGAAAATACTTACTCGGAACCCCCTACATCTTCATCAGGACGTTCCCAATCAGGTGATATGACCAAGGCAGGCGAATCACGCAGAACAAAGGACACACCAGAACCACAATATCCGGATATGCAGGATGACGATATACCGTTTTGATGGTTTAAAGATTAACTATAGCTATTCAGAAAATGATTTTGGCAAGGCTAGAGGGAGGAGATTATACTTTTTCGTATATCTCCGACCGATAACGCCGCCAAAAACATTTTCTGGAAAGCAATAATAACGGAATAACATCATGGCATTGTCCATATACTGGGCTGATGAATACGTCCGAAAGAAAAAAAATGTGGTTGATGCAATCCGGTTAATCAAATCGGGCCAGCGGGTTTTTATCGGATCTTACTGCGGCGAACCGCAGCATCTGGTGAAAGGTTTGGCGGAAAATTGCGCCGGGCTATCCGACATTGAAATTATCCGGTTGATGTCTTCAGAAACCACTTCCCTGACAATGATTGCCAACAAAACCCAGGATCAGAAATTAAGCATCCGGTCCATTTATCTCGGAGCCGCAAAATCGGAAGAACTTGCAAAAAACATGCGATTTTATACACCAATGAACCTTTCGGAGGTTCCCCGCTTGTTTACAAAAAGATTGATTCCCATAAATGTGGCATTGATCCAGGTTACTCCTCCGGATGATTTCGGATGGATGAGCCTTGGTGTTTCTGTGGATGTCACCATGGCAGCCTCGCAGGCGGCAGACATTGTTATTGCCCAGGTCAACAGCTTCATGCCGATGGTGCTTGGGCAAAGCTTTATCCATGTCAATGATGTCCATGTTGTTGTAGAACATGATGAAGATCTTCTGGCCATATCTGCGGTTGAAATCTCGGAAAAGACAGATATTATCGGCAGGCATATTGCCCGTCTTGTCGAAGACGGCTCCACGCTTCAAATTGGATTGGATACAGCCTCTCGGGCTACCAGCCTGGCTCTTTCCGAAAAAAATGATCTGGGAATTCACTCACAGTTTTTGACGCTGGATATGATGAGGCTTTACTCAATTGGGGTGATCACCAACAAAAACAAAGGATTTAATAACGGGAAAATGGTCGCGGCAAGTGCGGTGGGCACAAAGAACCTTTATGAGTTTCTGGATTTAAACCCTGCGGTTGATTTTCACCCTTTTAATTATGTCAATGATATTGATATCATTTCCAGGCACAACAAGATGATATCCATGAATGTTGCCCAATACATCGATTTGATCGGACAGGTTTCATGTGATGCGCTGCCATCCAATCTTTATGCAGGTGTTTCGGGTGTACCTGATTTTGTCCGGGGAGCAAACCGCGCCAAAGAAGGCAAGTCGATTATCATGTTGAAATCGACTGCGAACAACGATAAAGAAAGCCGGATTGTTTCCCTGCTAAACAACACAATTGTTACAATCCCCAGAGAAGATGTTCGATGGGTGGTTACCGAATTTGGCATCGCCAATTTATTCGGGAAAAGTATCCAGGAAAGAGCTTTGGCGCTTATCAGCATTGCTCACCCGGATTTTCGCGAACAACTGCTTTTTGAAGCCAAAAAACTCGGTATGATTGGAGCCGAACGCACTCTTGGAGAGTCTGTTCACGGTATATATCCGGTAAGGTTAGAAAAAACCATCCGAATCAATGGTGAAAAAGTACTTCTGAGACCTGCAAAACCGGTGGATGAAAGACGAATCCAGGAGCATTTTTACCAGCTGGAGAAAGTGGATGTTATCTCCAGATTTTTTCACGATAAAACCCATTTTTTTCGTCAGGATGTTCAAGGGATGTTCCAGGTGGATTATATTCATAACATGACCCTCATTGCTCTTGTGGGAGAGTCCGGATTTGAAAAGGTAATAGGCGTTGGATCCTACTATTTCGAACCGGCCGATAACATCGCAGAGGTCGCATTTTCTGTAAGTAAAAAATACCAGGGAAAAGGTTTGGGGAAAGTCATGATCCAAATACTCGCAGATGCGGCACGGGAAAACGGCATTTCCGGCCTGTATGCAGTTACATCACCAGGAAATAAGAGTATGATCAAACTTTTCAGAAGCCTTCCATGCAAGATCCGATCCGTTTTGGGAGATGATCTGATGTTGAGCTGTCGATTTAACGAAACAGTTTGAAAAAGATGGCATGAAAATAAAAAACAAAAGGAAGGGCTGAATCGAATGAAAATTGCCATCACCGGAGGTGCAGGCTTTATCGGATCTCATCTGGCCGCCGCCTATCTTGAAAGAGGCGATGAAGTAGCCATAATTGATAATCTTTCCACCGGATACATTCAGAATATACAATATCTCATGGATAATCCGGCATATAAAAGTCGTTTGGACGTAAAAATCGACACCATTTTAAATCCCCGGGTTACTGCCGAGTTGATTGGCCCGGCCGATCTTGTTTTTCATTTAGCCGCTGCAGTCGGGGTACGCTATATTATTGAAAACCCATTGGAATCAATCAAAACCAATATTCAAGGGACCGAAATAGTGTTGGACCTCTGCTCCCGATTTGACAAAAAGGTCCTTATTGCTTCTTCTTCCGAAGTTTACGGAAAACATCTTCACGCACCACTGGTGGAAACTGATAATGTCATTTACGGGCCATCCACAAAATCACGATGGAGCTATGCGGCATCCAAGCTAATGGATGAATTCACCGCATTGGCCTACCACAGCACAAAAGGTTTGAAGGTCGTTATCACCCGTTTATTCAACACGGTAGGCCCTCGTCAAACCGGAGCCTATGGAATGGTTATCCCAAGATTTGTGGAGCAGGCCTTGAAAAATATGCCCATTACCGTTTATGGTGACGGAACCCAAACCCGCACTTTTACATTTGTTAATGATGTGGTGCATGTGCTTATGGAACTTATGAAACACCAGCAGGCATATGGAGAGGTTTTTAATATCGGGGGTACGGAAGAAATTTCCATTTATGACCTGGCCCAAAAAATTGTGAACAAAACCAATTCAAATTCGGTTATTGAAAAAATACCCTATGAACAGGCTTTTAAAAAGGATTTCGAAGACATGCAGCGCAGGGTTCCCAGCATTGAAAAAGTAAAATCATTTATTGGATTTGAGCCCATGACCGATCTTGATACGATCCTGGCCCATACAATTGATTATATCAGAAAGACACTGCAATAAGGAGGCTGGCTGTTCATTCAATCATGGTCAAAAATATAACCGATAGACCTCAGGCTTTTAAAATAAATCGGCTCTTTGGGGTTGGGCTCGAAATATTTCCTTAAACGCACAATAAAATTATCCACGGTCCGTGTTGTAGTTTTTCGATCATAACCCCATACATTTTTCAGAATTTCAGTTCTTGAAAGAACGGTCCCGCGATTGACAATAAAAATCTTTAACAGTTTCAGTTCAAGCTCCGTCAGATGAATCTCTCCGGCACAGCATTTGGCAGTTAAGGTGCTGAAAAATATTTCGTTTTCTCCAAATTTATAATTTTTTTCTGAAAGCACAGATAAATGGTCTATCTTTTCAACCTGAGACCAGGCACCCCTCAAAATAAGCCGCTCCACCCTGAGAAGAAACTCTTCTAAATTAAAAGGCTTGGTCATGTAATCATCAACACCGAAAGAAAGTCCCTGAACTTTATCATCTGAAGCACTTTTGGCAGATAAAATCAGAATGGGAACACGCTCATCTTCTTCCCTGATTTTTTTAAGAACCTTAAGCCCGTTCATGCCCGGAAGCATAATATCGAGAATAATAAGATCAGGCTGATATTTTTTTACAATAGATAATCCTGATGGTCCATCGGCCGCCAATTCCACAGTGTAACCCTGAAGTGTCAAATTCAGTCTAAGACCCTCTGCAATATGGTTATCATCTTCAACAATTAATATTCGTTTTTTTTCTGCTATGCTCATTATCCCCTTTCCTGAGGAAAAGGCAGCATAAGCGTGAAAACCGAGCCTTTCCCAGGACCCTGGCTTACAGCAAAAATTTTTCCGTTATGGATCCGGGCCACATGATGGGCCAGGTATAATCCAAGACCGCTGCCTTTTGCAGACATATCCTGAGAGTTACCCACCTGATAAAATTTTTTAAATATTTTTTTAAACTCGCATTTTTCCAAACCAATGCCATTGTCTTTGAAATGAATATGCAGTTTTTTCTTATTGGTTTCGAAACGGACTCGGACAGAAGGGGTGGAAGATTTATTATACTTCACAGCATTTGATAGAAGATTCATAAGCAGCATTTCAAATAACGTTTCATTGATTCGACAAACAGCCTGTTTTATCTTTTCATTATTATCAACTTGAAAATGACATCCCGGAAAATGATATTTATTGTCCCTGAGAAAATGATTTATCAACGTAATCAAATCCAAATCGGCAAATTCGTTTTTGTAGCTTTTACTCTCCAGCTTTGCAATATTTAAAATGCGATTGATATTTTCCGAAATCCGCTGAGTATCATGAAGCATATATCCGATATATTTGTGGCAATCCTCCCGGGGAAGCTCGTACTTTAAAAATGTTTCCAGATAAAGTTTTAACGAGGTAACCGGAGTTTTAAGTTCATGGGTGAAATTGTTGATAAAATTCTGCTGAAGCCTTAAAAGCTGGATCATTTTTTGACTATAAATAAATATGATAAAAATACCAGCAAGAATCAGTCCCACCAAAACAGAGAGCACCACTATTACCACCCAGGTATCATAAGCCAGAACTTTTTCCGTATCTAAATTAAAATTTTCGACAATCCGCCTAAGTCCTGTGCTGACTTCGATGTACCAGTAAATATAGAGAAAAAGCGATAGGCCCAAGGCCAGGATAGAGAAAATAAAAACAAAGATGGGATGAAAATACCAGTGGAATCGGTTCATTTTTGATTTCAGTCTTTACATTTTTTTTGATTTCAAGCTGTCTTTATAACACAGATTATATGTTCAAACAAGATTCACGAAAATTCGAAGGAACCTATAGCTTGACTTTTTTGTTTTTTTTGTGTTAGGCTTTTTCAAAGCATCTATTTTTTCCTGATTAGTATAGAAATCGATAGAGTTTTGATTTAACTCATAACCCGTAAGGTTGCCTTTGGTCCTGTATAAATGCGTTATTTCCAAAAAAACTTGTTAGTTTGGTTATCAATTATTAACTGCAAACGGAAGGAGAAATGAAATGTCAGAAAGCGTTTATAAAATTATTGAAGTTGTCGGCACCAGCCCCACTTCCTGGGAAGAAGCAGCAACCAGAGCTGTGGAAGCAGCAGGCAAATCTTTAAGAGATTTGAGAGTCGCGGAAGTCACCAAGCTTGACATGAAAGTTGAAGATGGCAAGATTAAGTTTTTTCGTGCTAGGGTAAATATTTCCTTTAAACTGGAAGGTTAGTGTATCTGAATTGTAATTCAAAAACGCAGTATATAACAGATAAAAAAAGGCGGAGTAAAATTAAAAGATACTCCGCCTTCTCATCTTTCTTGGAGAGTGTAACCTGTTTGCGTGAAATCCGATATTCTGTAGGTGCGAATTCATTCGCACTTAAAATCCGGCACGGATTTACAAAAAATTCTTTAAACCATCCAGCAACTTTATTTCCGGGAAAACGGCTTTAGAGCCTATAATTATAACATCGGGGTTCACATTGTGCGAATGAATTCGCACCTACAGCTGAGCAAAGGTCTTTTTACACAAACAGGTTACACTCTTTTTCAGGTTTCGTTTTCGGTTTTAGAAAGAGAGCACAAAAGCAAAGATATCAGGTGTAGATCAAATTGATGGGAAGCGGAGGAAATTTCCAGATGCCCGGTTTTGGAATCAGGTGCTGCGAAGAAACCCGAAGCCACGAAAGATCGGGTTTGAGTTCTCTTAATTTTCCATCTTCGGGTGGTATTGCAGCAGACGATGTGGAGTAGCTGACCTGAAAAAGACAAACACCCTCCTTTTTGTTTTTGGAAATCACGTAATTTTTTTGAAAAGACTTGACCGCTATTTTATTATCCGAGGCAATCCGCTTCAAAGTTTCAATGTCAAAATTCATCAGGGTAAATTTAGATACGCCGTTTTCGGAAATTCTGATGAGCGCTCTCGATTCACTGCTTCCCGCGTAAACGGTGGTTATACAATTTAACCTTCGCAGGTATTGAGCTGCCACAATAGCAGCGGTTCTTCTTCCACCGGCCATAATGGGAAGTCCGTAATATTCGAAAAACTTTTTTTGAAGGTCCTCTGCATACTTATCCCCTTTTTCATAAAGATCCTTTGAAATATATCGCAAATAGCGTCCCAGATCTTCAGTCGCCTCGGCAATAGGCCAGTCAATACGCACATGAAAGTGGCTGAGCTTATATCTTTCCCTGCCCCCGCTGGTGGGGTCTCTTTGGATCAAAAGTGCATAATCAATTGGAAGTAACGTGTAAAGAAAATCACTGAACTTAGCTGAGTCCAAATATTTTTGAGTTCGTTCAATATCAGTGTATAAAGGAAGGGTTTGACTCTTTATAAGATTGGATTTGGTGGTTTTGTTGACATCAAAAAAGCGAATATATTTTTTATGTATTGCCGGTATGCTATCTTCGATAAATATAACCAAAAATGTGTTCTGATGTTCATGTTCCCTGACCGAAACTCTCGCACGGGGTTTTAATTCACGTTTTTCAACAAAAGGGTATTCGAGGTCTTTTTCAATAAATTTTTTATATGATTCTATCAGTGAATAATTGATCAGGAATTGATCTAGATCATCCCGAAGCAATTCATAATAAGATCGTCTTAATCTATTTGCGAAACTCAGTTCTTCTCTGGAAATCCAAAACTCCACCCTAATCTCCTAACTTTTATATCCGGAAATTTACTTTCATGTGTCCCCTACCCCTTTTCTCTGGTTTTTTCAGACTTGCGGCGATAAAAATCTTTTTTTTTTGACCACCGTTCAAAAAAACCGATTTTCCCCGAAGAATATGCCCTGTCAACCATTTCTTCCTTTACCTGAATGCCGTCGGGTTTAGCCATGGCTGTCCGCAAGCATTCAACCTTGTAAGCGCAGTCCATGCAATTATCAGGTGTCTGCCTCAACCCCTCTTTTCCCATCGGGAAAACATTATCCAATATCGCAAAACAATCAGGATGTCTCTCTATTTTTTCCATATAAAATGAACTGTTTTTATTCAGCCTTACAGAATCTTTTCATTCAGTTTTTTTCTTTGAACATCATATTCCCGATTTATTTGGGCGATATATCCCTGATCCGCAAAACTGAAATATCGGTTATCACCAATTACCAGATGCTCATGGACAGTAATTCCCACCGCTTTACAGGCAAAAAGCAGTTCCCTGGTCACCGCAATGTCTTCCGGAGAAGGATTTGGATCTCCTGATGGATGATTGTGAACAAATATGAGGGCTGCAGCCCGATTAAGTAATGATGCGGAAACCACTTCCCGCGGATATACAGAACTTGCCGTTAAGGTTCCCACAAAAAGCGTCTCCGTTTTTAATATTCGATTTTTCGCATCCATATATATCACTTGAAAGTGTTCCCGGCTTTTATCTCTTAATCGATGATAAAGATAATCAAAAAGCTCCTGGGAGTTGCGGACCAAATCTTTGTGAATCATCCGTTTTTCCAGATAACGCTCGGCTACGGATTTGATCAGTTTGATACCAAACACGTTTTTTGGGCCTATGCCTTTGATATCACAAAGCTCTTCAGGACTGGCTTCCAAAACGGCCTGAAAGGTCCCGAATTTCGCCATTGCCTCCTTGGCAGCATCTTTGCAATCTTTACGGGGAGTTCCCAAAGTGAGTAAAAGTTCAATAATTTCATAATCATGAAAACCGGAAATACCCGATATAAGAAAACGCTCACGCAATCTCTGGCGGTGTCCTTCGCCTTTGTGGTTTTTTTCGCTGGGACTCATGGTTTATTGGCAGCAAAATCAATCATCGAGTTCATGTTTGAGGTCCCGTGTCATCAATCGCCGAACCGCCGCTATTGGAGAGTCATCTTCATACAGTATCCGATAAATCTCGTGGCAAATCGGCATTTCAACACCCATTTTTTTGGAAAGGTTATATACTGATTTTGCGGTTTTAACACCCTCGGCCACCATCCGCATCTCAGAGAGAATTGCTTTTAATTTTTTCCCTTCGCCAATTTTCCTGCCCACAGTATAGTTGCGGCTCAATGCCCCAGTACAGGTCAGGAGCAAATCGCCGATACCCGACAGGCCGGCAAAAGTATCCGGACGGGCTCCCATGTGGGTTCCAAGTCTTCTTATTTCCGTAAGCCCCCGGGTAATGAGGGCAGCACGGGTGTTGAGTCCCAAACCGAGCCCATCAATAATTCCCGATGCAATGGCAATCACATTTTTTACGGCTCCGCCAAGTTCAACACCGACCATGTCGTCATTGGTATAAACCCTGAAATAGTTTGTGGCAAATACCCTTTGAATAAAACCTGCAATCTGCTGATCTTTTGATGCAACCGAAATTAGTGTAGGAACCTTTCTGGAAACTTCCATGGCAAAACTTGGGCCTGAAAGCACTGCAAAGCAACGTTCATCAACGTGTGGATTTGTTTCAGCAAGTACCTGGGACATGCTCAGATGGGTTATGTTTTCAATTCCTTTGGATGCCGATACAATCAGGGTATCCCCTGATACATGGGGAGAAAATTTTTGAGATATCTCTCTCATGACATGGGAAGGTACAACTACCAGCAAAAGATCTTTTTCAAAAACCACTTGTGCGAGATCTGTGGAAGGCCTCAACCGCTCGGAAAGCTTTATTCCCTTTAGAAACAACTTGTTTTCCCGTTCATAGAGTATCTGCTCAACTACTTCCGGTTCGTAGGCCCACAGATTTACAATGTATCCTTTATCGGCCAAAAGATTACCCAGGGTTGTTCCCCAACTGCCGGCTCCAACCACGCCGATTTTAAGCTCCTGAATCTGATCCGATTTTTCCATAATTACAGCTTTTAGTCTTCCTTCTCAGCAAGTCTTGCCGTGGCTACCACTTTTTCACCCGGTTCAACACTGATTAGTTTCACCCCTTGAGTGTTTCGGCTGATAATGGAAATATCCTTAACAGCCATGCGAATAATTTTTCCCGAATTGGTCACCAGCATGATATCATCTTCGTCTTCCACCAGGAGAATACCCACCACTTCCCCGTTTCTCTTGCTGGTTTTAATGGTGATAACCCCTTTTCCACCCCGCTTTTGAACCGGATACTCATCAATGGAGGTTCTTTTTCCGAAACCGTTTTCTGTTATAGTAAAAAGCGTCTGCCCGTAACTAAGTACTTCCAGTCCAACTATCCGGTCTTTATTCTGAAGACGCATACCTATCACTCCTTGCGCTGTTCTGCCGGTAGGCCGCACATCCGCTTCATGAAACCGAATGGATTTTCCCATGGCCGAGCACATAAAGACATTATGGGAACCATCGGTAATTCGGGCAACAATTAACTCATCTCCTTCAACAATATTAACCGCAATAATGCCCCCAAGACGGGGGCGCGAAAATGCCATCAACTCGGTTTTTTTAACCAGCCCGTTTTTGGTACCCATTAAGACATGATAACCCGGTTCAAAAGACGGAACCGCTAAAACTGTTGCAAGTTCTTCGTTTTCCTGAAAATTAAGTAAATTTACAATTGCTTTTCCCCGGCTTTGCCGACTGGCCTGAGGAATATCATATACTTTCGCCCAGTATACCCGCCCCTGATTGGTGAAAAACAAAAATGTATGATGGGTTGATGCCACAAAAAGAAGCGCCACAAAATCTTCTTCCTTGGTTCCCATTCCCGTTTTTCCTTTTCCACCCCTTTTTTGAGCCTGATACAGGGTGATAGGGGTTCTTTTAATGTAGCCCTTGTTGGAGACAGTCACCACCATGTCTTCTTCAACAATTAGGTCCTCAAGATCAATTTCCTTGGTCTCCTCCACAATTCTGGTGCGACGTCCATCTCCATAGGTTTCCTCTATCTGACCAAGCTCTTCTTTGATGATATCTAAAACTATTTTTTCCTCTGAAAGAATTTTTTTAAACCATTCAATATCCTTAAGGACCCGTTCGTATTCTTCCAGTATTTTTTCCTGCTCAAGCCCTGTAAGCCTTTGAAGGCGCATATCCAGGATTGCCTGAGCCTGTGTTTGGGTTAATCCGAAACGGTTCATCAATTCCGTTCGGGCTTCAACCGGAGTCTTAGCCCTCCGGATCAGCCTGACAACATCATCCAGATTTTCCAGAGCAATTTTCAAACCTTCCAATATATGGGCGCGTTCTTCAGCCTTTTTAAGATCGAAAATTGTCCGCCGAATAATGATTTCTTTTCTATGAAGGACAAAATGCTCTAAAATTTCTTTGAGATTCAATATCATGGGCCGGCCATCCACCACGGCCAGAAATATGATACCAAAACTGGTCTCCATCTGAGTTTGCCTGAAAAGCTGATTAATCAGCACTTCAGCTACCTGATCTTTTTTAAGACCAATTGCGATTCGCATTCCCTCCCGATCAGATTCATCCCTCACATAACGAATACCTTCAATCTGTCTGTTTTTGACAAGGGTGGCAATTTTTTCAATAAGTTTTGCTTTGTTTATCTGGTAGGGCAGTTCGGAAATAACAATGGTCTCCTGCTTTGTGCGCTTATCCCTTTCAACCATTGCATTGGCCCTGACCCGAAATATTCCCCTTCCTGTTCTGTAAGCCTCATTAATGCCATCAACACCATATATAATGCCGTACGTGGGAAAATCCGGTCCGGGAATATGTTCCATGATTTCTTCAATACTGATATCCGGATTATTAATGAGGGCTTTGAGCGCGCTAATCACCTCAGAAATATTGTGCGGAGGGATGTTAGTGGCCATACCCACGGCAATACCCGATGAACCGTTAATTAACAAATCCGGAATTTTTGTTGGAAGCACCGATGGTTCTGTAAGCGACTCATCATAGTTTGGTTTAAAATCAACGGTTTCCTTGTCAAGATCCTCCAACATTTCATGGGATAGCCGCGTCATTCGAATTTCTGTATAACGCATGGCCGCAGGAGGATCTCCATCAACAGAACCGAAATTGCCTTGACCATCCACCAGAGGATAACGCATGGAAAAATCCTGCGCCAATCTGACAATGGTATCATATACGGCACTGTCCCCATGAGGATGATACTTACCGATAACATCACCGACAATCCTCGCGGATTTTTTGTAGGGCTTATTCCAGTCATTTTTGAGTTCGTGCATTGCAAAAAGCACCCGTCGATGTACAGGCTTTAGACCATCTCTTACATCAGGAAGCGCCCTTCCGATAATAACGCTCATGGCATAATCGAGATAAGACTGTTTCATCTCGGTCTCAATACTTATCTCGGCCGATTTATTTACTTCTGTCATATGTGTTTCCGATTAAAAATAATAGGGCAAGTGGTGTGTGGAATCAAATAATACTCCAGAGATAACAAATAATATTGGTCTGTATTTATTGGGCACTAATTTTTAATGCAACCCAAAAAAACAGACCAGCAATGCAAATATAGCTTTTCAGAAAATATTCATGGCAAAGCCGGAGAGAAGAGATCATACTTTTACGTATATCTCCGACCGATAACGCAACCATAAACATTTTCCGGAAAGCTATAGGCAGGAAATTATTCTGGTTATAACAGATCGAGGGCCTATTGGTGGATAGAGTACTATTTGGTGTAAACTTGATATGGGCGGGTTCCAAACCCGCCCTGGTTCAAAATGGTTCAAAATCCCCCGGTGTTGCATTGTGCCATATACATCATGTTCCCCGGACGGCATTCAATCCATGTAACCGTAGAATAATTTTTTACCCTTAAATTCGTTATAGCCAGGATTTTTTATCAAGAAACGTTATGGAACCATTACCTGGAAATTAATGCCCCGGCAAACAAAACTAGAATGGCTTCATATACGGCCACCGGAACATAACTTCCAAAAACAGCATAAACAATACCGCCGCCAACAATTGCAGGTACACCGAAAACCACCAAGGTCCCCAATTTTCTAGCTACAGTCATCTTATTGTTTCTCCCAATTCTGTATAATAATTCGAGTTCAGGTGTTTGGTAAAAATAGATATACCAAAATTGCACTAGTTTTTATTTCTTGCCATATACCTTACAAACGCATAATCTTTTAACAAAATTGCATAAACAAGTAAAGGAAAAAAGTGTAAGGCTTGGGGTTTCATTTGAGTGTGTATATTGTTTGTATGAAATAAACTAAAAATTCTTAAGACCGGAGTGCGAAAGTTGTACTTTCGCCTAACCGGCTGCAAGCCGGTTCACCTGAAAAATAAATGTATCAGCCGAAAGTCGTTTCCAATAAAATTTTAAAGTGTTCAGGGAGCTGAGCAACAACATGTGCTTAATTCTGCTTGCATACAAAAAACATCCACAGTATCCTACCATAATTGCCGCTAACCGGGACGAATTTTATGAAAGGCCCACCCGTGAAGTCCAATTTTGGAACACTTCACCTGACTTGCTGGCAGGTAAAGATTTGCTCGGTGGCGGTACATGGATGGGCATTACCCGTAGTGGTCGTTTTTCTGCTGTCACCAATTTCCGGGAGCCGCTGAAAGACAATAAAAATATGGTTTCGAGAGGTTTTTTGGTTCGCAATTACCTGGAAGAAAATACACTTCCGAAAGAATATTTAAAAAAAATAAAGAAGTATGCTCATCTGTACGATGGATTTAATCTTATAGTGGGCAATGTGGAAAAACTCTTTTATTATTCCAACCGGCAAAACCAGATTGTAAAAATTTTACCGGGTATTCATGGTCTGAGCAATCATTTGCTGAACACTTCATGGCCTAAAGTGGAAAAGGGAAAAAGATTCTTTTCTGAGATTGTATCAGAAAAAAAATCCATTGATGTTGAAAAAATCTTCACCCTGCTTGAAGACAGATCCATGCCTCCTGCTCAATTACTTCCCCACACAGGGGTCGATCCCGAATGGGAGAAAATTCTTTCTCCGCTTTTTATCACCAGCCCCATTTACGGAACCCGGTCATCCACAATTATACTGTTGGATCGATATGGAAAGGTCCATTTTTTCGAACGTTCATTTTCCATGAATCAAGGAAACCTTATCAGGAATAAAACCCGAAAGTTTTGTTTTAGAGTGTCAAGCTAAAATTCAAAGACTTTTTAAATAGGCGACCAGTGCGTCGATTTCTTTATCGTCAAATTTTTCAAATGCCGGCATATTTCCAAAGGGAGTTTTAAGCTGCTTTTCAACACTCTGCCTTGTTACAGGCCACTGGCTGACTTCAAACTTATCCTGTCGAAAAATACCTTTAAAGCCTGGTCCGATTTTTGTTGCAGTTGTATCGGTGGCGTGACAAAAGGAACAGTTTTTAGAAAAAATTTCAGCCCCCTTCAGTACCAGTTCCTCATTGGGTTGTTTCTCGGAAACTGCCACTCTTTTCCCGTGAACCAATTCGGCTCCAAAATAGCCTATTACAACAACAATGAGTAAGCCAATCAAATAAATAAAAAGCTGGCCGAAGGATATTTTTTCCAATTTTTTCCCTGAAAGGCAGGCAATAATCAATACAGCAAAAAGGGCTGCGGTCAATATCAACTTCCATCGAATGGGAACAATCCAGGCCCCTCCCAAAAAATGCTGCCAGTCACCGTACCCCAAAAAAGCAGTGGGTATCACAGAAATCAAGGCCAACCCGATACAATGGCGAGCAGTCTGAGTCATGGATTTTTTTTGAAGTATCCATGCAATAAATCCGAAAATAAAAGCCCCGACTACCATTCCGATGGTCAAATGGACAAAAGCGGGGTGAAGCGGATGATGATAGCCGAATTCAGCCAAAATACTGTAGATGTATTGAAACATGAGGATAGCTTTTTAAAGTACAGGTCATGAACCTTCAAGATAGTCATCATTTAACACTCTGGGTACAACCTTAAGTGTTTCCATATCCGGAGGTTTAAATTTGAACACAAGGGAAACAAAGACCGAGATAATGCGAAAAGTCACTCCCCAGAGAATTTCTTTTCCTGTTTGAGTTTTAAGAATAAAACATGGAAAATCTTCAAAGTCCCGGTTTAATGTTTTTTTGATCCGAGGAGGGTAAGAAATGCGGAATCGGGCGTAGTTATCTGCGTTTAATAAAGAACGAAGAGATACAATGATGATTTTATCCACTTCCCTGTTGGGATAAAAGCGTTTTTGGAAACTTCCCCATCCTACCATGGGATATATTTCCTTTTTGAACATTCGAAGACGATGACAAGGCATAGGTCCAAGAAAATCTACCGATAAGGGGTTCAAGCGCATTTCCTCGAAACTTTCACGGATACTGGTAGCCATCATCAGCGAAAGCCAGCGGGCCTCCGATGGCCTTTTCTTTTTCCAAAACGTCCAATAAGGCCACCTGGATAAGGGAAGCCCTGGAAAAGCCATAAATTTTGACAGATAATGATCTAAATTCGGGTCAATAGCTCCTCCGGGAAAGCACAAATCTCCACCCTGCTTTACCTGTCTGGATCTTTTGTTGAGAATAATAGAAGGCTCAGCGAATAGACCGTTTTGCGAATAATTTCCCACCAAAACCAGCACCGACGATATCATAGAAGGAAAGGTACGATTTTCGGGTAAAAACGGCGCTTTTCGGTTTTTATTTTCAAGAACCCTTATAATGTGGTCTTTTAATTGAAAGGATTTTTTCAACAGACCCAAATATTTTTTTTCCTGAGCCATCATATGCCATTATTTTAACCTAAATTTTCTTCTTTTTTAAAGCACGCCATTTGTCAAGTCGTTGTTTGATTACTTTCTCATATCCTCTGTCCGTGGGCAAATAAAAAATTGTTCCTTCAAGTTCTTCCGGTAAATATCTCTGAACCACAAAAGCTCCCTGAAAGTTATGGGCGTATTGATAGTCTTTTGCATATCCCAGTTTTTTCATAAGTGGGGTGGGCGCATTTCGAATGTGTTTGGGTACAGGAAGTGAGCCCGATTTTTTTGCAGCATCCAGCGCTTTTTTGTATGCACTGTAAATGCTGTTGCTTTTTGGAGCTGATGCCAAATAAACTGCTGCGTGGGCCAAAGACAGATCACCCTCGGGAGAACCCAAAAAACGGTAGGCTTCCATAGCGTTATTAGCGACTGTCAAAGCATGTGGATCGGCATTTCCGACATCTTCCGAAGCAAACCTTACCATTCTTCTGGCCAGGTAAAAAGGATCCTCCCCTGCTTC
>SL_3KL_010_SEDDRAFT_10002247_pt1 | contig 17709 bp, 18 predicted proteins | sample SodLakKL_010_SED_2_FD_10381 | JGI IMG/M metagenome (IMG submission 10381) | reverse complement strand
TCAAGATGATATGTCGTCCCTTCAGGACTCCGAAATTGATGTTGCCTGACCGGGGGTTAAAAACCCCCGGCTATAACGTGTTTCCCCTCCAGGGAACCCGAATTTGTAAAGTTTCTGCTAATGGGTTATCATGACAGAACCATCGTCCCAGTTTGGTAATATATAAAAATGGAGACCTTCCAGGGGCGTGACTAAAATAACACTACTTTTAGACTTATGCGAAAAAACAACCTGAACCCTACAATTCAAAACCATTGACAATTTTTATCAGGAAGGATAATTTTTTAAATAAAATTTTAACCGATTAACGCCTAACAGTAATCCCAACTCACCCTTATAGAAATGTTAAACATTCTAAAAGGTGTAAAACCATTTCTTACACCTTAAATTCTGTCTTACAAAAAGGAGTTGTCAGGATTGTAAATCTCATTATGGTTTCAGACACATCAAAAAACACCGTCAAATTTCAAGACTTTTCCGGTTTGCTTCGCCGAAAAAAAGAACGGGTCCAACAAGCCAAGGAAGAAGCAAACCGTAAAGAAAAGATACTGCAGGATCTGTTTCACATATTTTTCAAACACGGGGTCTTGCGAGCCTATCTATTTGGTTCGGTCAATGCAGGGGCATGCAGGAAAAATTCAGACATCGATTTGTACGTGGAGGGAGTTGACCCGTCCGCTTTCTGGGATCTGTGGAAAGATCTTGAAAACCAGTCTCACGAAAACATCGACCTTTATTGTGACAGGGATGATCCCATCTTTGTCCGAAAAATCAGGAAACGGGGAAAGCTGATCTATGAAGCAAAGCATAGCACTGCTAAAAGCTGATATTTACGATGATCTTGCTTGAGTACAGGCCCCGCCTGATATCTGATCAATTGTACAACTATCTGGATGATTTTCGAGGATTCAGACATCGTTTCAGATATTCTTACAGTTTTGAACTGGATTGGGAAAGAGAAAAGGTAGTTGCCAGAAAAATGGATCCGGCATTTGCGCTCTTGAAAAAGGAGGTGACCTTTTTTCTGGAGAGGTTGGACACAATGGATGATCTGGGAGATCATTAGGGGTTTTTGGCGGAGAACCTGAGGTTTGCTTGCGGGGTATGGTTCACGCGGCGGACGCAGCGGACACACCACGACCGCAGCGTTTTTTGCTTGGCGCCCTCTGCGTGAAATCCTAAAACCATTAAGCCATATTATACCCTCGCTCCCTCGCAAAGCATGGCTACGAGGAAAAAATGCAAAAGCACAGCTTTTGCACTCCTTCAACAAGGCACCCCCAACAGCAAATTTGAAACAAAGCCATCCTAAAAAACACCCATGGCTTTCAGAAAGGCACCCCCGGCACCAAAGATGGAAATGCCGATGGCGATTGTAAAAAGCCGGAGAGTAAATCTTTGCTGGTTCTCATCACGATGATCCAGCTTATCCCCAAGACGGTCAATGGAGGCAATCATCTGCTCAAAGCGTTTGTCCACCTGCTCAAAGCGCTTATCCACCTGCTCAAAGCGTTTGTCTACCTGATCGAAGCGCTTATCCACCTGCTCGAAACGTTTATCCACCTGCTCAAAGCGTTTGTCCACCTGCTCAAAGCGCTGGTTCATTTCACCCCGAACCTCGGAAAAACGCTTGTCCATATCTTCCCGAACCTCGGAAAAACGCTTGTCCATATCTTCCCGAACCTCGGAAAAACGCTTGTTCATATCTTCCCGAACTTCAGAAAAACGCTTGTCTACACTATCAAACCGCTTGTCCACATCTCCCCGAAATTCTTTGAGGTCCCCTTTGATCTCATTAATTTGGCTTTGCATGTGATCAAATCGAAATTCGAAATATCGGGTACTGGGAATAACCTGTGCAATAAGCAATTCCAGGCTTCGGGGAGTAATTAACTGGCTGTCATCTGCTTTTTCAATGGATTCTTTACCTGTCTTTTCTTCCGACATGGCCGCCTCTTAATGCATTTTGGATTTCTTTCTTCTCCACCAAATATTCATATGCAAAAAAGCATATTTAAATTGATTTTAATGCAGAATTTCAGAAAGTTCAAGTAATATGGTTCACGCGGCAGGCGCAACGATTGCGCAGCGGACACAGCGTTTTTTGCGTGGCATCCGCTGCGGGAAACTCCAAAACCACTATCGGCGTTTGTGCAGCATGGAGTGGAAGGCTTCGGTGAGGCGGATAAACTTGTCGTGATCCCCTCCCGTGTCCGGGTGATGTTTCTGTGCCATACGGCGATATTGCCGGATAAGTTCGCGTTTGCTGAAATTATTGAGGGTCTCCTGTGACACCTCAAACACTTCACTGGCCTCCTGTATACCCACCGTCACTTTTTGGGGATAACCGGTAAATCTCTTGTGACGGTTGACAAAATCTCTGAAAAAATCGTTACTGATACTTCTTTCAGCAAACGCATTGTCGAAATACATGATAAGGTAGCGAATCAGGCACTCGTTTAGACCTTGCCCATGGCACTCCCCCGCCCAGAAATTCTCTGAGCAATTTAGCCGGCATATTTCTTCTACAAAATGATCATCTATTAAAGCTTCATCGATACAATCAGGATATTGCCTTGCCATGGGCGAGTTAAAAAAACGCTGAAGATCAAATACAACATAGACGTAAGTTTTGAGTTCATGTTTTTTGAGCACTTGTTTTTCCATACCCCGGAAATACTGTTCTATTTCATCCCTTGATTTGTTTCCGAGAGGCCTCAATAATCTTGCCGGCATTCTTCCCACATACCCCTGGTCCATCCTTCCGAATTTCAGATAGTGCAGGCGCCGTTTATCGAAAATATGGGTTCCGGTACAAAGGGCGTGTTTCTGGTCCTCTGTTAATGCCTTTCTTTTTTTGCTTATGGCGCGGGTTCGGAAAGGCAGCACCGCCCGCCTGATTTCGGGGTTTAAAAAAGGCCAGAAAATTTCTTCCAGATCATACTGGTTGGATTCGACACCGGCTTCTTCAAGCTTCTGCTCAATTATATCATCGATATAGAACGTATGTCCGCCAGGATAAATGATATATTTTTCAGGATTTGTCCCTAACGCGACAAGCTCCTGGCTCTGAAGTCCCTGCTGCCCTGTCTGAACCGATTGTCTGATAAAATAGTGCAGCGTGTTGTTGATTCTTTTCTGGGCCAGGTACATTAAATAAACCTCCTCTTATTCCTTTTCAACAGGAAAGGTCAGTGATGCTCCAAACCATCCGATAACGGTCACAAAAGCCAGCAGCGAGGATACAAAAATAAAATAAATGAGACTGATACTTCTGAAAGGGTACAGGATGTCCGGTATAGCAATACGTAATATAAATGCTATAAAGGCTATGGCAAGCATGATTCCCGAAAATTTTTTTTTGATAGTAACGGCTCTCAGGGGCACTGCCTGGTAATTAAGCCACCATGTGTACCATCCTGTCGCCATTGCCACCACGGTAAAAATCACGCCTGCCCCCAGGCAATGAAAGGCGGTGGTTTCAAAGGAATGAATTCCTGTCAGCAAAAAAAGAATGGTGAAAAGCGTTGCCGAAAACATGAACACGATGGGAAAGTGGACTGTCATGGGATGGGGATGCCTTCGAAGCATTGGGTATCGTTTCAGCAGGTTTGAAAGAAATTCCGGCATGGGCTGCTGCATGGTTTCTTCTTTTTCTGTTTCTTCTTGCTTTAACACCCCCACTTGGGGGTATCTGGCGAGGACATCCGGATCGTGGGGAGCGGCCTGAATATCCGTGGTCAGATCATTGCCGGCCTTATGGCGTTTCATGTGGGTTCCACCTTTCCACATTTTGCTTTCACTGACATCGTACACTTTGCCCTTGTGGGCGACATATACAGGTTTTCCATCCTCACCGTTGTTTTCAGCAAGCGTTTTTAAGCTAAATTCTTTCATGGGTATACTCCTGGGATAATCAGAATATTTATCAACACGGTAACCAGCAGTGCAAGGGGATAATAACTGGATTTGTTAAACAATATCATGGCATCGGCCCTGGAATTTGTTTGATAAAGCCGGAAAGCGGGTATTAAAAGCAGATAAATCCCTAAAATTATGGATATCACACCGGCCAGGGGAGCCGGCCCCGGTTTGGGCAACTGAAACGAGATAAACATCAATACAAGAGCAAATATGATGCACAACAGTAAAAGTTCAGCGGATTTTACCGGACCAAACCTGACAGGGATGGTCTGGGCTTTCAGGCGGCGGTCAGAGTCAAGATCAGTCCAGTCTGCCGGGATATTCTGGCCGCCTATTTCCCAGAAAAAAAGCGAAAGAAAAATCACCATGACGAACACAGGGGAAGGATTCGGATCCACTGCAAAAATACCGGCAATTGGCCCGGTGGTTTTTACCACCCCACTGACAACGGCCCTTAAAGGACTTAAACGCCACATAAGACAATAGACCGCTTCCAATAAACAGCCGGCCAGAAAAATCAGAACGCACACCGGATTCAACAAATAGGCGCCGATGATTGCCACAGAACCCCATCCACCTGCCCACATCAGCCCTTCCCTATAGGACAGACAGGCCTGGGCCATGGGATGGCGAATCATCAGGGCATCCAGATAATTATCAGGATTGCAGTATTGCCCTTTGGCCATTTTTTCCTGATCGATTCGATAGTCCACAAGGTCGTTTAGAGCGTAAACCGCCGTATAGCCGGCAAAGGTGGTGATTAAACCGACCAGGACAACGAAAAGGGAAGGAAACCCTCCCAGCCACAAAAGGGCGACAAAGCAGGGGGTAGCCATATCCAAAAGGCCATGAGGCGTTCTGGAAAGTGCAAAAAAAAGTTTCAACCTGCGGAAAAACGGAACTGAAAATCCGGATGCTGTGCTTTTGATTTGTTCCATGTTATCTATGAAGGCTTCCCACATTCCTTGCAACGGCCGTTGGGGCCTATTACACCGATACAGTTTCCATCACTGCATAGCGTCCGGCCTTCCCAATCGTCATCCGAAACCTCAGTCTCACCGGCAACGGGTTCTTCAATTGCATCATCGCTGAGTTCATCATCCTCATGGGAAAACATTTCCTCAGGCTCGGTTTCGGTTACCGAATTTTCATCCATGCTTGATTTTTCAGAACCGGATGCTTCTTCTCTCGTATCCTCACGATTAATTTCCTCGATTCCTTCAGAAGGTTTTCCGCATTCCTTGCATAAACCATTCGGACCAATAACTCCTATGCAATTGCCATCATGGCATAGCACCCTGCTTTCCCAGTCATTATCATGGTCAGCATCTTTGAAGGTTTTGGAATTATTATCTTTAATATGAGAGGTTGTTTCGTTGTTTTTATTTTTCATCAAATCCTTGCCCTTTAAATATTTTTTAGCCTGATAACCGGTTACGGTCATTATTTTTTAATGGCAAATGATTCAAGTGTCAAAGAAAAAAGCTTGATTTTGAATATTATATGACCATAGTCTTTGTCCATAATTATCAAAAAGGAGCAGATGAATAAAAAAAACAGGCAGAATTCAACAAAAACCCTGGAAGGGTGACATGTTATAGCCGGTGGTTTTTAACCACCGGATGAGATCTCTCACAAAAACGAGTCCTGGAAGGACGGCATTACAAAAGGGGGATAGGGCCAGGAGATTAAAATTAAACATGTGGATCAAGCATGGGGTTTTATGCCGTCCTTTTAGGACTTATGCGCAAAAAATATCCGTTTTATACTCTTTACATGGGGAGGCATTATGAACATTTCCGAAGCGATCGTATCTTTTTCCCAAAGTGAAAAAATCAAGTCCGGGCTGCTGTGGGCCATCCACCTGTCGGAAATGCGGGAATCGATTCCGCAAAGCCAGCGAAGCACTGCCGACAAATTTCTTGAAACACTTGTCGACATGATCGGTCATGAAGTGGAAATCACCAAAAATATACTGCGGGAAAAAACCTGGATTGAAGCGGAACAAAGCATCAACACAGCCCTGGTAATGATCAGATCCAAAGTGCCCGAGGAATCGGCTTTTCACCTTACCCATGCCATCACCCAGGTGACAAGCTCCGGACATAAAGCCCTGTCCTTTTTGAGAAAACAGCTTGATATTAATTAATCACTGGTCGCTTTTTTTCCTCACCAGTTCATTGGCATGACATTCTCCGGTAAAATCAATATTTACAAGGCTCCCTGGCTGTGCAAAATCCAGCTTTTCACCATGGGCGGAAACAATTTCCACAATGACATCTTCCCGCGGTGGTCCTTTTTTTGGCAACAATTGCACCGGCGCTCCTTTGAACACCTTGTTCCGGATTTCCACCAGAGCCCTGGTTTTGTTGATTTTGCCGAGGATCTTGCCGGCAAAAAGCTGGTAATTGATCGTTTGGTCGGCATCATAAAAGGGAACAGCCTGGGACGGATCTCCAAAATAAAAACCGGTGCAAAACTCCCGGAAACCGATCTTTGCCAGTTCCTCTTTCCACCAAGGCTTAACCTGGTAAGCATCAGGGGCGGCATAAAAGGTGTCCAATGCCTCACGGTAGATTTTAACCGCAGATGCAAGATAATGGATTCCTTTCATGCGGCCTTCGATTTTCAGGGAATCGATACCGGAGCTGATCATTTCCGGTATGTGATGGATCATGCACAAGTCCTTTGAGTTAAATATATAAGTTCCCCGCGAGTCTTCGGCAATCGGATAATATTGATCCTTCCGGCTTTGCTCCACCACCGCATAATTCCATCGACAAGGGTGGCTGCACATTCCCCGGTTACTGTCGCGCATTGTCATAAAACTGCTCAACAAGCACCTTCCGGAGTATGAAATACACATGGCCCCGTGCACAAAGGCTTCGATTTCTATATCGCAGGACTCCGAAATTTCCCGTATTTCTGAAAGAGATAGTTCCCGTGCAAGATTGATCCGCTTGGCCCCTATCTGCTTCCAGAAACGCACGCTTCCAATATTGGTAGTGTTGGCCTGAGTGCTCAGGTGAATGTCGATATGGGGTGCTTCGGCTTTTGCGAGCATAAAAACGCCGGGATCGGCCACGATGATTGCATCAGGGTCCATTTTGGCCACTCGGGCCAGAAAATCCTTTAATGGTAAAATATCATGGTTTCGGGGATAAATGTTGCAGGTCACATAAATTTTGACATTATGACGGTGGGCAAAAACAATGGCCTCTTCGAGTTCTTTTTCAGAAAAATTGCCTGAAAAATTGCGAAGGCTGAAATTTTTACCCCCCACATAAACAGCATCCGCACCATAATGAATTGCGATTTCAAGTTTTTCAAAATTACCAGCAGGGGCCAGCAGTTCTATTTTTTTATCTAAACTCATTGCGTTATTTTTAAAAATTCCATCCCTGGCGTGTTACCATCTCCTGAATTGTCCTTTTTAAACTTTGTTTCCAGGGTCGCAATCCAATGCCGAAACTTTTTTCTATCCCGGAGCAGTCAAGGGCTGAAAAAAGCGGCCTTTTGGCGGCAGTGGGAAACTGTGCGGTGGAAACAGGCACAACTTTCGGTACTTTGGCCAAACCCAGCTCTGCTGCAATATCAAATATCGACGTAGCAAAATCATACCATGTAGTGATACCTTCTCCACAATAATGGTAAATGCCACCTTCATGACCATTTTGTTTTTCAAGAAAATCTGCGATCATCAAAACAGCCTCGGCCAAGTCCGCGGCACATGTAGGACATCCATACTGATCATTTACCACATGAAGGGTATCTTTTTCCATTGCCAGGCGAAGCATGGTTTTGACAAAATTTTTTCCGTATTTCCCATAAAGCCACGATGTCCGAATAACAATATGTTCGCCGGTTCGGGCCATCACCGCATTTTCACCTTCCGCCTTACTTTTACCGTAAACCCCGATAGGCGAAACAGGATCATCTTCATGATAAGGAGTGTTTCCGCTCCCGTCAAAAACATAGTCAGTGGAAATATGAATTAACGTGGCGCCGGTTTTGACGCAAAGACCGGCCAGATTAGCCGGCCCGTCACGGTTGACCGCATAACACAAATCAGCTTGGGTCTCTGCGGCATCCACCGCTGTATATGCCGCAGTGTTTATCACAATGGATGGCTTTAACTCAGAAAACATCTGAGACAGCTTTGCTAAATCGGTAATATCGATTTCGGGCAAGTCCATGGCAACCATATCCGAACCCGAACGCGCAGCTTTTTTATTTTCAACTTCCCGGCCTAATTGGCCCCTGGATCCCACAAGCAGTATAGTCATCGAAAATCTCCTATAGCTTTTCAGAAAATGTTTTTGGCTGCGTTATCAGTCGGAGATATACGAAAAAGTATAATCTCCTCCCTCTATTCTTGCCAAACACATTTTCTGAAAAGCCATATAAAGTACATGGCAAATCAAGCCAACCAATTTTCCGGAAATTCGGACAGGCGGGGTAACTTTTGGTCTTTGGGCGATAAAATCGGGTTAAAAAACGGCCACTCAATACCAATCTCAGGATCGGACCATAAAAGTCCCCCTTCATCAGAAGGCGAATAGAATTCCGAGCATTTATAAGCAAAAAGTGCGTTTTTACTAATGACACAATAACCGTGAGCAAAACCCTCCGGAATAAACATCTGGGTCATGCAGGTTCCGGTTAACAAAATGCTGAAAGATTTTTTAAAAGTAGGAGAATCCCGGCGAAGATCCACAACAACATCATAAATTTCTCCCTGCAATGCTTGCACCAGCTTGGCCTGCGGTTTTTTGACTTGAAAATGAAGGCCTCTGAGCACGCCTTTCATAGAAAAGCTGACATTGTCCTGCACCCATTGGCGGTCTATTCCCATTTCCTTGTATTTTTGCTGATGAAACGTTTCCAGAAAAAAGCCCCGGTTATCCTCAAACATATCCGGTTCAATTACTATAACACCCTCCAGTGGGGTAGTGGTTATTTTCATGATCAACATTCCTTTTTTAAACAATTTAATTCAGATATCTGATAACTATTGCCACCTTGTTTGGAAAACGTCAAGGATACAACATGGAAAAAGCAGGAAAATTTCTTGTCTACAAAAGAAATTTTTTGAGTATACGCCAATAACTTATCCGACCCAATTGACCCGTCAATTCAGTAGGAAAAGTACTTTACAAATATATTGTTACATATTAATGGAAATTTCAAAAAGCATGAAGCTGATCAATTCTCAAAGAAGGAGGAAAAAATGGCACAAAAAAAGGGTAAGTTTTCAGAAAAGTACGGTCCCAATGAAAAACCTGATCCGGCCATCAGGGAAAAAATTTTAGAACTCACCCAAATAGATGAAGTGGCCTGCGCGGTGGCCTTTGAAATAGTTCAGGAACTGGGGATAACGCCTGCGGAAGTGGGAAAAACCATTGATTTGATGGAATATCGAATTGTGAAATGTCAGCTTGGCCTTTTCGGCTACAAACCCGGTCACAGTATTGTTGAGCCGAAACTTCCTGAAAATGATCAGATTACAGAAGCCATTAAAACCCGGACGGTAAACGAAACTCTGGCCTGCGCAACCGCATGGGAAATCGCCACCCTTCTGCATGTCCCTAAAACAACAGTCGGCAACGCCTGTGAAGCCCTGAACATCAAAATCAAACCCTGTCAATTAGGGGCATTTTAAGATGAGAAAAAATTGGAACGAGGGCGGGTTTGGAACCCGCCCCTGCAAGTTTACACCACCTGGTACTCTATAAACCACTCACCCTCAAGTCCGCTATAATCATTTTAATTAGCAGTGCCTGTCCGGAAACTCCTATACTCCCTCTCCCAGCCCCTCCCAGAGGGAGGGGAGTTTCCGGAAAGGCACTAATTACAATGCGACCGAACTGGTATCCGCTTTCATTTTGCCCAAAATAAGCTGTTGCATTGCCATTTTGTCCTGGGGCGGGTAAAAGTAAAATCCTTGGCCAAGGCGGCATTTCATTTTTTTAAGTTTTTTCAGTTGTTCGGCATTTTCAATGCCTTCCGCCACTACGTTAAGATTTAATTTTTTGCACAAATCCAGCATGGAAGCCACAATATTAAGGTGGGTCTTATCGTTTGCGATGTTGTTGATTAAAAATTTGTCTATCTTGACCAGGTCAATAGCAAATTGATTCAAATATTTCAGGGAGCAGTAGCCTGTTCCGAAGTTATTGATTGAAATGGATATTCCCAGGTTTTTCAGATCATGAATTGTTTGTGAGGTCCGCTCTATTTCGTCGATAAAAATACTTTCGGTAATTTCGAGATTTATGTTTTTGTAAGGAATTTTGACTTCCTGTGCAGCCTTTTTGATGTCTTCCACAATATCATCTTGAAGCATCTGCTTGACCGACAAATTTATGCTTAAATAAAGCTGTTCGGTCTGCGGACACTGAGTCAGCCAGTTAACAAAATCATGAAAAGCGAGCTGGAATATTTTTTGTCCCAGGGGAATAATCAAACCGGTTTCTTCGGCAATGGGAATGAAGGTGTCTGGCAAAAGAATTCCCAATTCAGGATGATTCCAGCGCACCAGGGTTTCCATCCCGTATAGTTGATCGGTATTCAAGTTAATCAGCGGCTGATATTGTACAAATATTTCCCCTTTTTGAATGGCTTGCTGCAGTTGGTGTTCCAAATACAGTCGTCTTTCAATCTCTTTGTCCTCTATCTCGTGAAAATAAACCACTTTGTTGCGGCCCTTTTTTTTGGCCTCATACATACTGATATCGGCCAGCCGAATCGCGTCGGCTTCCTCAATCTGCTTGTCACTGCAATACAGGACTCCCATGCTGATAGTCATGTAAATAACGTGGCTGTCAATATTCACCGGTTCTTGAAATTCCCGGACGATTCTTCGAGATACCAGATCACAAACCTTGTTGCTATGGACATCTTCGAGCAGCACCACAAATTCATCCCCCCCGAATCTGGCCACGGTATCGAGTTTGCGAACACATTTTTTAATTTTCTGTCCGACTTGTATCAACAATTGGTCACCGACATGATGCCCGAGGGTGTCATTGATGTTTTTAAACCTGTCAAGATCGATAAATAATACAGCGTATTTGTAGTGCTTATTCCGGCTTTTTTTTCTCACTGCCTGCTTAAGCCTGTCCAAAAACAGCATCCGGTTTGGCAAGTTGGTAAGGGGATCATGAAAAGCCTGATATTGGAGTTGCTTTTCAACTTTTTTGAGAGCAGTTACATCCGTTAAGGACACAATATATTGGTCATTGAGACCCAATGGGGATATTTTCAAAAAAACCGCTTTTCTTTCTTTTGAACGGTTTTCAAAAATATACTGGGAGGTTGAGTTATTAAGGTTATCCCGCCTGGCTTCCTGCAACAACCTTGAAAATTGGAAGTTACCATCCCAAAGGATAAAATCGCATATATTTTTTTGGTTAATCAAAACGCTTTTGTCAAATTCGGAAAAGGTTAAAAACTGACTGTTGCAGTGGGTGATCAATCCCTTTGAGTCTGCAATTATGGTTGGATTGCCAGTATTTTCGAAAGTATTTCTGTAAATGATTTCAGACTTTGCAAGCTGTTCCTGAATGGCTTCCTTTTTTTGGATCTCTGAGGATAATCGGATGTTTTTTCCGGTAAGCTCTGCGTTTTTTTTATCTATCAGTTGATAGAGTTCAAAATTTTCCAATGCATAACAGGTCGATTTCGCAATAATTGTTGTTATTTTATCAATGATAAGCCACTCGACAGGTGTTTTGTCCAAAAAGCAGAAAAAGATACCATAAATTCTGGATGTGGTAACCATCGCATGAATCAGGACCGGGTACTTTCGGTCCCGGGAGCTGTCCGTGATTGTTCTTTTCTCACGAAAAGCCTGAGCAACTATACCTCTTTCAATGAGCCAATCAACAGTATCAATAATGTAAGTTGCTTTTTCCGGGTTGTCACAATGTTCAAGCTCTATATCGAATTGAAAATCATCTGTTGAAAAAAAGGCATAAAAGGCAATGGGTACAATCTGCCGAAGCCCTTGAACAGCCCGCTCAAAAATGTCTTTCCTGTTTTTGAATTTGGTCAAGGCTGTCTGATAATCTCCAAGGGATGCACAAAGCTCCAAAGCTTCCTGGGAGCGCTGAACGATTTCTTCAAGCCGTTGAAACTGCATCAATGTAAATTCTTTATTCGGGGATTCCATAAATAATCTGAAATATGTCTTCGAGTTGATTTTCGAGCTGATTGATTAACGGTTGCAGCATATCTTTGTTCAGATGGAGTTCAGTACAGACCCTGGGCTCGATGACCGGAACAAAGAATTCTCCGCTGTTTCCAATTTCAAGGGCATTAACAATGATGTCGGACATGTTGATTATGGAGGCTTCGAAAAAAGCTTTCTCCCTGCCCGGCAGATGATGGTCGTTGATCATGTCGACCAGAGTTTCTGGAAGATTCCAGTGAAAGGCCATTTGGGCCCCGATATGCGAATGATCCATATTGAACTTGTCTGTTTCGGCGACAAAGAGAAAAATTTCCTCTTTTCTTGCCCGCTGAAAAAGATCGAGACAGGGCCCCGGAAGATTCTGAATCAGGATCAAACGCCCGATATCATGAAGAAGCCCGGCCACAAAAAAGCGTTCTGCAGCCACCCTTCTGTTGCAATGGCCGGCAAGCAATCGGGCGGTGGTACCACAGGCAATACTGTGCTCCCAGAAGGAGGCCATGTTTATTAATTGTGAAGGTATGTTTTTAAAAAGGGATACCGCTGAAACACCACTAACAATATTCATCAACTGATTTGTACCAATAAGCGCCAATGCCCAGGTCAGTGTGTCAACTTTTTGACGAAGGCTGTAGAAGCTGCTGTTTACCAATTGCAGCACTTTGGCTGAAAGGGTGATATCCTTGTTGACAATTTGTGCGATATCGTGCAAGGAGGCTTCCGGATTGTTAATGGCCGCAATGATTTTGTAATAAATATCGGGTATCGTCTCCAGACGCAGCGTCTTTTCAATGAGATGATCGACATTCATTTTTTGCTTTCCGGCATTTGGAACCTTCTGCGCAGGAACGATTTCAGGAATAAAATGGTCGTTCAGCCTATTTTTCTCTGAAACTTCAAAAAGGTTGCGGGCCTTTCGAAGGCAACTGATGCGGAAAAGTTCATAAACAAAAGTATCGTTTATATCATTGTATTGGAATCTGTGGCGGACAATATCCGTGGCTTTTTGAAGAATATTTTCGGGGAGATTGTACGGAAGTTCGATATTGGATTCCTTTCCGCCTGATTCATTGATCCGGATTTTGCCGATTCCCCAAATTTTAAATATTCTGATCAGTTTCGGGGTAATCTCCTGACCGCAGGATGCCAGAAGCCTCCCGTGCTGGTCTTTGATATCCTGAGCCAGTGTCATACCCGAGCCGAGATTACTGATATTTATCAGGTTCATAAATTAAAGGAATTTTTCTTTTTTGATTTCAGAAATTCATACCCTTAATTCAATGACATTGAATTAAGCAATTTATCCACTCATGGATTCAGCGGGAATAACCGGATAGGTGACGCTGTCTATAATACCGGGACATTTTCGGATTTTTGCAGACAATCTGCTCAGAGCTGCCATATCATCAGCAACAACAAAAGCGACTGCATCCCAATTTCCGAAAACAAGATCCATCTTTTCCACTCCCGGTTCCATAAGGGCATGGGAGGCCTTGCTCAGGTCTGCCTGTGGATCAAACTTGACAAGAACGTATGCTTTCATTTTAATACTCCTTATAATAAGCGGATTTTAAGTTGAAGGAACCCCATATTCAATTTTTTGTAAGAATAGTTTAATGCTTCGATGAATGCAATAAAAAAAAGGCGGATCAATTCCAATCCGGAAACCAGAAGGTTTCATTTACTCCCTTATACATCCGAAAACATTTATAAATACATTTTTTACCCCATTTTATACCTTCCTTTTTCCCCGTATTATTCTGAATGGATGGTATTACAAAAGGGGAATAATGTCAGGAGATTAAAAATTAACTGATTGTAACGAATTTGGGGGTTAGGTGTTGTTTGTTTAAGGAGTGCAAAAGCTGTGCTTTTGCGGTTTTATCAGGAAGATTAATTCTAAAAAAGGAGAAACAACCATGTTCAAAGGCATGATACGGATCATATTGTATATGCTTATCATTTTGGCCCCATTGCTCCTGGTCACTATTATCACTCCCGGCGCCCTTCATGAACAGGGTATACTTTACGAAATCGGCAAAAATTTCGGCCTTACCGCCTTTATGATTTTAATGCTCCAGCCCCTGATAGCCGGGCGTTTTAAGTGGATTGAAGCTCCTTTCGGTTTGGATATTTTAATACGATTTCATAAATATATGGCATTTTTCGCCATATGTCTGCTGATATTGCATCCTGTTTTGCTTGCAGCGGGGGGGCTCGGATGGAAACTTCTCATTGGAATCGATCTTCCCTGGTACATTTGGGTCGCCAAGATTACTCTGGTGCTTCTGTTGATTCATGTAGGCCTGAGCGCTTTTCAAAATCAGATTGGAATCAAATTCGAAAAATGGCGTTTCTCCCATGATATTCTCGCCCCCTTGATTTTTGTTCTTGCCTTTTTCCACAGCTGGTTTGCAGGGCAAAATCTTGAAAATCCCCCTCTGAAATTCATATGGCCGGTGATCGTGATACTTGCTTTGGGTTTCTTTTTTTACCACCGGATTTTCCGCCCCATGGTTCTGGCCGGCAAGCCATACAGGGTTGTAAAGGTAAAGCAGGAGACAGATGATGCTTGGACAATAACTATGACCCCGCCTGCAGGAACAAAAAAAGTATATGATTATCTTCCCGGCCAATTTCATTTTATTACGTTTCATCGCAGCAGGGATCTCCCTGAGGAAGAACACCACTGGACGATCTCTTCCAGCCCTACCGATCATGGAATAATTTCATCCACCATAAAAGCACTGGGCGATTTTACTTCCACCATCGGCAAAACCCGCACAGGAGATACCGCCACGGTCCATGGACCTTTCGGCCGCTTTTCGTATGTGAATTATCCGGATGAACAGGATCTGGTGTTTATTGCCGGGGGTATCGGGGTTACCCCCCTGCGAAGCATGCTCCGGCATATGAATCACATTGAATTGGAAAAATCGGTGCTTTTCATTTATGCTAATTCAGATGAAAAGAACATCGTCTTTCGAAACGAACTTAACAACCTTGCCACTGAAAAGTATCCACGTCTGAAACTTATCCATGTTCTGGAAAATCCGCCCAAAAACTGGACCGGTGAAACCGGGCTTTTGAATTATGAGAAAATAGAACGGTTTTGCCAGGATAAGGTAAAAAATGCCGGGTTTTATGTATGCGGTCCACCGGCCCTGGTTGAAACAACCATCGGCCATCTGAAAAAACTGGGTGTGCCGGATAAACGAATCCATTTGGAAATATTTTCCTTCCTGGATTAATACCCGGATTAATACCTCGATTATTAAAGGAGCAGCCCCATGCGAAAGACCCTGTTGAATCGTACCACTGCTATCATGATTATTACTACGGTCGTGATTATAGTAATACTCTCGGTTTTCAGAACATTCGGTCCTTCTCCGGAGGAACCCGTAAACGATGCGCCCGCTGCACGAGGGCAATTAATCTTTACCCAAACCTGCTCGGGATGCCATCATCCTTACTCCACACAGACCAAGATCGGGCCCGGACTCCAGGGTATTTTCGATCGGGAGAAACTCCCGGTAAGTAACAGGCCGGTTTCTGAAGACACCATTCGCCATCAGCTTAAAGATCCCTACCAAAAAATGCCAAGAGTTGGGGAGAATCTTTCTGAAGAACAAATGGAGGATTTAATTGCCTACCTGAAAAGTCTGTAAGGCCTCTCTCAGCCTTGCCGGTCTTTGTGTCTCATTCATCCTGATGGAGGCTGCGTGGATTGCAAAAGCTTTGCTTTTGCATGGATTGCGGAAACGAAGTTATCCCGCTGCTTACAGGCCTCATTGATATCGAATATTTCCGTTTTTAAATGGCCCGGCTATGCGAAAGTACAACTTTCGCACTCCGGAGGGGGCTTAACGGGACATTTCGATCTTTCTGCCATAAAATGCATAATAGGCCACAGGGATCACCAGCAATGTGAACAGGGTTGAGGCAAACAGCCCGAATATCAGAGCCCAGGCCAAGCCTGAAAATATCGGGTCAAGGGTGATGGGCCACGCACCCAGACCGGTGGTAGCCGCTGTTAACAAAATCGGCCTCATGCGGACAGCCCCGCTTTGAATGATGGCTTCCTTGACCGGCATATTTTGCCTGAGCGAATCCTGAATAAATTCAATAAGCACCAGTGAATTACGGATTACAATACCCCCTAACGCGATCATGCCGATCATGCTGGTGGCGGTAAAAAAAACCAGTTTGTCATAACCACCGATATTTTCTCCCACAATAAGATTTAACAGCCAGAATCCAGGCATAATTCCGATCAGGGTCAGGGGAATGGCCATCATTATCAGAACCGGCATAAAAAACGAATTGGTCTGAATGATCATGAGAATGTATATTCCCATGAGTGCAACCGCAAAGGCAATTCCCATGTCGCGAAATACTTCCAGGGTTATTTTCCATTCGCCTTCCCCGGCCCATTGCGCCCGGATGCCTTCGGGAAGCGGATGGCTTTTCAAATGGCTCTGCATGTCAAGGATGGCCTCGGCAGGAGCTTGCCCCGCCATTTCAGCCATCACATAAACCACCCGATCCAGATTCTTATGGTAAATGGTTTGTTCTTCCGCCATGTAAATAATATCGGCCAATTCCCCCATCGGTACTGTTTTGCCGGCAGATGTGGCTATGGGAATCTGTGAAAGACTGGCGATACTGCTTCGGCTTTCGCGGGGCAATATCATATTGATTTTCAGCGGCTGCCGTTCGTGGATATCATGGACAGTAGCCGGACTATGTCCTCCCACTGCAATGTTGAGGGTATGGATAACCTCGTGGGATGAAATGCCGTGCAGGGCGGCTTTTTCGCGGTCAAGCACAAAAGTGATCCGGTCCCGGGGAGTTTCAACCGTATCGTCAATATCCACCACAAAGGGCTCACTTTTCATAATCTCTTTGATATGAGCGGTTGTGCGGATCAAATCATCATAGGTTTTATCCGGAGTTCCATAAATTTCCACGACAATGGTAGCCAATACCGGGGGGCCGGGAGGGACTTCCACCAGCTGAATGGTGGCTCCGGTCCTGTCCGCAATGTCCGTAAGATCTTGTCTGAGCCTGAGTACGATGTCATGACTTTGCTGAACGCGGACATCCTTGTGCGCCAGATTCACCCTGATATCAGCGTGATGGGCTTGCTGCCTAAGATAGTAATGACGAACCATGCCGTTAAAATCAATGGGAGAATGCGTTCCCACATAGGAGACCATATTGGTGACTTCAGCCACCTGCCGAAGGTAATCCTCAAATGACCGTACCACGGCATCAGTGGTTTCCAGGGTGGTCCCCTCGGGCATATCAATGACCACCTGAAATTCGTTCTTGTTGTCAAACGGAAGCATTTTCAAAGGAACCTGCCGAAACAGTACCAGAGCTGCCGAGCAAGCTAAAAGAAACAAAATAACGGCAAAAAGAAGGTAGCGCATGCCCCTGGACGCCAGAAACGGGGTAACCAATTTCTCATAGGTTTTAAACAGCCTGCCGGCAGCAGCCTTGCCTTGCTTGTCGACCTTTTTTTTCCCGATGGATGGATGATTGCGAAGAAGCATGTACGTCATCCAGGGAACAATAGTCAGTGCGCA
>SL_3KL_010_SEDDRAFT_10002246_pt1 | contig 17715 bp, 19 predicted proteins | sample SodLakKL_010_SED_2_FD_10381 | JGI IMG/M metagenome (IMG submission 10381) | reverse complement strand
GATCCAATCCGTATTGCATGATGGCATGCGTCTGGCCACCGCAGATTTCCATCAACGTCCAATTTTTACTGATTCTTTGATGGATTTGCTCAACGACCGCTTTCACCCGGCCCGCATCGCGGTAACCTGATAGGAACTCAGGCACGTTCCTGGTCCTCCTGATTGGCTAATTCGTCCATTTCCTGCAATATCTCCAATGTTTCTTGAGCTTCTTCTTCGCTGAGCAGGTTCAATGCAAACCCAGCGTGAATAATGGTCCAATCGCCTGGTTTTGCTTCCGGGATCACCTCGATACAAACCTCACGGGTGACTCCACCAAAATCGACTTTTGCCATTTTGGTGCCATGATCTTCATGAATTGAGATTATTTTTGCTGGTATACCAAGGCACATAGTTTACTCCTTGTCCGGTAGATATTGTTTTGCTGTGACAATTGCCTGCCCCAGTGAAATGCATTCGTCATTGGGTGGTGTGAGGTGGTGGATGAGGGGTTGCAACCCTTTTTCTTCGAGCAATGTGAGGGTTTTATTCAGCAAATATAGATTTTGCCAAACACCACCTGACAGAGCAATCTTTTGAATACCAAAGTTTGTATAAATTAATATAGCAATATCCAAGGCTAAACGGGTAATTGTATTATGAAAACGGGTCGAGATGACAGATTGGCTTTCACCTTTATTAAGATCATGCAAGATGGCTGTTATGGTGTCCTTCATGTCGATCTGGTGCCCATTTAACCGCCATGGATAATACCCTAATTCGGCATTATCGACCAATGCCTCTAACTCAATTGCTGCCTGGGCTTCGTAGCTGATTTCCATGCGCACACCAATCAAGGCCGAGACCGCATCGAATAACCGTCCCATGCTGGAGGTCAGTGGTGAATTAATCCCTTTCTCCAATTGGGTTGTTAGAATATCCCGTTCCATCTGTGAGAGGGCAACGACGGGTGCTAAATTTTCTTGCCAGGGTAATTGATATGCCCAAAGAGTGCTTAATGCCATGCGAGCGGGTTTGTTGATAGCCTGGTCACCACCCGGCAGGGGGATTGGTTTCAGGTAATATGGGCGTTCAAAATTAAAACCATTTCCAACCAGAATCTCACCACCCCAAATGGTATCATCCGCACCGTAGCCGGTGCCATCAAAGATCAGTCCGGCGATTGGTTCATTAAGATCAATCCCATGTTCAACCATGCAGGCCACCAGGTGGGCATAATGATGTTGAACACCGTGTTGGGCCAAGTTTTGTTGCTGTGATTTTTCTTTGGCATAAAGGGTAGCAGTGTAGTCCGGGTGAAGATCATGTCCAACTGCAGATGGCTGGATGCGGAAAAGCCTCTCATAGTCGTTGATTGCCTGGCGGTAATCTTGATATGTTTCCCAGTTTTCCATTTCTCCAATATAGTGACTGATGAAGGCATATTTATCCCTAACCAAGCAAAAGGTGTTCTTCATTTGTGGACCGGTTGCCAGTACCTGGGGCATGGGATGTGATAAGCGTATTGGGTTGGGTGCGAACCCCCTGGCTCGGCGAATTGGATAAGGCTGATCCCTCACAACCGTGTAGACGGAATCGTCGATGCGCCTGTGGATCGGTCGATCGTGCATCAGGAAGCCATCCACAATGTTGGATAATTTCTCTCGAGCTGTCTTGTTATCGTGAATAACTGGTTCCTCTGAAAGATTACCGCTGGTCATTACCAGGGCTTTAGGAAACCATGGTGCAGGTTCCATTAACAATAAATGCAAAGGCGTATATGGCAGCATCAATCCCAGCTTGTTATTTCCAGGAGCGACTCCATCAGCGAGATCAGTACCGGGTTTGGCAGGCATTATAAGAATTGGGGCTTGCGGATTGGTAAGCAGCGTTTCAGCTGTTGGAGTGAGATCAACATAGCCATTGATCTCAGCCAGGTCAAACGCCATCAAGGCAAAGGGTTTTGCCGGACGTCTTTTGCGCTCACGCAGCTGCATGACGGCTGCCGGGTTGGTGGCGTCACAAGCCAGGTGAAAGCCGCCTAGGCCTTTTATGGCTAATATTCCTCCATCTGCTAAGAGTTGCCGGGCTTTTTGAATGGCATCTTCTAATTCTGCCTGGCGGGCTCCCTGGGCATTCTCCAGCCAAACCTGTGGACCGCATTGAGGGCAGGCGATTGGCTGTGCATGGAAACGGCGATCGAGGGGATTATCATACTCATTGCGGCATGCCGGGCACATAGAAAAGCCAGCCATTGTGGTGTTAGGGCGGTCGTATGGAATATCGGTTATGATTGAAAAACGAGGACCGCAATTTGTGCAATTTATGAAGGGGTAACGGAAACGGCGATCCTTGGGATCAAACAGCTCGGCGCTGCAATCTCTACAAATCGCCATATCGGGTGAAACAGGAATAAAATCGTCTTTTTGATTTTTGCTTTGGATAATCTCAAAGTTTACAAATTCTTTAGGGTTGATTTGATGTGTTTCAATCGAATCAATAACAGCCAAGGGCGGCGCTGAATGGGTGATCGCATTAATAAAAGCATCCATATCATCAAGAGCACCAGTCACTTCAATGTCAACACCACTGGCTGAGTTTCTGACCCATCCATTCAAGTTATGGTTGAGGGCCAGGTTGTAGATGAAGGGTCGAAAACCAACACCCTGGACTATTCCATTGATGTGAATATGACGGCTTACGGATGGCATCATTCGATAAGGTTACAGTTATTGCAGCTTTGACTTCAACCAGGCAAGCCAGCCATCAAGGCCCTCACCTGTTTTGCAGGATAAGGCGAAGGTTTCGAGACCGGGGTTGAGCATCTCCACACCTTGACGGAAGTAATCCATGTCAAAATCCAGGTAGGGTAAAAGATCAGTTTTGTTGATAATCAAAACATCCAAACCACGATAGATGTTGGGATACTTATATGGCTTATCATCCCCTTCTGGAACGCTGGCAATCAGGATATTGCAATGGGTACCAAGGTTGAAAGCAGCTGGACAAATCAGGTTTCCAACATTCTCGACGACCACCAAATCCAGAGAATCCAAAGGTAACTGATCCAGTGCATTTTCGATCATGACGGCATCCAGGTGGCACTCACCACCGGTGTTAATTTGCACCGCCGGCATTCCTGCAGCATTGATTTTATCTGCATCGATGGTCACTGGGGCTGTGTCTCCTTCAATTACCCCAATTTGAACCTTTTCTTCCAGCAAAGCTTTAATAGTTGCCAGAATGAAGCTGGTTTTACCAGCCCCAGGTGACGCCATTAGGTTAATGGCATAAATGTTGGCATTATCCAAGCGTTGACGATTTTCTTTAGCCAGCCGGTCATTGGCATCTAATATTTTTTCGACGATTGTTATACGTTTTTCTGTCATCTTCACCTTTGTATTTCTATGCTCTCTAAATGAAACTCATCACCAGAAAGAACGCGAATACGAGCGCTGCTGCACTTTGGACATGGGATCAGTTCATTTTCCAGATGATACTGATGTTCACAATCCAAACAGACCAATTCTGCTGGTACCCGTTCAAAATGCAGTTTGGCATTCTCGCAAAGGGTTTCTTTGCTGATTATGTCCCAATAGAATTTGACGGACTCATCAATAATGCTTGATAACTGTCCAATAACGAGGTAGATATCGGTAACCCGTGCAGCTTTGGCTTTCTCAGCGTGCTTACAGGCAATACCAAGCACACTTTCTGTCACAGAGAGTTCATGCATTATGACATTATAGTACTTTTATGATAAAAATTGTAGGTTTACACCGATTTGTTATCATCCTGTTCGGTGATGATTTCCAGCAAATGTAGGCGATGGTTGAGTAAGTGTGATGCCACAATGTTAGCCAATCGGCGCAAGATAACAAAACCAAGTTCACAATCTTTTTCACAGATAGCCATCAGTTTGTCAGCATTAAATGCAAGCAGTTTGGAATCTTCAATAACTTTTGCAGTACACGTCTTTTGCCTGACAACCGGGGTCATGCTGGACCAACCAATAACGTCTAATGATTCAGCAGTAAGAATGGAAATATTTCCCCTTCCTGGGACAAAGCTTTCTAACCTGACTTTTCCTTCCAGGATAATGTACAAAAATGAATGCTTATCACCTTCTTCAAAGATGACATTACCTTTGGTAAAGGATACAACATCTGCGTTTGAATACAAGAGTTGGACACTCTCTGATGGCAGGTCAAGAAACCAGGGTATGGATTTTATGATGGTTTTTGTTTCAGCCTGGTTGAGCATACACATGCTTTCTGGTCTAGTTTGATGTTATAAAAATACTTGGCATGGTGAAAAAATTGAATTGTATTATGTCATCAGGCGTGTGTGACAAGAATCACGGGCTTGTTGGGGATGACTCAATCCAAGACCAGATCTTTTCTGTTGCTTTTTGTGCTAATGCTGCTGTTTTGGGACTTAATTCCTGGCTAAACTCGAAACTGAAACCACGCACGGATACGAGGATTGCTTCGGGAACTGATCCATAAATAGTGGCTGAGATCGAAAGAACCGTCTTTGGCGACATGTGATGGGTTAGGGGAGACTTTTCATATTCCGGATGTAATTCAAACCAGGAGATTTCCTCTGGGATGTCTGCCGTATGGGCATCCACAAAACAGACTCGTTTGTAATGTGAAATGGTTTCGGCCAGTTCGGGAATGATTTGTAAAAGGAATACGAGATCGACGTTACTGCCTTCAATTTCAATAGGTGAACCTGGATCATCAGCGATCTGGTTTCCCCCTCTTTCAGCCAGGTTTTTAAGAATATGCCACCCAACCCCATCGTCCTGCCTGTCGGCGTTTCCATACCCGATCACAAGTGTTTCAGCTTTCATAATCCTTTTCCTGGTTGTGATTAATTGAAAAATTACCCCTCTTGAATATTGATCAAGAGGGGGAATCTTTTTGTAGTCTGTTGGTAAAAATCAATCGCGTTTCAAGGTCTGGGTGAGGTTACCCTTGGAATCGTGGACATCGATTACGATGGGCATCTGACCGATGGCATGCGTAGAACATGAAAGACAGGGATCGTATGCACGGATCGCTGCCTCAACCCGATTGAGCATACCTTCTTGCACTTCAGGTCCTTTGACATAGGTTTTTGCCACAGAATCGACTGCTTCACTCATGGCCCAATTATTGTGTCCTGTTGAAACGATCAAATTGACTCGTTCTAATTGACCATTGGGTTTAGCCCAGTAATGGTGGAGTAGGGTTCCGCGCGGAGCCTCGATCACACCAACACCCTCACCTTTGAAATCAAACCGTCGATTGAGGATGTCCTTGCCCAGCAGGTCTGGGTCTTCAAGAAGCTCGCGAGCACGTTCGGCTGCGAAAAGGGTTTCTATCAGGCGAGCATAGTGATAGTACAGGGTCTGGAAAACAGGCTGTCCATTGTTTATTTCCCTGTAGGTTAACCATTCTTCCTGGGCTAAGGGGGTATCAATTTGATCGCAAGCGTTCAAGCGTCCAAGTGGACCAACGCGATAGACACCATCTGGCCAACCCATTTTCTTGTAATACGGGAACTTAAGGTAAGACCAGTCTAGAACACGTTCAGCAATGATATCCAGGTAATTCTGTGCACTGAAGAGTTCAAGCTCTTCACCATCTTGGTCAACCAAGCGAATATCGCCATCATAAAGTTCCAGGCTATTTTCTGGGGTTACCAGTCCAAAGTAACCTGTCTGAAAGACGGCGAACTTTTCAATGTCTGCAATATTGGCATCTGCCCAGTCTTTCATGACTTGAAGACCAATTTGGGTTGTCTCAATGGCCTTGTCAATGCCAGCGAGCATATGCTCTCGCTTGTCAGCAGTCAGAGCGCGATTAACACCACCTGGTACTGCAAAATTGGGGTGGATGCGTCGACCACCAACCTGATAAATGATATCTTGGCCGAATTTGCGTAATTCAACAGCTCGAACTGTCAATTCGGGATCAGCTTCGATTAATCCAACCACACTTCTGGTTGCTGGATCAGAATCAAAGCCCAAGATCAAATCTGGTCCAGAAAGTTGGAAGAAGTGCATGCCATGGCTTTGGATGATCTGCCCCATGTGCATTAATTCTCTGAGTAAATTTGCAGTGCGCGGCGGCTCAACACCCATCACACGATCACCTGCCTTTGCGGCTGCTAGATGATGGCTCACCGGGCAAATTCCACAAATGCGCGGTGTGATTGAGGGCATTTCAAAGACCATGCGACCTTCGCAAAACTTCTCAAATCCCCGAAATTCATTCACATGAAAATAAGCATGATCAACAGATCCGTTGTCATTCATGTGGATGGTCACTTTCGCATGACCCTCAATACGGGTTACTGGTTCAATTGTAATTTTTTGTGCAACCATTAAAATACCTCCTAATGCCAATGTAACATATCATTTTTAATTTCGGGTATGCGACCTTCAGCCAGTTCTGCCAGGGCGTAAAAGATTACATCTGCATGTGGTGGACAGCCTGGGATGTGTAAATCAACCTTGACCACCTCATTGACAGCTCTTACACGGGTCAACTCTGCCAGTTCAGGGTGTCTGGGAATTTTTCCTTCAGAATCATTGCTCTCTGCATCAATGTATGCACGTTTCAGGGCTGCTTCTTCACCGAAAAAGTTTCGCATAGCTGGCACACCACCAAAAACAGCGCAGTCACCCAGGGCGACAAGGATCTTGCAGCGTTCTCGCATCCTTTTAGCAACATGCTCATTGTGTGTGTTGGCGATGCCGCCCTCTAAAATGCCCACAACGACGCCATCTTTATCCGGTTCTTTCAGATCTGTGATGGGTGTTGCCCGCAGTTCGACCAGTTCAACCACCTGTAAAATCCGTTCGTCGATATCCAGGAAAGACATGTGACATCCTGCACATCCACAAAGCCAATCCGATGCTACTTTAGGTTTTGTCATTCGTTTTATCCTTTCTATTATTCTACCTATATTTTGATGATTTAGATCAACTTTCCTGGATTTGTACTGTTGGCACCCGCTTCAAAAGGGTGGTTTTCCAGTCTGTATCAGGTTCTATAGATAGGGTTTCAGCAATCTTGAGGAGCGATTCATTGGATGTTAAAATTCCTTCTGGGGCATCCAGGGCTTTACCGATCTTCTGCAAGCGGCCATCCAGGCTCAAGTAAGATCCGGATTGTTCTGCCCACATTGTTACCGGAAGGACGACATCCGCATTCCCGGTTAATTGTGACATATAAGTCGCCTGCACAACAACAAATGGAATATCCTCAAGCCGTTTTACCAATTTTTGAGAGGGTTTGTCATCACCTAATGCGATAAACACCGATTCATAACCATTTTTCTCGAATGTTTTTTCCAAACCTAGTTGTGCAGCTGCCATACTGTTTGCCTCGCCTTTGACTCCGATCAGCGCTGCATCCAGTTTCTGAGCGATGGTTAACAAGGTTTCCAAGGCTGTCTCATCAGCGTTTTCTGCCAGTGTTTTACCGTAAACAATACAGGGGTTATTGGCTGATTTTAGGATGTTGGCAGCCCGGTTTAGACCCTCATCATCAGTTTCATGATCAAATGCTGCTAACAAATTCGTTAAGAATTTAGCTTCTTCACCCGCATTTAGCTCCAGACGGACCCTTGCCCTGGCAGCTAATTTGTTCTCTTTGCCATCAGCAACAATCAGATTGGTACCTGCAGGAATTTGCCTTTTTATAAAGAATCCTGGCACCTGGTGTTCATCAACAAGATCAAGTTCGAGCACAAGCACAGCGTCTGTGTCTTTTAGCGCATCCAAACTGGATTCAAATGGCTTACCCATTTTCTCAGCCAGGTTTGCTAATGATGCCGTGGCTTTGCCCTCTTCTAGGCTTGTAACCAGGTCTGAATTCAATCCATCTTTAAAGATTGCGTTGAATAAAACCAGGTCCTCAGCTGGGAGCCGTGTTGATGCAAGTGCTGCCAAGCCTTTGCCTTTGTTCATATTGCTGGCAATGGCATCTAAAGCCTGTTCCCAAGTAGCTGCTCTTAATTGGCCATTTTTCCTAACGAGCGGCGTTAACAGTCGAGACCGATCCTCTTCCAGGGGCAAGAATCGACCTTGGTCGCATAGTAAACCATGATTGAAGTCGGCGTCCCAATCTCCTTCAAGTCGTACGAGACGGTTATCCCTGGTGAGGACATTTCTCTGGCAGCCAACAGAACATTCAACACAAACACCGATGTTTTGTTCAACTTCTGTCTCTTTACCTTGATAAACGCTTTGTCGGTCGATTAATGATCCCGTTGGGCAGATCTGTACACAGGTGCCGCATGAGATACAGCTGCTTTCTCCCAAGGGAACATTATAATCGGCGACCAATAAACTCTCGGCGCCGCGTTCTTCAAATCCAAGTGTGAAATTACCAACCAACTCGTCACAGGCACGTGTACATCGTCGGCAGAGGATGCAGCGGTTATTATCTAGAATGATGAACTCATGGGATGCATCAACTTCAAAGGGTTGCCAATTTGGCTGTAAATCCCAATGGGTCATGTTTTCATCGTAAGCGCGATTCTGCAGCTCGCAGTCGCCGTCACTTACCGGGCAGTACATACAGAAGTGGTTGCGCTCACTGAAAATAAGCGTCAGAACAAATTTCCGAGCATTCAGAACTTTTTCAGTTTGTGTATGGACGACCATGCCTTCAGTGGCTGGCAGGGTGCAGGAAGGCTGCAATGTTCGGGCTCCTTCGATATCGACCATACACAGTCGGCATCCACCGTATGGTGTGACCTGTGGATGATTGCACAACGTGGGAATATAAAGCCCCGCTTCTTCAGCAGCCTGTAGAACGGTGGTCCCTTCTTGAACTTCTATGGTTTTTCCATCAATTGTCAGTTTGATCATGTTTGTGACTCTCCATTACTCCTGATATCAAATGATCTGGTATACCCGGTGTCCACTCATTGGACAGACACCTGTGGGACAGATTTTTAATTTAACATGGGCTTCGACTTCAGCCCGGAAATGCGCTAATATATCATAAAGAGGTGATCCTGCCGTTTGACCCAATCCGCAATTGGAAAGCTCGTAGAGTTGGTGGCTCAACTTCAACAGGTCTTCGAGATCTTTCAATGTACCTATTCCTTCTGAGATGTTCACCAGGGTCTCATAAGCTCGGTTGTTACCAATTCTGCAAGGGTTACATTTTCCGCAGCTTTCTTCACGGAAGAAGTTAAGCAAAACTTTTGCTAAATCGACTGCGCATACATTTTCATCACCGATTAACAATGCACCAGAACCAAGGGATACACCAACTTTGCTGTAGGATTCAAAATCCATCGGTGTATCTTGCAAACTGGCGGGGATGATTGATCCGCTTGATCCACCTGTCTGAGCCAATTTTAATCGGGCGCCGTTTTTCATGCCTTTGCCATAAATTGTTATGACTTCGCGCAAGGTGATTCCCATGGGGACTTCAATCAACCCAGTGACATTGACGTTACCAAGGATTGTGTAAACCTTGGTGCCAGGGCTGGAAGGTGTGCCAAATGATTTATACCAGTCTGCTCCATTGCGAATAATTGCTGGAATATTTGCCAGGGTTTCAACATTATTAACCACAGTTGGTTTCTGCCAGAGACCAGCTGTCGTTGGGTACGGTGGGCGAGAACGGGGCTCTCCACGATTGCCCTCGATCGATTCGATTAATGCGGTTTCCTCACCACAGATATAGGCACCAGCGCCAGCATGGATATGGATGTCAAAGGATAGGTCTGTACCAAAAATATTTTCTCCTAACAACCCATATTCACGGGCCTGTTCGATTGCCTTTGCCATTCGGCTGATTGCTAAGCCATACTCTCCTCGAATATACACAAAGCCCTCATCGGCACCGACAGCATACGCCGCGATTGTCATCGCCTCGATAATTGCGTGCGGATCCCCTTCAAGCACCAACCGATCTTTAAAGGTGCCCGGTTCGCTTTCATCGGCGTTACAAATCACGTATTTTTTATCGCTTTTGGTGGCTGAAACAAATTGCCATTTCAAACCAGTAGGGAAGCCAGCGCCACCACGGCCTTGCAAACCGGAATCTTTAATGATTGAGACCGTCTCCTCTGGAGTCATTTCCTTTAGGACGGTGCCAAGGGCTTCATAACCTTGATTGATGATGTAATCATCAATGTTCTCCGGGTCAATTAAGCCGACATTTTTCAAAACAATCCGGTTTTCTGCGGGTAATGTGCCTTTACGAGCCGTCAGCCATGCAATGCTGCCAGTGAGATCGTAAGGTGAAATTTGTTTTTCTTCAACGATGCGACCTTTATAAAGATGTTCTTCAACAATGTGTGGAACATCAGCTGGTGTTACCGAACCGTAGATAACGGCTTCTGGGTAAACAAGAACCAACGGATTTTGCGCCTTTTTACTGACATCACTGATCATGGACAAAGAAATTTCTTCTTCAAGTCCAAATGCAGCAATTTGTTGTTGTAAAGTGCTAAACACTTCAAGCGCGCCTCGATCCAAGCTTTCCTGATCGCTTGATACCAATACCATAGAACGTGTTGCTTTCATCAGGAATCTCCTATTCGTAATTGCTCAAAATGCCAGGTACTTGTTCAGGGGTCACATTCCCGTAGATATCATGGTCAATGACCAGAACAGGACCAACACCGCATACACCCAAACAACTGGTTGTGAGCAGTGACCATTTCTCATCTTCACTGGTTTCGCCTTTTTCGAGTCCCAACACTTCTTGAAGCTTTTCCCAGACCAAACGCCCCCCAGCAACATGACAGGGGGCACTTTCGCAGAATTGGATCACGTGGCGACCTCTTCGTTCTGTTGATAACATTCGGTAGAATGTTGTGACAGAATAAATATGGCTGGTGGGGATGTTCATACGGTCACTGAGTTCTTTTATGGCTTCGTCTGAAATATAGCCATATTCACTATTAATTTCATGGAGAATGGGGATGAGTTCTGCTTTTTCATACCCTTTCTTTATGACAAGCGATCGTACATATTCACGAACGCTTTCTCCATCTTTGACATCAACTTTCATAACCTTCCTCCTCGATATAGGCTCATGGTTTATTGTTTTTATCTAATTTCAATTGCATCATAAGGACAGAGCTGTTCGCAAATACCGCATTGGATACAAATGTCGGGGTCGATCAGGTGTACTTTTCGGCGTTCACCACTGATAGCGTCTACTGGGCAGTTGCGGGCACACAGGGTGCAGCCGGTACAAAGATCGTCAATGACTTCAAATCGAATCAAGGCTTTACAAACTTTTGCTGGACATTGTTTTTCGTAGATGTGCGCTTCATACTCATGCAGGAAATGCTCTAAAGTGCTTTTAACGGGATTTGGGGCGCCTTTACCTAAGCCGCACAGGCTGGCTTCGTTAATTTGTTCGCATAGGTTTATCAATAAGGGTAGATCTTCAGGTTTGCCTTTGCCGTCACAAATGCGGGTGAGCGTCTCTAAAAGCCGTCGAGTGCCGATACGGCAAGGTGTGCATTTACCGCAGCTTTCCTCTTGAGTAAACTCCATGAAGAAGCGGGCAATGTCGACCATGCAGGTATCTTCGTCCATCACGACCAAGCCGCCTGACCCAAGGATAGAGCCAGCTTCATCCAAAGCTTCGTAATCCATGGGCAGGTCAAGAAATGCCTCAGGAAGGCAGCCGCCCATGGGGCCGCCAGTTTGGACCGCTTTGAACTTCTTATTGTTCTTAATACCACCACCCACATCATATATGATCTCGCGCAAGCTGATACCGAAGGGCACCTCGATCAAACCTGTATTGATCACATCTCCAGCCATGGAAAAAGTTTTTGTGCCGGTGCTCTTTTTGTATCCCAAGCCGGCAAACCACTCTGCGCCTTTGAGAATGATTTGCGGAATGATGGCAAAGGTTTCCACATTGTTGATATTGGATGGTTTTCCCCATAATCCTTTCTGAGCAGGGAAGGGGGGGCGGGGTCTCGGTTCACCGCGTAATCCTTCTATAGATGCCATTAACGCAGTCTCCTCACCACAAACAAATGCACCTGCGCCCATGCGTACTTCTAGATCGAATGAGAAATCAGTGCCCAAGATGTTTTCACCAAGCAATCCCATTGAACGAGCTTGCTCTATTGCAGTACGAATTGTCTTTACAGCAATTGGATATTCAGCTCGACAATAGACATAACCTTGGCTGGCACCCGTAGCATAAGCACCGATAATCATGCCTTCCACCACAGCATGTGGGTAGCCTTCCAGAACACGACGGTTGGCAAATGCACCAGGATCACCTTCGTCTGCGTTACAGATCATGTATTTCTGATCACCTTCAGCATTTCTCAAAAACCGCCACTTTAGTCCTGTTGGGAAACCTGCACCGCCGCGACCCCTTAAACCAGAGTCCAGAACTTCTTGAATGACTTCTTCAGGTGTCATTTCCGTCAAAACATGACCCAGCGCCATATAGCCTTCATAAGCAATGTATTCTTCAATGTTTAGCGGTACGACGGTACCAATGTTCTCAAGAACGATTCTCAGTTCTTTGTCCTGAGGGGCTGATAATTCTTCATCAACAATTTCTTCTACTTCCCTGGCATATTGGGCAGCTACCCGTCCCTTGATAAATTGCTCTTCAACCAAGAAGGGGATGTCTTCAAGCGTAATATTGGTGTAGTGAACACCCTCAGGGTAGACCATCATGTCTGGTCCTGCTGTCTCGGGGTCACCAATACGAGAGGTTTCAAGCACCTCAACTTCATCAACTAATCCCTGCTTGACCAACTCGTCTTGCAGGGCGCCCATCAATTTAAACGCACCTTTTTCAATACAAATTGGGTCAACAGAAACTAAAACGTGTGAACGAAAGTAAGCCATAGATTGCCTTTCAAAATTGGTTCGGTAAATTAGACCTTGATCTGATATTCCGAAACAATATTCCCATCAATGATATGATCCTTAATGATCTTTTGAGCCATTTCTGGATTAACCCGTCCATAAGTTACCTTATCTGCTCCAGGTACAACAACCTGAACAATTGGCTCAAAGGAGTCCAATCCGATGTTACCGGTCTGGCGGACGATGATGTCACTCAGGTTTTCCTTTTCGATCATATCCATAATGGCTTTCAAGGTTTCGCGTGCACCTGCAGCAATACCGACGGTGCCCATACCAACAATCACTTCTGTTTTACCAGATGTGGCTTTCAGGCTTTGCTTTTTAAGGGCTTCTTCCCTAATTCTCTTTAGATCGTCTAATGATTTTACAGATGACATGTTTTGCTCCTCTTAATTTTGATTTCCTATTGATTAGGCATAGTTTGTTTCTGAATGCTGTGGATACCTTCGTTGATCATTTCCCGTATGAAACGCATCACAGCTGGTTCTGATAATGGCACGCCGTCCAGGGTTTCTTTGATGGGTTCATCATCGAAATGAAAACTGGCTTCATTGACATTGTATTCAAATACCCAATTTTTTTTTTTGGATTGTGCCAGCTATATCACCCAGCGGCATTCGATCAATATGACTGTGTTTAAATACTGCTTGCACCTTTGTACCCAGACCTTGCTTAGATTGGATACTAAAGGCACCTTCACAAGCTTCCGCAGCCGCTTTGAAAAAAGGAATTCCAAGGCCCACTTTACGCGTGGTGCGTGAGGTGATGAATGGATCGGTTATATTAGCTAGAGTTACTTCATCCATGCCTTTACCGTTGTCCTCAACTTCAATTTCGAGTAGATCATCGTCAAGCTTCTCGTTGATCGAAATTCTGATCCTACTTGCACCTGCTGAAATACTGTTTTCAGCGATGTCTAGAATATGGAGAGCCAGTTCTCGCAATTTACGCTTCCTTGGCTTTGATGTCCTGGATAGTTTTGGGGAATCGATTAGGTTTGACGCGACCCAGGAATTCTTCATTTACGACGATTACCGGTGCCTGACTGCATGCGCCAACACATCTGCAGAGCTCCAGTGTAATCAGGCCGTCCTCTGTGGTTTCACCTGGCTCTATGCCGAGAATCTGTCTGGCTTTTTCAACGATTTGGTTCACACCACTGACGTAACATGCCGTTCCAACGCAGAATTTAATTGTGTGTTTTCCACGAGGTGTGGTTGTAAAAAATGAGTAAAAGGAAACAACACCATGAACTCGGCTGACAGGTTCCCCAAGTTGATCAGCAACATACACCTGCATGGCAGGTGAAACAAAACCAATCGCTTCCTGCAATTCGTTCAAAACCACCATTGTGGCTCCGGCAACCCCCTTGTTCTTTTCTAAAATTTGATCAATGACTGCGTGTTGTTCCGGATCATTCAGGGGATCTTCTGCAGGAATGTTCTCCATAATTTTCAACATATTGATACTTTCTCCAGTAAATATATCACGAAATATGTACGCGATGACTTTGATTGTGAAATATACCACAAATGAGTCTAATCCTGCTTGGATGAGCGGTCAATACACAAATGTCATATTTACAGTAGCGAATCGTCAAAAGTGGGATTGGATCGAAAATTTGCGATCTGCTTCATCCCGAAAAGCCCTTTTTAGCTCTGATATTGTTGGTTTTTCAATTAAAAATTGGTTTACCCCTAAAAAATCATCTAAGAAATGGACATCACCGCTTTGGATCAGTCGATATGCATTAATCTGTGGGAATTCTTTTCGTGCTTCTTCCGGTGTAATGTGTCGTGATATCTCTAGGGCATCTATCGCCAAATCTGGTGGGACAAAGCCAAGGTGGGTAATCAACCCAAAAACCTGGCGATTGACATGGGCGGGAATGAATAAGCCACCCAAATTTGTCACGACTTGAAAAGTTTGTTCAAAACTTAGGCGTGTGGCTGTGATCAGTAGCTGCTCATTTCTTCCAACAAATTCTCCGGATTGGTCAACGATAAATTGTTCACCAAAGACATCGATATTATTTTTTATATCTGGCAGGTTTATGTTTACTAAGGTTTGTAATTCGTCCAATTGATCCATCGTATCAAATAGACACAGGACATGCACATCCTCCTGAGTTTGTAATTCCATCCCTGGCAGCACAGTGAGATCTTCATGCTCTGCTGCCTTAATTACAGCAGTGACATTATCACTGGCATTGTGATCGGTAATGGCTATCAGATTTATACCATTCTCGATGGCGGTTTGAACAATGAGTGGTGGAATCATCTCCACACCAGCACAGGGTGAAAGAACCGTGTGGATATGGAGTTCTGCTTGGTATTTTTTTAGCAAGGTAGTATTGTGCCAGTTATTCCTGCGTGGCTCGCAGCCCGAGTTCCCATAATTGACCGACCACGGTGAAATTTGGCACTGATGTTGAGAGTAGGTTTATGCCTTTTTCGTTTGCCTTTTCGATGGTATCGGGATCGGGCTGAGCATCTTCCGTAATAATGATTGCGGCCAGGTCCAATAAGGCTGCCACAGCAACAATATTTCCATGCGCCATCAGTGTGATCCAAACACCATTAGGCTCAGCGCCGGTCATTACACAACTGAGAAGGTCAGAACAATAGCCGCTGTTTACAGATATTTCTGAAAAATCTTGCGGTTCTGTGAGAACTTTAAGGTCTAATTGTTGGATAATTTCGCTTAATTGCATTTATTTCTCTATTCTCTAAATTGGATTCTGATTGTTTAGTCTTTATTAGGTTGAGTCGAATCATTCAGGAAAATAATCATATACAGGTTGGTGCCCCGATCCTTCGTGGAGATCAAGCGCATCTCATCTACACAACGCTTGATATTCACCAATCCCATACCAGCACCAAACCCCATTTCTCGTATTTCGTGGGTTGCGGTTGAATATCCAGCTTTCATTGCCAATTCAACATCTTCAATCCCTGGTCCGTCATCATAGGCTTCCATAGTGATTTTGTGAGGTTCAATCTCAACCCGCAGGGTGCCACCATGGTTTGTGTGAATAATGAGGTTCATTTCGGCTTCATAGGCAGCGATGCCGCATCGCCTGGCAATCTGAGGTGAGGCACCAAGACGTAGTAAAGCTCGCTTAATTTTGCTTGAGGCATTACCGCCTTGAATGAAATCACCCTTTCGAATATCGTATCTCAAGATCAAGCTTGTGCGACCTGACACGATGTCCTCAAACAAATGGCTGGCGCGGTAACGGATAAGCTCTTCGGCATGGTAGTCTCTCTGCAGGGCAGACAAAAGTCCGTTTGAAATATCACCTTTAGTGATAATACCGATCAAATTACCTTCTCTATCCAGCACTGGCAAACGACCAAATTTTGATAAAGCGAATGTTTTTAATGCTTCAACAACGGGATCAAACCCACAAACTGTGGTTAGGTTGGTAGTCATAAAATTTCTAACAGTGGCATCCAGTTGATTTCCACGTAAAGCACGGATTAAGTCTTCAATGCTCAGTATCCCAATTAATTTGTCTTGTTCTGTGACAGGTGCACCCGAAAAGCGCTTTTCTTGAAAGATGTCCAAAGCCTCTTCCATTTTCATATTAGGATCCAGGCAATAGATGTTTTCTGTCATCACCTCGTTGATGCGTAGTTCATAAGCCAGCTCTTCAACCCGGGTGATGTTTTCGGCGTATTCATCTGAGATTTCTAGTTGTTTCATTGTTTACAACACACTATCTTCTGGGGACTTTAACTCAAAGCTTGGCAATCCGGCCTGGTACAGGATGCCGCAAGCTTCAAAAAGGCCAAGATCAGTGATGATCAAGGGAATGTTTTCCTCATTGGCGAGCAAAACTGTGTCAGGGTCAGGATATTTCCCCCGAACAAAAACAATTGCTCGAATATCCGCGATCGTCGCCGTTCGTACGACCTGGGGATTGCAGAGCCCTGTTAACAAGACGGCTTCAGGTTTTATTGAAGCCAATACATCACTCATCAAGTCAGCAGCCATTGCCCCAGAAATCACACACTCCTCTGTAGGTTTTTTCGTCAACAAATTTCCCTTTGTCAACTTAATTAATTCTGATAAATTCATATCATCCTTCTTCTAGTCATCGAGCTATTCCTATTTATTTTATCTTAAAACCATCCTGTTATTAACCTCCAAAATCAGAAAATCCTTCATTAGGGGTAAAATAGGAGGTGTTAATTGATTAAGTACCAGTAATAAAGAGGAATTAATGGCTGAAATTATACGCAGTGTGAAGGGAACACGTGATTTTTACCCTGAAAATATGGCAGTTCGACGCTGGATGTTTGATAAGATCCGGGAAGTCTCCGCCCAATTCGGTTACCAGGAATATGAAGGTCCTTGTCTTGAGTTCATTGATTTATATGCAGCAAAGTCTGGGGAAGAGCTGGTCAAAGAACAAGCTTTTGTGTTTTCTTCACCCGGTGATGATCTATTAACCCTTCGTCCTGAGTTAACGCCGACCCTGGCGCGTATGGTCGCTCAAAAACAGTATGAAATCCCATTTCCTATGCGGTGGTGGTCAATTGGGCCCTTTTGGCGCTACGAACAACCTCAACGTGGTCGCACGCGTGAATTCTATCAATGGAACATCGACTTGGTCGGTACAGAGGCAGTGGCGGCAGATGCCGAAATTGTGGCAGTCGCTGCAAACTTTTTCAAAGCTGTTGGTTTATCACCTCAACAAGTGCAGATTTATGTTAATAATCGCCGCCTCATGGATCAGGCTTTTTCTGGGTTAGGCATTGAGAAAGACCTGAGACCTGCTGTTTTCCGTGTGGTGGATAAGCTGGATAAACTATCAGAAACAGAGTGGCGTGACTACGCTGTTGAGACTG
>SL_3KL_010_SEDDRAFT_10002245_pt1 | contig 17716 bp, 14 predicted proteins | sample SodLakKL_010_SED_2_FD_10381 | JGI IMG/M metagenome (IMG submission 10381) | reverse complement strand
GGAAGCGACTCGCCATGCCCTAAACAGTATGAGCAAGTTATCCACAACACCACAGAAATATGCCAGTCTAACGGCATGATCAATGCGTAACTTCAGTTATTTATTAAACGTTTTGCCAAGGGCACAGGTTGCCAAGGGCACAGGTGGATAAATCTGTTTCAATATGATAAATTCATAAATCAATTCAACCGTTGCAAAAAATGTTGGTTATCTCTGTTCTGATGATGCTTTCCTTAAGTTTTTTTTCTTTTGATTTCCGCGATGATGAGCATGTGATATTTTACAATGCGTATGGATATTCAGAAGGGGATGAGTGGGTTATTCCCATGAGGATTTATGTGTATGAATACCGGCCCGGAACGTTAAATACGACCACCAGGATCGTAAGCCGCATGAGAGATCTTACCGATGAACAGGCTCAATTATTTCATGAAAGAGCCAGGGATTTTATAGTTGACAGTGAATCGCGCGAAACGGTTTTATTTTCTTTTGATGACGATCCAGAAGAAGAAATTTTTGGCATTCCGGATGATGACGGCAACTATATGCGTTCGTCTCTCAACGGAATCATTGAGGGTGATTTCAGGATATCAAAAGAAAGAATTGAACAGATCGCAGCTCAACAGAAAAGTGATGACGGATGGCTGACAATCCGTACCGTTTCGGACGGCCACAGTGGTATCGGCAAAATCAAACTGCTTGCGGAAGAGGGGCTGTCTGTTATTTCTGATGTGGATGATACAATCAAGATCACCGAAATACCGGCCGGTGCACAGATCGTTGTCAGAAATACATTCTTCAAAGAGTTTACTCCCGCAACTGAAATAGCTGAGTTGTATGAAACGTACGGTGGTGCATTTTTTCATTATGTTTCCGGCTCACCCTGGCAGTTGTACCGTCCGCTGGCAGAATTTGCATTTAGTGAAGAAGCCGGATTCCCGAAAGGCACCTTTCACATGAAAAGCGTAACCAAAAACTTCCTGAGTCTGAGCACATGGAGAGATCTTCGCGAACTCGCACTGAATGAAGACTACACGTACGACCAGAAAATTGAACAGATCTCGGAAATTTTTGAACACTTTCCCAAACGCCGGTTTATTCTTTCTGGCGATTCCGGTGAGAGAGATCCGGAAGTTTTTAATCGCATACGTGAATTATACCCCGAACAGGTGGAAAAAATTTACATCCGCGATGTTGTGAACGACAGGGAGCTTCGCCCCGAGCGGCTCGAAGGCATGACCGTGATTCCCGCCCCAACTGTCGAGTATGGAGTTTCTCAGTTCGAGTGGTGAGGCCCCACCCCAACCTCTCCCTATCACGCAAAAAAGCACGCCGCAATGAGGGGTTTTTTCTGGTATTGGCACAAATCTATGAAAAAAGTCACCCCTTCCTTGTCAGGCCGTAGTTTGGCCTGATAGGGAAGGGGACGGGGGATGGGTCCGAAAAGCTGGAAATTGTTCAAAACGACAGAATCACGTTTTTAGAAAATTTCAAAAACTGCCGAAATAATATGTAACCTCATTTCTGGTGGGCTCCCAGCCAATGGAGATGCCGATATCGAGTGCCATATTGCTAATCCTGAACCTCGACCGGATACCGGCGCCAAACACCGATCTTGAAGCTGCTAATAAATCGGGCTGATTGAGATCGGTTATCGTTTGAGAAAACAGCACCAGATAGATGTTTGAAAGGTAGAGAGGAACAAGCAGCCCGCCTTCATCGGGATAGGTGAGCGGAATGGTGTACCGAAAATCCAGAAGTCCGGCATTGTTTACTCCGGTCAGCGGGATCTCTGAAAAATTGTCTGAAAATTGAGACAGAAGATTGAAAACCGGAACCTCGGTCTGCGTGTACACCCGGGCTGACATTCGCAGCGACTGGTTCCATCGCGAAAGCGGAGAAATGTAACGAATCACACCGGCACGCAATCCTTTCCTTTGTGCCAGATTGCCGGTTATCGAATGAGGTCCTGTTTCGATCTGGATCTCATCACGGTTCAAACCGTAGCGCCCCTCTGCAAACAACACCCAGCCGCTGTTGGGCTGTACATCTCTTATAAATTGTCTCACACGGTAGTTCAAAACAGTCCGCAAGCCAATCGTGTGCCGAACTCCAAATTCCGAAACAGCCTCCGAGGTATTTTCTGCATCCAGAAACCGGACATTCGACAGGAAATATTGCGGTTCGAACATGAGTGATGTAAACCTGGCGTTGCTCTCAAGCCGGAGTGGAATGGGCATTTTAAAAGATCCGCCCACCGATTGCTGAAGCAGCAACAGGCTTTCTGGTTCTTCATCCTCATTATTTTCCGGTTCAATCCGGAATGAGACAAAATTGGGGCGGTTAAAAAACTCGGTGGTAAACCCCGGATAAAACCGTTTATTCGTGTATTCGGCCGAGTACCAGAATCGGTCTGCATAATGGTTTATGTCCACAAAGTAGCTTTGGCGGCTCATCACATCCACACTTTCGAGGTTCACGCCGATGCGATTCCGGCCGCTCTCGCTGCCAATATCCGGAACCCGGAATCTTGGCAGCAGCCAGCCAAATCCGGTGCTGTAAGAACTGAACTCCCATTCGCTTTCATCAACCTCAAAGTCTCGGTTCATCAACGGACGCTCCATGCGCTGTTCTATAGTTTCATTATAAGTCCACTTTGTTTCCGGGACCGGCTTATTCAGGAAATGTTCTCGTTGAAGCAGATAAAGTTTTTGCTCGTTTTCTTTCTGGCCGATATAAGCAATACTGTTTCCATCAGGTGAGTAGGACATTTCGAATGCATTGTAAAGGCTCTCTGTGATTTGAGTAACCCGGCTTGATGAAATCTCAAACTCAAACACATTCATCGTGCCGGTATGGTCACTCACAAACAGCAGTGATTCCCCGGACGGATGCCAAGAAATATCAAAAACAGAGCCTGCATCGAACACAATATCGGGAGGAGAATTGAACAGCATTTCTTCATGTTCCAGATCTTTGAACCAAATACCCTGAACACTTTTTTTGCGCCCGATGACTGCCGCCTCATTCGAATTTTCGGGGTTTACGGCGATTTGCACTACCATACTTTCTTCCGGTTTTGGGTATTCCTGAAGGACCTCTCCCGTTGACGGATCAACCCTCACCAGTTGGGTTTCGTTTGCCACTACCTGCCTCGCAAAAAGCTGTCCGCCGCTCCATTCGGGTGAAATCAGCCGCAGGTTTTGGGTGATGCGTTCCGAACTGCCGGTTTCAAAATTGAACCGATGAAGATCACCCCGAAAGAGATTGTTATACAGAGTGTGGGTATGATAGCGGGAATAGTAGAGTGCACTTCCATCACCGGAGAGGGAGTATTGCACATCCTGAGTGATTAGTACCTCATGCAGATGTTCAAACGAACGGTTTTGGGTGTGATAGAGATAAAACCCGGCCGGACGGTTACAGGAGCGGGCATAAAAAAGGATGGTTTCGTCATCCAGCCAGATTGGCCGGTTCAGCCGTTTGCAATTGGCCTGAAATGGCACGGTTTCTGAAAACTGATCTGTATTTTCATCCATCTCCGAAAGCCTGGTTTTCTCGCGGATTTTAACCGAATCGCTGAATTGACGGTAAAGCGTCCGGGGCCAGTATTCGGTGGTCTGTCGCAGTGCTGTACCGAAACCCAGGAACGGATATTTGTAGTGAAAATCGATCGCCTCTTTCATTGCATCATTCCCGTAAGAATGCAGTAGCCAATTAGTAAATTCGTAACCGCCAATGTAGTGCCGGTCAAAAGGCAGGGTATAATCGGTAACCTGCAGGAGCTGTCCCATCGACCATTCACGCTCAGTATCGAGGTGAGCGTTGAATTTATTTCTGAAGTAGGGATGATTTCCCCGCCCCGAATGCGGAATGGAGCCGTGGCTTTCGTGATGAACGGCAATTCCCTCAAACACACCCAGCGGCGCAGCAGAATGTACACTGCGCCTTAAATCGGGCGATAGAATGCCCAAAAGCCTTGTAAACGAGTTCGGGTTCACGCTGAAATGCAGAACATGAACCAGTTCGTGCGGAAGGACCAGTTCAAGCCAGTCGCCCGATTGCGGGTTCATGGACTTTCCGATAATAGGAGCAAGTTCAATCTCAGACCTGAAATTCAGGGGCGCTACAAAACCGTTTGAGAGGTCGTTTTCCGGGTTGATGATAAACGGAAAATTACGCACACCACCGCCTACAAGTTGTTGAATATCATCATAATCACTTTCAAGAATTGCCATTGAACGGATGGCCTCCTGCCGGTAACGCTCGGGGTAAATAATCCGGAATCGGTCGGACTGCAGTTCCATCCAGTTCTGGCCCGGTACACGATATTGTGTGGAATAGATCTGCCCGTAAAGCGGAAAAGCTAAAAGCGCAAACAGGGCAGCCAATATTGAGAATAACAGTAATCGTGCCATCATGATCTTTAGTAGAGTATCATCCAATAAAGATAAATTAAGGCAAATATTGTGAGAAAGATAATGCCGGAAAAACTGAGCCAGTAAAGCCACCTGCCCGGCTGATATTGCACGGGCACTTCGGGCTGATGTATGAGTTTGTGATTCATGAAAGCCAGGACCGGCGCGGCCAGAAATGAGAGCGTTGTGGCAAGGTCAATCAAAAACCGAAACCGGTCGCCCAAAATCATAAGTAAAACAAGAGTTCCTGCACTCACCCCGACCAGCAGATAGGCATACAGTGCTTTGATGTCTGTTTTTGAACCGGGCTGCTGAACATTCTCCACAATTTTGGTGAGTACTCTCGGATACGTATCCGTAACCGTCAGCGTGGTGCTGAGCATGGTGGTAAATGCACAAATAATGATGATGAAATAGGCCCAGTCGCCCAGCGCCGTTGTGTAGAGGTGAATAAACTGGTTTGAAAACCCGGCGGCGCTTGTCGCGAAATCTTCACCCGAACCGTACATCACCAATGCGCCGAGCGTGAGAAAGGCCAGCGCAATGAGAGCGGCACCGATATAGCCGAGATTAAAATCAAACAAAACCTCTTTTAGTTTTGGCTTGTACCCGGTCTGTTTCATCCGTTCAACCGACCAGATAGACTGCCAGGCCGCTGCATCAATGGGAATCGGCATCCAGCCCATTAACGCAATCAAAAAAGCAACACCTGAAACCGTCCAAACTTCTGGTGCGAGAATATCGGGTTTTGCCTCGTAGCCCACATTCAGGAAAGCGAGTACCATGGCAGCTATGGTTGAAAATGCCAGAATCACCATCAGCACTTTGATCGCTTTATCGAGCAGTGCGTATGTGTTGCGCACCAGGTAAAGAATGGACACAAAAAGTATGAGTGAACTCCAGGCAATCACGGGAAGATGCAGGCCAGTTAGGTTTCCGGCAAGGCTTGCCGTAACCATGGTGACGGCGGCATGAACGGCAAACATTGTGCAGACTGTAAAAACGATGAAAATCCACAGTGCCCATTTTCCCATTCTGGCATATCCTTCAACCATATTTTTGCCGGTTGCCAGGGCATATCTCGGGCCGTACTCCAGAAACGGATATTTGAAAATATTGGCCAGTACAACTGCCCAGACAAGCGCAAATCCAAATTCAGCACCCGCACGGGTTGATTGGACCAGGTGAGAAACCCCGATGGCAGCCGCTGCCATAATTAATCCCGGGCCAAGCGTGTTTTTAACTCCCTGTAAGGTTGCTTTACTCAATTCGGCAGGTGAATTGGTTACTATTAATCAGAGTTCATTTTGCTCAAGAAAACCAGAATAAAGTAACCCGATTTGTGTTAAAAAAACAATAGCTTGAATAATTTCATCAGCTATAGATAAGTTAGCCGGAATTACGCGCATGCCATACAAGAATTTTCTAAAACAGGGATAATACGGAACCTTTAAAGGCAGATTTTTTTTATTTTAATTAGTAAGTACACAACAACTTAAAGTAATAGGACTTATAAAGATGGTAAGCGAAAAAACAATTCATAGTCTGATTAAGAAAAGTGGTGAAGTTTTAGTAACCATAACCCTTCCAACCCATAAAAAAGGAGAAGAATCCAAGCAAGATCCTATTCGATTTAAAAACCTGTTAACAGAAGCATCAAAAAAAATTGAAAAGAAAATCACAAAAAACGGATATGCCGATAAATTTCTGAAACCCGCAAAACAACTGCTTGAGAAACCATTGTTTTGGTCGCATGTAGACCGCGGCCTCGCAGTCTATATAACCGAAGATTCGTTCGATGTTTACAAGCTTCCGTACGAAGTGGAAGAGCAAGTGTTTGTGAATGATCACTTCCTGATTACCCCACTGCTGCCTATGACCAGTATGGACGGAACGTTTAAGGTGCTTGCGGTGAGCCGCCAGAATCTGCGTTTGCTGAGATGCACGAGAAATGATGTGCAAAATATTACACCACCGGAAATTGTCACATCAATCGAAGATTATCTTGAAGTGGATCCGCAAAAACAACTGCAGTTCCACTCGGGAGCACAATCACAAAAAGCGATGTACTTTGGCCACAATGCCAATGAAGAAGATAAGATGGTTGTGGTAGAAATGTTTTTCAGGGAAGTGGAAAAAGAAATTACCTCGGCCCTGAAGCTGGAAAACGAACCTCTGATTTTGGCAGGGTTAACCGAAAACCTGAGCCTCTACAACAAAATAAGCAGTTATAAACGGACGGTGGATACCAAAATTAATCGCAACCCGGATGAACTGACCGACAAAGAGTTGAAAGAGAAAGGCTGGGAGGTTATTCAGGATTACTTTTTGAGTGATATGTACAAATCACTTGATAAATTTACTGAAGTTTCGAACGAGAAAGTTTCCAACAATCTTGGCGAAATTGTGGAAGCCACGGTGATGGGAAAATCCCAAAATATCTTCATCTCAAAAGGAGAGAAAAAATGGGGTTTTTATGATGAGGAAAACCACACTGTGCAATACACAAACAATCCTAACGGAAACGATGTGGAACTGCTGAACTGGCTTTCTATAACCGGATTTAAACGGGGGAGCAATGTCTACATTCTTCCCAAAGAGGAGATGCCCATTCAATCAACGGTTGCGGCGGAATTCCGCTTTTAACCGTTTTATTTATTGACTTATTAAGGCACATCTTTAGAAAAGGTGTGCCTTTCTTTTTTGTTTTTAATGGCTTTATACAGCAATAAAATTTTACAGTTTTTTTATACGATTCTTTAGTTGGTTCGCTCCTATAGCTTTTATCATTTGGTTTCGGAAGATTTTTCAGATAAAGCCGTCAAATTTAATTTGAGTGTACTATGGTAATGATTTGTAACAAATCCGCCTTGCGGATGACCGATTTTATAGCCCCGGATTTCAATCCGGGGTTGTAACGGGCCTCCTCTCTTTTAGTGCCGTAGGCACGATCCATCTCAAAGGTTGGCTTTCTGGTGGTATGGATTTTATGCGGGTTGTGCAGATGGTGTGATCCAACAAGCAGATTGTCCGTACCTACGGCACTTGTCGCAATCTATGTCCATCTTGATCCCCGGATTGAAATCCGGGGCTATAAAATCGGTTATGCCTAACGGCATATTCTATGTTAGTGATGAAAATGAATTTGAATATCATTTTCACTTTAATAATAATCTGTACTAAATAAACTACCATTGATAAATCCTTGACACATGCCGGGAACGTTGAGAGGTTTTCATCACATAATCTAAAACAGTTTTCTTATGCAATTTGACCCCACGTTTCTTGAGAAACTGGTAAATGCCAAAATGCCTTACGGAAAGTTCAAGGGACGATATATCACAAACCTGCCGGTTTTTTACCTGGAATGGTTCAGCAGAACCGGTTTTCCTGACGGATCGCTTGGCCAGTACCTGGCTACTATGTACGAAATAAAAACTAATGGGCTCGATCATTTGCTCGCACCTCTGATAAAAGAACAGAGAAAGAATCCGCTTTCAGAGTAAAGTATTCGGTTTGTTGCCGAAAAAAATAGTTGGCCGGATCAAATTTATCACTCCGTTGTGTGCGCTTCGGCATACTCGTTTGTCAACACCAATTTCTGTATTATTTTCCAGTTGAAACAACGAACAGAATTTTATTTTACCAAAGAAATCACATGCTTGCACTTGTTATTAACTGCGGAAGCTCATCCGTAAAATATAATTTGATTGAAACTACAGACGAGACGGATGTTTGCCGCGGAATTGTAGAACGAATTGGTGCGGATAAATCCATTGTGAAACATGAGACCGCCGGGAGAAAGCCGTTAAAATACAACAAAGTAATTGCCAGCCATAGTGAGGCCCTGCATGAGATTATGAACTATTTACTGAGTCCCGAAAACAAAATTATTGACGACATCTCTGATATAAAAGCTGTTGGGCACAGGGTGGTTCACGGCGGAGAAATGTTCAAAGAATCGGTGTTGATTGATGATGTTGTGAAAGAAGCCATTGAACAGGCTTTTGATTTAGCGCCGCTTCACAACCCTCCCAACCTCAGAGGCATTGAAGCCGCCCAAGAGCGCCTGCCCGATATTCCACACGTAGCCGTTTTTGATACCGCATTTCATCACTCACTGCCGCCTCACGCCTATCTTTACGGAATTCCCAATCGGCTCTACAGAAGGCATAAAATCAGAAAATACGGTTTTCACGGCACCTCGCACTACTATGTAAGTCAGCAGTATTACAAACTGAAGGAAAAACCGAAAAGCCAAACCAACGTCATCACCTGTCATCTTGGCAACGGGGCATCCATCACAGCCATTAAAGGCGGCGAATCCGTTGACACGACCATGGGGTTCACCCCGCTCTCCGGCATGGTGATGGGAACCCGAAGCGGTGATCTTGATCCATCAATTCTGTTTTATATTGTTGAGAAAGAGGAGCTTCAGTTAAACAGCCTGCATTCCATGCTGAACCGGAAGAGTGGGTTGTTGGGAATCAGCGGATATGCAAGTGATATGCGGGATTTGATCTCTAAAGCTAAAAACGGAGACCGGCACTGCCAGCAGGCAATTGATGTTTTTTGTTATCACATCAAAAAATATGTGAGCTCTTATTTTGGAGTTATGAACGGATGTGATGCCGTAATTTTTACGGCCGGAATTGGTGAAAACTCTCCGCTCATCAGGAAGAAAGCCCTTGAAAATATGGAGTACCTGGGAATTGAAATAGATGAGAAGAAAAATAATGAAGCAAAACCGGGAACGGCATCAATCATAAGCAGCGACTCTTCCAAAGTGGATGTGATGGTGATACCAACCAACGAAGAGCTGGTGATAGCCATTGACGCCGCTAAAGTTGCCTCTGCAAGCGATCAAAGCGCATGGATTTAACAATTTCATAAAATGAAAAAACCCCGGCATGCCAGGCAAACCGGGGTTTTTAAATTGTTCTAATCTGTAATTTCAGATCTAATCTTCGATATTGAAATCTTCCTGCTGCGGCACTGCCGACTCAGTTTGTGAAGGTATTGTAAAATCAGACTGTTCAATCGGATCACCCGGAACACCTTGCTGTTGAATGGTGCTTTGGGTGGCCTCAGTGCGGTCGATAGCAAAATTGGCCAGCACACTTAAAGCTAAAAACAAGGCTGCAAGTATCGAGGTGGTTTTCGAAAGCAGATCGGCTGTGCGCCTCGCACCCATCGATGCTCCACCCGCCATACCGGCAGCAAGTCCGCCGGAAAGTCCTTCCTTTTGCCCGGGCTGCAGCAAAACTACAATAATCAGTAGAATACAGATCAGTGTGATGAGTGAAATAATAATTCCGTATAGCATAAATAAAATTTTTCAGTTTGTTGCAAAGAGTATAAAAATATCACTATTTATACTTTTAAGAAAGCACTAACTGATTAACGCACAAAACAAGAATTATTGCCGGACTTGAATCAAAAAACAATAGAGTAAAATGAGGATTGTAGAGTATTTTGAGGAACTATTCAGCAACATACACCGACATTACGGCGACATTATTGAAAGTATTCTGATTGTTATTCTTCTTGTTCTGATCCATTTTGTTATCAATCGAATTGTTCAGCGCCAAACTGAAGATGACACCATACGCTATAAATGGAGAAAACATGTTGCCTATCTGTTAGGGTTTGTCGGGTTTATACTGATCGGCAGAATTTGGTTTCAGGGTATGGCTTCTTTGGCAACATTTCTTGGCTTGTTATCGGCCGGCCTGGTAATAGTGCTGCGCGAACCGGTAACCGACATGGCTGGCTGGCTTTATTTAATATCACGAAAACCGTTTGATGTGGGGGACAGGATTCAGATTGGCCAGAATAAAGGCGATGTAATTGACATCCGCTTTTTCAAATTTTCCATTTTAGAAATTGGCAACTGGGTGGATGCCGATCAAAGTACAGGACGGGTTATTCATATTCCCAATCATGTTGTTTTGAGGGATTCCATCGCAAATTACACAAGCGAAATCAATTTTGTTTGGAATGAAATACCAGTGGTTATCACCTTTGAAAGCAACTGGGAAAAAGCAAAATCTATTTTAACGGAGATTGTGCTGAATCATATGGAAGATTACGTTGCTGATGCCGAAGATCAGGTACGGAAGGCAAAAAAATCGTACCTCATTCAGTACAAAAATCTCACCCCAATTGTTTACACCGAGGTTGCGGGATATGGTGTAAAGTTAACGATCCGCCATCTCTCCTATGCCAGAAAGCGAAGGGGGCTCAACCAGATGATTTGGGAAGATATTCTGAAACGCTTCAGACAGGAAGACGATATCGCTTTTGCTTACAACACTGTTCGCATATTCCAAAATCAGCTTGAAGGTAAATCGGACCTGAAGCCTCCCTCTACTTCGGAATAGGCTGAATCAATTTCGGATCGTTATTTGATGGATCATTTACCTTTTTGCTGACCCTCAGAACCGAAAGATCTGTCAGAAGATACAGATTCTTGGCACTTTCCAGCACATGTTTGGGATCGCTGTCCGGCTGAAGCCACTGTATGGCTGTCACCCTGTCGAGCAGCAGGGGCATATTTTCCGACATCGGCTGAATGAGAGGATTTGATTCCATGGTCACAATGCGTACAAACTCACCATTATCATCAGATTCAATCACTCCGGCAACCGACATTATCGAGCTGTCCAGCATCCTCACAAAAAAGGGCTGCTCTTTTTGTTTGTCATCTTTCCATACATAAAAACCGCTCAGAGGCAATACACAGCGCTGTAACTTTTTATCATCTAAAGCCGCTTTAATTTCACTGGAATGCAGCGTTGTTTTTTCCGCTTTAGAGTTGGCTGAACCACCCCATCGAACCTGGTTTATTTCAAAAAGGTCTTTCTCATTGCCCATTACAACTACCGGCAGTTGTTGCCCCGGCGTGATATTGTAATGCGCTTCAAAGAATTCCTCATTTTCTGTGTCAAGACTGAAAAGTTTTTCAATGTCCTCTTTCGATGCAAAAAAAGCTACACGGTTTGCCATATCATCTGGAATTTAAATTTTTGGAATTTCATTTCCGGTTAATTACGTATTCTGTTAATTATCAACAATGAGTTCTGCTCAATCGATTGATTTAGTTTATGATTATACTATCATTCCCTTAACTGCTGATCACATCACAAAATATACACAATCATAACTTTAAAATGATTTTCATTAATCCCGCTGAAAATAGGCTCAGGGCCGGATGGCGAATTTTATTCACAACGGCATTTATTTTTTCCCTGCTGATTGTTTTCAGCCTGTTTGTTCAATCGAGGGCAACCCTGATGGCCGGGCTGGCAGTAATTGTTCTCCTGGTTTTACTGTTCTCTTCCGTGGCTCTCGATAAACGGCCTTTTCGTGATTTTGGGTTTGAGCTTTCGGGGCGATGGATTGTTGATTTTTTTGCCGGGAATATTATCGCAATACTCTCCATAAGTTTCATCGTGTTGATGAAGGTTTGGGCCGGATGGCTGGCCTTCAATTCGGTTACCACTCATATTTTCAGCCGCACAATTCTCCTGGAACTCACCAACATGCTGATTTTAATGACGGCAATCAGCGTTTGGGAAGAAGCATATTTCAGGGGATATCTCATCACAAACCTGAAAGAGGGATTTCATCTGGGTAAAATCAGTAAAAAATGGGTAATGGTGGCGGCTGTAATGGCGGCTGCCTTAATTTTCGGAATTGCACATGCAAATAATCCGAATGCAACCATACTTTCCATAATAAATATTTCTGCTGCAGGTATAGTTCTGGCTTATCCTTATATTAAAACAGGAAGTATGGCTATTCCGGTTGGCATGCACCTTTCCTGGAATTTTTTCCAGGGAACGGTTTTTGGCTTGCCCGTGAGTGGTGTGGATATGGAAGAAACCATAGTAACAACAACAGTTACGGGGCCTGACCTTTTTACCGGCGGAATGTTTGGGCCTGAAGGAGGCCTGCTTGGACTTACCGGGCTGATTGTAATGGTCATGATTTCTTATCTTTATTTGTTTATGTTTTATAAGAAGTGATTTTATTCATCGTTCTGAAACTGAAGAGTGTAAATAACACCTCATTTAGACGGTGTTTTTTGATACGAACTGTAATGAAAGATTCATGCAGGAGTTTTTAATTCAGGAATGAATCCTAATCAGTGAATAAAGCTATTTTGAAAAGGCGGTTAAAGCAGGCAGAGTGATTGTACGGACATATTTAGTTAGACATACAAATCCGGGTTATGCGGATTTATTGAAGTTTAACATATTTAATTTTTGATACTTTTTTTACCGGACAACACAGCACTATCTTGCTAAACTGCCTCTGTTTGAATTGAAATATTGATCCAAAAATTGAAGAGGTAAACCATTGTCGTTTAATCAATTTCGACTAAGTTCCGATATTTTGAAGGGGTTGAAGGATACAAAAATTGAAAGTCCCACCCCGCTGCAAAAGAAAATTTTTAAAGCCGTACAAGAGAAAAAAGATCTGGTAATTAATACAACCATCGAAGAAAATCCCGAGGTTGGCTACCTGATTTCCTTGTTAAACGAGTTATCCAGGTCTGAACGCAGACAGGGAACCCGCGCAATTATTATCGCGGGCAATAAAGAGCGTGCCAAAAAACTGGATGAATGGATTTGGGCTATCGGCTACCATTCCTCTATAGAAAGTGCATGCTTTACACCTGACGGAAATTTTGATGAGCAATTCACAGCTTTGATGGCCGGCCCCTTGGTAATTGTAGCTACGCCGGACCGGCTCACAGATCTGCTTGAAAAAGGAAAAATGATTTTCCGGGAAGTTCAGCAGATGATTGTGGACCAGGCCGAACTGATCGAAGACTGGCCTGCAATCGAAGCCATCTCAAACCGGGTGATCGGTAAATGCCAGAGAATTTTTACGGCTGCAAAAGACAGCAAAGAGTTGCGGGAAGCGGAAAAACAAATTCTGAATGATCCAAAACTTGTAACACTCGCCAAAAAGAAAAAACCGGATGAGAAATCTGCCAAAGACAACGGCAAGCCGGTCATCACAAAAGACCTGACCCAGTATTATATCAATGTGCCGCCTCGCTCAAAAATCTCCACATTGATGGCGCACCTGGATAAGCAAAATGACGATTCTGTGGTGATTTTCACGGCATCAAGAAAAACGGCCGACCGTCTCTACAAAATACTCCGGAAAAGCAACAGGCGGGCTGTGAGCATCCATGATAAACTGGACTCTGACACTTTCAAAGAGCGGTTTGAACGGTTTACATCAAACAACGTGCAGCATCTGCTTGTGGGTGAACTTTCTGCCGACGATATTCCTCTTGAACACGCAAGCCAGGTCATCAATTACGATGTGCCTGAAGAGGTGAGCGAATATAAACTGCGTGCAGAGCTTGTGGGTGACGGCAAAGCTTCGCGAATCATCAGCCTGGTTTCCAAGCAGGACCGCAGTGATATTAAAACCATTTGCAAATCGCTGGGTTATGCTCCCGAAGAAGTTCCGCTGCCAAAATCGGTGAAGGAGAAAGTTTCTGATAAACAGGGCAACAAAAAGGGCAAAAGCAGTAAACGCGGCGGCCGTTCTTCTTCCAAAAAACGGCCACCCCGAAAAAAACCCTCCGGTAAAAGCCAGAAAAAGATTCACGAACTGCCAAGACCCACGTTCGACCAGCTTGAAGGCGGCCGCACCGGAAAAAAGAAAAAGGAGAAAAAAGGAATTCTCGGATTTTTCAAAAAGCTGTTTAAATAGATCAGCCTGAAAATTAAACTGGCACCTTCAGAGTCCTGGCGCAAGTGTCCGCTTTTGTCTTTCGGTGCTGTCCCTTCGACTTGTACTGACCTTGAAGCGTTACCGGTGCATTCCGGTATCCTTTGCCCAAGGCATACCTTCGGGGCAAGCGTCACTTCTTGGGCACAAAAAAAACGCTTCAAGGACCCCGACGTTTGTCGGTGACTCTTGAAGGTTTTTTATAAACATAATCCGCTTGTACCAATTCAAAAACCCTCGCTGAATTAATGAAACATATCCTCAAAAGCGCGTTTTGTATCGGGTGCGGGTGATGTGAACAGACTCACCAGCCATGTTGCAATCAGCGCAGCGAGAAAACCCGGCAACAGTTCGTACATGGAATCTTTGAGAACCGGGATGTAGTACCAGGCAATGGTGACGGCTGTGCCGCTGATCAGTCCCGCAAAAATTCCGGCCCGGGTGGTGCCTTTCCAGTAGAGCGCCAGGATGGAGGTCGGCCCGATGGAGGCGCCAAGCCCCGCCCAGGCAAACAGCACCAGCCAGAATACAAGCTCCTCGGCCAGAAATCCGAACACCAGCGATATCACAACCAGCAAAAAAACTATGATTCTGCTGAAAAGAACCAGCTTTTTCTGAGGGATCACCTCTCCTTTTTTTATGATCTTCTCGTAAACATCTCTCACCACGCTCGATGCCGCAACCAGCAGTTGTGAGTCGGCCGTTGACATGATTGCCGCAAATATAGAAGCGAGCACCACACCAAAAATTACCGGGTGAAGGTGCTGCTGGGCAAGCACGGGAAAAAGGTTTTCAGTATCGGCGGCAGGAAGCATCGAAACATCCGGGAAATAAGCGCGACCGGCCAGCCCGATGAAAACGGCACCCCAGGCCATCAGCACATTCCAGGTGGTTCCGATGACCGCCGCAAAACGAAGCTGCTTTGAATCATCAATCGACATGTACCGCGCCAAAATATGTGGATTGCCAGGCGAGCCCAGACCGATTCCCACAAAGCCGATTGCAGCTCCCACGGAAATGGCAAACGGATCTACATAGAGCAGATCCATGGAGGCAAGCTGTTCAAGCAGAACCGGCAACCCTCCAAAATTTGTGATGGCAATAATGGGGAGAATAACAAGCGCCAAAATCATAAAAATGGCCTGGAACATGTCTGTCAGGCTTACGGCCAGGAATCCGCCTACAATTGTATATGCAACAACTATCAAGGCGGTAACCAGAATGCCTGTGTTCATCTCCATCCCGAAACCTGACGCGAATGCCTTTCCTCCGGCCACAAACTGTGCGGAGACGTAGCCGATCATAAATACAAGAAAAATGGCCACGATTGTGATTCGAAGATATCCGTCACGGTCGCTGAAGCGCTCGGCAAAAAAGTCGGGAATGGTGATGCAGTTCCGTTTTTCAGTAAAATTTCTGAGGCGCCTGGCATAGTAGAGAAACAGGAACAATTCAACCACAATATAACCCACAACCGCCCAAACCGCCGACGGCCCCTGGGCATACGCCATTCCGGTTACACCCAGCAGCAGCCAGGCACTCCGGCCCGATACAACGGCAGACAATGCCACCACAAAGCGGTTCATTTTTCGTCCGCCGATGAAATATTCGGTGATCCCTTTCGATGAAAACCGGGTAGAGTAGATGCCGATAGCTACCAACAGAAGCAGGTATCCCACAAAAGCGGCAACGGCGTATGGATCAAATTCTACGGCAAGAACTTGTGATTCATCCATTATGTCGGCCATTTTTGTATGCAAGCCAGAAAGCCGCAGCGATAATAAGTGCCGGTAAAACAAACATGATCAGATAAAAAGAAATCATCATTCTCCGGGAATTTTATTCAGCCAACAGTATCGGTGAAAATCTTTAAAAAAGAAAATGTACGCCGGACAGCTTGTCCGGCCGGGAAAGCCTAAGAAATTGCCTAAAACTGAATTCATGAAAAATATTTGCTGCCTGAAATTAAAACCCTGTCTTGTGCTTGATTTATGAGTAACGGGCAGGCTCAACTACGTGAAAAACTTCGTAGAGTAAACTGCCCGTTGTACGATTGGGTATCATCAGAAATTCTTTCGGGTGAAGCCAAATAGTTCGTAAATTCCGGCAGTTCGAATACCGTCAAACAAACAAAAAATCAAACAAATCATGCCGTTTTGATGGTTGCGGTAAGAAGCAGGATTTGTTAGTATAAGTTGAATAAAACAGAGTACGAAAGATGCGGTTTTAGCATCCGAATGGGACCCTAAACTTTTTGATAACTGACTATGAAATTTAATGTATCGAGTAACGACCTGAACGGGGGGCTTTCGGCAGTAATCGGAGCTGTACCCACAAAAGCCACCCTGCCAATTCTTGAAACCATTTTATTTGAGAGTGAAAACGGCCGGCTGAAAATGACCGCAACCGACCTTGAAATCTCAATCATCGAATATATTGACGCTGATATCGAAGAAGAGGGCGCCGTTGCGATTCCGGCGAAGCGGCTGCTGGAAACCCTCCGCCAACTGCCCGATATCCCTGTCTTTTTTGAGGTGGATGAAAACCAGAACGTGGAGTTTAAAACCGACAAGGGTAAATATAAACTGGTTGGTGAAGAGGCCGATGAATTTCCCGAAATTCCGGACATGGAAAGCGGTGTAACTCTCTCAACCGATACAGACCTGCTCCAGAATGCCATCGGGAAAACCAAATTTGCCGTTTCCACTGACGACCTGCGCCCCGCCATGATGGGAGTGTTTTTTGATATCGGTGCGGAAGATTCGAAATTTGTAGCCACCGACGGCCACCGGCTGGTAAAGTTTGTGAATAAGAATTTTACCGCTGATGAGCCGCTCTCTTTCATCGTGCCCGATAAAGCCCTGAACCTTGTTGCAAAAGCACTGGATGCCCCCGATTGCGAATTAACCGTTTCTGACGAACATGCGCAGTTCAGCAGCGGCAACACCATTGTCATAACACGCCTCATCAATGAGCAGTACCCCAACTACGACTCGGTCATTCCGCGTGATAACGACAAGGTGCTGATGGTAGACAAAAACCAGATGCTCTCAACAGTGCGGCGTGTTTCTGTGTTTTCGAGCACAACCACGCGGCAGATCCGCCTGATGCTGCAAAAAGACAAGCTCACCATCCGCGCAGAAGACCTGGACATGAGTAGCGAAGCAAAAGAGACCATTAGCTGCGAATTTGACGGGGAAGAGATGGAGATCGGATTTAATGCAAAATATCTGGCCGATGTGTTAAGCAATGTTGACGGTGATGAAGCCCGGTTTGAATTTTCCACCCCGAACCGTGCCGGTATTGTAAAACCCGCAAAGGAAGAAGAGGGAGAAGAAATGCTGATGCTGGTGATGCCCGTAATGCTCAACAGTTATGGATCGTAAGATGTTAGAATGTCATCATTACCGATAATTACCCTTACAACAGATTTTGGGCTTGGCGATCACTATGTAAGTGCAATGAAAGCGGTGATTCTGGGAATGGCTCCGGATGTCCGGCTTGTAGACATCTCCCATCAAATACCCCCGCATGATNNC
>SL_3KL_010_SEDDRAFT_10002244_pt1 | contig 17721 bp, 14 predicted proteins | sample SodLakKL_010_SED_2_FD_10381 | JGI IMG/M metagenome (IMG submission 10381) | reverse complement strand
TCGGCGGCGCACGTCCGGCCGAGCCGGAGCTCGCCGCCGGCGCGTTCCTCCGCCCGACGGTGATCACCGATCTCCCGAGCGACGGCCGCGTGGCGCGCGAAGAGATCTTCGGCCCCGTGCTGACGGTCGAGCGCGTCGCCGGCCTGGACGACGCGCTGGCGCGGGCGAACGCGACCGACACCGGCCTGGCCGCCGGCGTCTGGACGCGCGAGCTGAAGACCGCGCTCACGGCGGCCGAGCGCCTGCGCTTCGGCACCGTGTGGTGGAACGACTTCCACCCCTACTTCCCCGAGGCCCCGTGGGGCGGCTTCAAGGCGAGCGGCGTGGGTCGAGAGCTCGGCCGCAGCGGACTGCGCGAGTACCAGGAGGAGCAACACCTCTACCTGCAAGCCGACCCGCGTCCGAGCGGCTCGTTCGGGCACAGCGGCTGAGCGGCGACGTCCGGCTCGACGCGCGTCAGCGCGCCGGGCCGAACGTCCGTAGGCCGAACACGATCCAGAACAGCATCAGCACGCCCGTGAACGCGAGCACNGGCACCGGTCCGAACTGCGCGATCAGCGGGATCGACGCCGCCGTGAACAACCCGCCGCCGACCACGGGCTCGAACAGCAACTGCTTGTAGCCGAAGGCCTCCAGGCCGCCCGAGCGGTTCTGAGGATCGGCGATGCGCATCAGCAGCAGACCCGTGACGGTCATGCCCATGGACTGGCCGAAGTCGCCCAGGCCGCGTTCGTAGGCGTGTTCGGGGATGATGCGCGGCGCGAGCAGCAGGTACGCCGCCACGTTCCAGACGATGCCCGCGAGCGCCAGCAGGACGAACGGGCCGAGGTTGCCGCCCAGGGCGCCGAGCGAGAGCGTGCCGAGGGCTGCGACGATGATCAGATCGAGTGCGAAACCGCCGAGGCGGTTGATCAGCTTGCGGTCGACCAGCGCCGCGCGGCCGGTCCGGTCGAGGACGATCTGCAGCACCACGCCCCCGAGCATCGCCAGCGGGAAGAGCGGCATGTGGACCAGCAACTCGACGCCGCCGTCGCGGCCCCACGTGGCGCGCTCGAAGGCGGACAGCGCCTGCTGCAGCAGCCAGCCGAGCGAGACGGCGATCGCCACGTAGCCGACGTGGATGGACAGGGGATCGGTGGCCTGCCCCTCCTGCCGCGTGACGCGCTCGCGGTCGTCGACGTCGTCGAGATCGTCTTCGGTCTCGGCCCGGGCGCTCTCGACCGGGTCGCCTGCCTCGCTGAGGGTCATGCGGCCCGTGCGGATGCCCCAGTTCACGAGCACGGTACCGATGAGCACGCCGGCCACGAGGCCGACGGTGGCGAGGCCGAGCGCGAGGTCGGCGCCGGCGGCGAAGCCGAAGGTGGCGAAGGTGTCGGCGAGCCCGGCGGCGGTACCGTGGCCGCCTTCGAAGCCGATCTCGATCAGCGCACCGGCGATCGGGTCGAGGCCGAACACGGGCGTCAGCAGCACCAGCACCAGGAGGATGCCGACCACGTACTGTCCCCACGCGATCGCTTGTCCGAGGGCCACCTGCGGACCGGCGATGCGCCAGATCTCGCGCAGGCTCGGGATCGTCTTGCCGATGAAGAGCGCAGCGAACACGACGCTGATGAGCAGGCTCGGAAGCCCCTCCCATACGTCGAGCACGGCCTCGGGCAACGCACCGCCCGCGGCCGCCGGGACGCCGATCGCGGCGAGCAGCGCTCCGGACACCTGCGGCCCGATCAGCAACGCGATCACGCCGGCGATCACGGAGGCCGGCAGGAACAGCGATCGGAACAGCGGTACAGCGCCGCGGATCAGCTTCGCGAGCACCAGCAGCAGCCCGGCGACGAGCAGGGCAACGAAGACATCGGTCACGGTCACGAGGTGGTACCTCCCGTCGAGGAGTCGCAATGGGGCCTTCGCGCGGGGGTGTCGCAACGGGCGAAAATAGTGTACGGGCACGCCGACCCTCGCATCGTCACCCCAGAGTGCGCTAGCCTCGTGTCGTGCTCGCCCTCTCACTGCCGAGCCGCTACCTCACCGAGGCACGCGACGACGACACCACCGACCTATGGCGGGCGATGCTCGGGCCGCCGAGCGAGGGCCTGCAGACGCTCGCCGCGCTCGGCGTCGGCGCCATCGAGGTGGGTGACGTTCGTGGCGAGAACGACGCCGACGTCGTCGGCGACGCGCTTGCTGCGGTCCGGCTCGGCGGCATGCGGCCGCACGCGCACCTGTGGCTGCCCGAGCGGTTCAACCCTGACGAGGCACCGGCGACGCTCATCGCGGCCGTGCGCGCGCTGGCCGAACCCGGCGCCGCGCCGGCGGCGTGCGCCGTCCACGGTCACCGGCGGCACGAGCCGGACGCCATCGCTGCGACGGTGCGCGACCTGTGCGCCCTCGAACCGTGGCTCCGCGCGCACGGGGCGGCGTCCGCCCTCGAGGTCTGCCGAGACCGACCGGATGGCCCGTTCGGCGGCACGTACGCAGAGGTCACGGCCGTCGTCAGCGCCGCAGAAGAGGTGCTCGGCGCAGCCCTCGGCGTCACCTGGGACCTGGGCCACACCACCTGGAACCACCTCAACGGGCGCGACGCCCTGTGGCCCGACGAGGCCTTCCTGTCCCGTGTGACGCACGTGCACGTTCACGACGTGGGCGACACGGGCAGGACCCACTTCCCGCTCGACGAGGGCCGCGTGCCGTTGCCTGGGTTCGTCGAGCGACTGCGTGACGTCGGCTATGCTGGCCTGTGGGACCTAGAGCTCTATCCGGCGCGCTGGCCCGGTACGGCCGCCGAGCGGCGCAGGCGGCTCGACGCCAGCGTCGCCGTGCTCGGCGAGGCCGTGTCGTGACCCTCGAGGGCGTGTACGACGCGGCGTCGGAACCTCGTGTGCTCGACGCGCTGCCCTGGCCGTTGGCCGTGATCGACGGTGACGGCATCGTGCGCTACGTGAACCGCGCGTGGCCGAGCTCGGAGGACCCGGTCGGTCTGCGTTTCGACGTCGCCGTGAACGAGCGCACGACGGTGCCGCCGAGCGCAGCCGTCGCCATCACGAACGCGATCGCCGCCGCACTCGATGGCCGCGTCGGCGACGCGGTCCTGGAGTTCGCCGAGACCGGCGACCCGCCGGTGCACTGGCTGCGCCTCCGCTGTGGGCCGATCGAGGGGGGTGGCGCCTTCGTGATGGTCGAGGACGTGACGGCGCAGCGCCGACGCGAGCTCGACCTCGCGCTGCGCGCCGACCACGACCCGCTCACGGGTCTGGCCAACCGCAGCCGCTTCCTCAACGAGGGCCGGCGCATGCTGGCCGTGGCGGAGCGCCACGGTTGGGAGATGGCACTGCTCTTCATCGACTTGGACGCGTTCAAGGCGATCAACGACGGCGCCGGCCACACCTTCGGCGACGCGGTGTTGCAGCAGGTCGCGAGCAGACTGCAAGCGAGTACCCGCGCCGGCGACCTCGTGGCACGCGTCGGCGGCGACGAGTTCGTGGCCCTGCTGAACGACATCGACATGCCGACCAGCGTGGCGCTCGCCCAGCGCTACCGTGCCGCGCTGTCCGACCCGCCGATCGTACCCGGATCGCCCTACACGATCGCAGCCAGCGTCGGCATCGCCGTCTTCCCCGACGCGGCCACCACCCTCGACACCCTCGTCCGCCTGGCCGACGCCGCCATGTACCGCGCCAAGGCGAGCGGCACGGGCATCGGCCTGGCCGACGCGTCCACACCGCCCGACTGAGCGCTGGCGCCCGTCAGGGCGTGAGCGTCGCCACGCCGAACAGCGCGTTGAACAGCAGGCCGGTCGCGACGATGGCGACGGCGAGCACCGCGACGAAGATGACGATCAAGCGCAGCCGCAAGACGCGACGCAACAAGATCAACTCGGGCAGCGACAGGGCGACGACGGAGAGCATGAAGGCGAGCAGCGTGCCGAGGGCCAGGCCCTTGGCGTGCAGGGCCCCGATGAGTGGCACGACGCCCACGGCGTTGGTGTAGAGCGGGATGCCGAGCAGCACGGCGAGCGGCACGGCGAAGGGGTTGTCGGGGCCGGCGGTACGGGCGAAGAAGTCCTCGGGCACCCAGCCGTGGATCGCCGCACCGAGACCGATGCCGACGAGCAGATAGGGCCAGATGCGACGCACGATGTCGACGACCTCGTCGCGGCCGATGGTGAAGCGGTCCGCCCACGTGAGCCCGCGGCTCGGGTCGATGCCCTCGCGCATCGTGGTCTCGTACACGAAGGGCTCCACGAAGCGCTCCAGGCGCATCCGACCGATCAGGGTGCCGGCGACCACGGCGAGCACGAGCCCGGTCACCACGTAGAGGACGGCGATGGGGAGCCCGAACAGGCCATAGAGCATGGCGACCGCGACCGGGCCGACCATGGGGCTCGCGACCAAGAAGGTGAAGGTGGTGCCGAGCGGCACACCGGCGGACACGAAGCCGATGAACACCGGCACGGCGCTGCACGAGCAGAACGGCGTCGACGCGCCGAGCAGGGCGGCGAGGACGGTGCCCAGTGCGGTCCGCCGACCGCCGAGCATGGCCCGCGTGCGCTCGACGCTCAAGAAGCTCCGCAGCACGGAGACGACGAAGACCGCGGCCGCGAGCAACAGCAGCAGCTTGCTGACGTCGTAGAAGAAGAAGTGCACCGCACCGGCGAGCCGCGTGCCGGCCACGAGCCCGAGCGCGTCGTACACGACCCAGTCCCAGAACGGCAGGATGCTGCGGTACAGGACCACCCAGATCGCGGCGGCGGCGAGCACCGGCGCCCACGCCCGGACGACCGGGCGCGGCACGGTCAACACGTGCACGAGCCACCCCCGTCGCGGCCGGCCAGCGCATCGATGGCCCTCATTTCAACGGTTGCTGAAGTGTTCACGCCCCGAGTATGACGCAGCCCCATGGGCCGCGGCGAGGGACGAAATGCCCGAGGCGACGGCGCGCTGGCGTGTCACGCCACGACCCGCGCCAACGGTGGCCCTGCGGCGCGCAGGAAGCGCTGGAGGAACGCCCGGGTCGCACCGTAGGCGGCGGTGCTAGGCGACGTGGCGCGGGCGCGGCGCACCACCAGGTTGTTGTCGAGGAGCGTCGGCAGCCGCCGCCGTAACGCGCTCTCGATCGCGCTGGTGACGCCCTCGGGGGCGCCCGCCATCGCGCCGCCGAACACCAGGAGCTCCGGTTGGACGAGGTGCACGAACGACGCCAACTGCGCCGCCACCGTGTGCGTCAAGTCGTGGACCAGCTCACTCGCTCGCTCGTCGCGTCCGCCATCGGCAAGCTCGAGCAGTGCACGAAAGCGCGACCATGCATCGGTCTCGGACGCCAGCTGCTGCGCCTCCACGGCATCGGCCGGCACCGAACGCAGGTACGCGGCCACCAGGCCGTGCACGGTGAGCAGGTCGCCCGATCCGGGCTGCGAACCGTTGGAGACGAGCAGTTGCCGCGGCACCAGGCCGGCGTTGCCGAACGGTCCTACGTACAGGCGGCCGTGCAGGAAGAGGCTGTACTTGATGCCCTCGGTGAAGCCGACGTAGACGTAGGTGCGGTCATCGAACGCGTCGCCGAACTCCGCCGCGGCCATGGCGTCGACGTCGTTGCCGATCGACACGGGCACGCCGGTCGCGTCGGCCAGTCGCTGACGGATGGGGAGGTTGCTCCACGACGGCACGCGACCGATCGTGATCACCGATCCCGTCGCCGGATCGATGTACCCCGGGCTCGCCACCCCGATGCCGACGGCCCTGCGCGTCGGGAACCGCGTCGCGACGCGCGCCACGTAGGCCTCGACCTGCGCGACCACGGCGTCGGGATCGAGGTCGCCGAGGTCGGGCGGTACGTGCTCGTCGAGCTGGTTGCCGGGGAGGTCGGTGGCGACCAGTCGCATGCCGGGATGCTCGAGGTGCGCACCGATCAGGACGTGGTTGGCGGGATCGATGCCGTAGAGCGTGGCCGGGCGGCCGCCTGTCGCCTCCTCACGACCCGCCACGTGCAGCCAGCCGGCATCGCGCAGGGCGTGGACGGCCCGCCGGAGGGTCGGCAGGCTGGCTCCCGTGACGTCGCGCAGGTCGGCCAACGACATCGGTTGGTCCAGGAGGCGGGAGACGATCGTGCGCTGCGTGTCCATGGCCATGGGTGCGCCCGTGCGCGCAGCGTCACGATACCGGACCGTGCTCGCGGCAGCGCTTGACAGGCTTATGTAAAGTGTATTACAAAAGACGTACGAATACATGGCTCATCACGCAGCCCGACACTCGGGCGACGCGTCGACGCGCACCGCACCACGGAGGGCTCCACCGGATGATCCCCGGCTACGAACGGTTCCAGGCGCGATACGGCGACCTTCACAACCATTGCGACCTCAGCTATGGCCGCGGGAGCCTCGAGCAGGCGCTCACGAACGCCCGGCTTCAGCTCGACTTCGTCAGTGTGACCGTCCACGGCGCGTGGCCCGACATCCCGGCCGACGACGACAGCCTGGGTTACCTGGTGGACTACCACCGCAGCGGCTTCGAGCGGGCCCGCGACGTCTGGCCCGAGTACCTCGCGCGCACGGACGAAGCCGACGTGCCCGGCACGTTCGTGACGCTCCCGTCGTTCGAGTGGCACTCGCTCGCCTACGGCGACCACTGCGCGTACTTTCGCGACGGCAGCGGCAGCGAGATCGTCGACGCTCCAGACCTGAGCGCGCTGCGCTCGGCCCTGCGCGACCACCCGGGCGGGGCCCTCCTGATCCCACACCACGTCGGCTACGCTCGCGGGTATCGCGGCATCGCATGGGACGCCTTCGATCCCGAACTCAGCCCCGTGGTCGAGATCGTCTCCTTCCACGGCTCCGCCGAGAGCTGTGACGGGCCGGTCCCATACCTGCACGCCATGGGGCCGCGCGACGAGCGCAGCACGGCCCGACACGCCTGGCGTCGAGGCTTGCGCTTCGGCGTGCTCGGCTCGACAGACCATCACAACGCCGCACCCGGCGCGTACGGGTTCGGCCGCGTCGGCGCCTGGCTGACGCGCTTGGACCGCGACGGCCTCTGGGACGCCCTGCGCGCCCGCCGCACCTACGCGCTCACCGGCGACCGCATCGCATTGGCGTTCAGCGTCGACGGCGCCGTGATGGGCGAGACGGTCCGCTCCGAACGCGAGCGGCATCTCGCGGTCGCGGTCCGCGGCGGGAGCGGCATCGAGTACGTCGAGGTCCTGCACGACGAGCGCGTGATCCACCGCGAGAGCGTGCTGCCGCAGCCCTACCGTGCAGGCCTCGCCAAGGTGCACGTGCAGGTCGGCTGGGGCGAGGCCGACCGGCCGGTCCCGTGGGACGTCGAGTTGCGCGTCCGCGACGGTGACCTCATCGACGTCGAGCCGCGCTTCAGGGGCATCTACCCGAGTGCCGCGCCCGGTGACGGCAGCGACCACGCGCCCCACACGCTCGAGCGCGTGGGCGTCGACACGGTCCGCTTCACCACCCACACCCACCCCAACCCGCTCTCGGCCCTGCCGGCGATGGAGGGGCTCTGCCTCGAGATCTGCGGCGACGCGGCGACGCGCGTCGACGCCACCGTCAACGGTCAGCGCGTGGACGTCCCGCTGCGAGACCTGAGCGAAGGCGACCGCAGCCATCACCTCGGCGGCTTCGTGTCGCCGGCGATCGCCTTCGGTCGCGCCGTGCCCGAGACCGAGTTCGCCACCGCCTTCGACCTCCCCCACCACAGCGTCGGTGCCGACACCGACGCGTACCGCGTCAGAGTCCGCCAACGAAACGACCAGTGGGCGTGGAGCTCACCCATCTGGGTGGAGCACGACCACGCCACCGACGGGAGGTGAGGGCCGACTCCCGACCGCACACCACACCGCGCCTCGACACCGACAACGGCGCCGCTCGCGCCACCACGGAGGTACACCAGCATGCTCACACGCCTCGCCCTGCTCCTCGCCCTCGCACTCGCTGCGCCACTGGGCGCGCTCGCGCAAGATGGCACCATCGATTGCATCACCGACCAGAGCGCGACGATCACCTACATGGGTGACCCCGTCGGCAACCTGCCCGAGATCGAGCAGCAGACGGCCGACGCCTTCATGGCCGCCTGCCCGCACATCACCGTCGACATCGTCATCGGCCCCGCCAGCGCCTCCGACCTCCTCGCCAACTACCTGACCATGCTCGAAGGCCGCAGCGGCGACATCGACGTCATGCGCATCGACGTCATCTGGCCCGGCATCCTCGCCGAGAACCTGGTCGACCTCGCTCCGTACTTCACGCAGGAGGAGCTCGACGCGCACTTCCCGGGCTTCATCCAGAACAACCGGATCGGCGACACCATGGTCGCCATCGCCCACCGCCTCGGCGCCGGGATGCTCTACTACCGCACCGACCTGCTCGAGAAGTACGGCTTCGACGGACCGCCGGCGACGTGGGACGAGCTCGAGTCCATGGCCCGCACCATCCAGGACGGCGAACGCGCCGAGGGCAACGCCGACTTCTGGGGCTTCGTGTGGCAGGGCAACAACTACGAGGGCCTGACCACCAACGCGCTCGAGTGGCAGCTCGCGGAGGGCGGCGGCACGATCGTCAACCCCGACGGTGAGATCGAGGTCCTCAACGAGGCCGCCATCGGCGCCTTCGAGCGCGCCGCCGGCTGGGTCGGCACCATCAGCCCTCCCGGCGTGGTCGGCTACGCCGAAGAGGACGCCCGCGCCGTCTGGCACGTCGGCAACGCAGCCTTCATGCGCAACTGGCCGTACGCGGTCAGCGTCAGCCTCGAGAGCGAAGCGATCGGTGACGCCTTCGACCTGGCCCCCCTCCCCGCCGGCGCCTCGGGCCGCTCGGTGGCGACCATGGGTGGCTGGAGCATCGGCGTGAACCGCTTCAGCGCCAACGTCGACGCCGCCGTGGCGTTCGCCAAGCACTTCGCGTCCTACGAGGAGCAGAAGCGCCGTGCCATCAGCAACACGATCAACCCCACCATCGCGGCCCTGTACCAAGACCCCGACGTGATCGAGGCCGTCCCGTTCTTCGCCGGTCTCGACGACGTGTTCATGGGCGCCAGCCCGCGCCCCTCGACCGTCACCGGGGCGCTGTACAACCGCGTCTCGACCCTCTACTCGACCGCCATCCACAGCATCCTCACCGGCGACGAAGACGCCGAGACCGCCCTGACCCTGCTCGAACTCGACCTCGAGGCCCTTCTCGGGAACTGATCCTCTGAGCGTGCGGTGCGGCGCCGGCCGATCTGACGGCCTGCGCCGCACCGCCCCAGGGACTCCCCATGGTCGAGGCCACCACGCCCACCCGGCGCACCGCCACGCCGCTCTCGCTCACGCTGGCCGTCGCGCTGGCGTGCATCGGCATCGCGACGCTCGTAGGCTTCGGCCTCCAGGTCGTGAACGACGCCGGGATGCGCGACGCCCTCGACCCGAGCCTGGGCGCAGCGCGCCCCTCGCCCGTCATCGCCTTCCTCGACGCCTTCGGCATCGTGCTTCCGCTCGCCATGCTCGTCTTCGGCGCGCTCGCGATCGTCCTTGGCCTGCGCGTCGCGCGGCGCAGGGTCGCGGCGATGCGGACCGGCCGCGACGCCTTGAGCTGGTTGGCGATCCTGGGAGCGGTCGTCGCGATCGCCCGCATCGTGCAGGGAACGCCGCTGCTCGCGCCCGCCGACGCTCACCTCGCGGCGCTCGCGGGCGGTGCGCTCGGCCCCGCACTCGCGGCGGGCGTGGCACTGGCGCTTCGCTGGGGCATGGCGCGGCTCGCTCGCCAGACCGACCTCCCGGACGAGTCGCTCGTGAACCGCGAGGCGCGCGCAGCCTGGAACCTGCTCGTGCCGGCGCTGCTCATCCTGGTCGTCGTGGCAGCGCGCCCGCTCGAGGCCACGATCATCACGAGCCTGACCGACAAGCGCTTCGCATCGGACCAGGTGCCGAACTTCGTCGGACTGCAGCACTACCGGACGCTCCTCACGGTCCGCTTCGACGAAGTGGTCTGCCGACGCGCCGACGACGGCAGCTGCGCGCGCTCGGCCAGCGGTGCGATCCGCTGGGAGACGCTGCCGCGAGAACGGCTCGCCGAGGGCTACCGCACGGCGTGGAACCTGAACGTTCCGCTCGTCAGCGGACCCGACACGGCGCTCTCGATCAGCGCGCTCGACCGCACCTGGATCCGCAGCATCTGGGTCACCCTCGTGTTCACGGTGGCGTCGGTGTCGCTCGAACTGGTGCTCGGGCTGTTCATCGCCCTCACGGTCCACTCCGAGTTCCGCGGTCGCGGCGCGATGCGCGCCGTGATGCTGGTGCCGTGGGCGATCCCGACGGTCGTATCGGCACGCCTGTGGGAGCTGATGCTCAAGGACACGTCCGCGGGCGTGGTCAACCGCGCCCTGATGATGTCGGGCATCATCGACACCCCCCAGGCCTGGCTCACCACCTCGGCGCTGCAGATCCCATCGGCGATCATGATCGACGTCTGGAAGACCGCACCGTTCATGGCGCTGCTCCTGCTCGCGGGTCTCCAGGTGATCCCGAAGGAGCTCTACGAGTCCGCCCGCGTCGACGGCGCCAGTCGCGTGCGCGAGTTCCTCTCCATCACGCTCCCGCTGCTGCGACCCGCGATCGCCGTCGCGCTCATCTTCCGCACCCTCGACGCGCTGCGCGTGTTCGACTTGTTCAACGTCCTCTTCGGGCGCTCGGAACACAGCGTGTCGACCTATAACTTCGAAGTGCTCATCAACAACCAGGAGGCCGGCTATGCCTCCGCGATCGGCGTGCTCATCTTCGTGCTCATCTTCGGGTTCGCCGTGCTGTACGTCCGTTTCCTGGGGGTGAACCGCTCGTGACGCAGCCCACCTGGGCGCGAGCGCTGCGCCGCCTCCCCTTCTACCTGGTCGTGGTCCTGATCGCCGCCTACGCCCTGCTCCCGTTCGTATGGGCCATCTCCACGTCGCTCAAGAGCGAGAGCGAGCTCTTCGGTCCCGCCACGCTGATCCCGCGCGACCCCACCTTCCGGCACTACGTCAACGTGCTGGGTTCCGCAACGTTCATGCGCTCGCTGAGCAACTCCGTGATCGTCGCCGGCGGCAGCGCGATCATCGCCCTAGCGGCGGGGTCGTTCGCCGCCTACGCGCTCGGTCGCCTGCGCTTCCGCGGCAAGGTGGCGATGCTCTACGCGGTCCTGGCGATGACGATGTTCCCGCAGATCTCGGTCCTCTCGGGGCTCTACACAAACGTGCGCGAGCTCGGCATCTTCGGCACGCAGGCGGCGCTGCTCTACGCCTACCCGCTGTTCACGCTCCCGTTCGCGGCGTGGGTGCTCACCAGCTTCTTCCGTGGCCTGCCACGCGAGATCGAGGAGGCCGCCGTCGTCGACGGTGCCACCACCGGACAGATCTTCGTGCGGATCTTGTTGCCGCTCACGGTCCCGGCGCTCGTCACCACCGGGCTGCTGACGTTCATCGTGTCGTGGAACGAGTACCTCTTCGCGCTCAGCTTCACCATCACCAGCCCGCGGGCGCAGACCGTGCCCGTCGCCATCGCCCAGTTCGCCGGGGTCGTGGAGCAACAGGAGCCCATCGCCGAGATCATGGCGGCCGCGATGGTCGTCACGCTCCCGCTCGTGGTCCTCGTGCTCGTCTTCCAACAGCGGATCGCGGCCGGCCTGACGGCAGGATCCGTGAAAGGCTGAGTCCCATGTCCGACGCCCCGCATCGCGCCAACCTCGTCCTGATCGATTGCCACGACCTCGGGCGGCACCTCGGTTGCTACGGTCATCCGACGGTCCCTTCCGACGCGCTCGACGCGCTCGCCCTACAGGGCGTGCTGTTCGAGCAGGCGTACGCCACGGCACCCCAGTGCAGCCCCAGCCGGGCGGCGCTCTACACCGGCCGGCATGCCCACGACGTCGGCATGCTCGGCCTCGCCCACGCGCCGTTCGACTGGCACCTCGACGACGGCGTGAGGCACCTCGCGCACTACCTCGGCGAGGCCGGCTGGGCGACGGCCCACGTCGGCGTGCAGCACGTCATCCGCGACACACCGGAGCACGTGCGCTCGCTCGGCTTCCAGCACCACGCCGCCTCGCACACCAACGCCACCACCACGGCGGCGGCGGCCGCCGACGTCGTGCGCTCCGCAACCCGGCCGTACTTCCTCAACGTGGGTTTCCTGGAGCCGCACCGCGACGAGCACGGCCGCTTCAAGAGCCAGCCGCCGCGCGCAGAACGCGGCGTCGAGGTCCCCTCGTACCTCCCGGACACGCCCGCAGCGCGCGAGGAGATGTCCGAGGTGCAGGGGGCCATCGCCGCCATGTCGGAGGGCGTGGGTCGCATCCTGGCGGCCATCGACGAACGCGGCGACCGCGACGACACGTGGGTGGTGTTCACCACCGATCACGGCCTCGCCATGCCGCGCGCCAAGGCGACGATGTACGACCCCGGGCTGGGCGTCGCCCTGCTCATGCGCTGGCCCGCCGCCGGCCTCGTGGGCGGCCGAAGGCTGGACGCTCTGGTGAGCCACGTCGACCTGCTGCCGACCCTGCTCGACGGGCTCGGACTCGGCGTTCCCGACGGACTGCACGGCCGCAGCCACTGGCCGCTCCTGCAGGGTGTCGCCGCGCCGGCGAACACCATGGTCTTCGCCGAGAAGACCTTCCACACCGCCTACGAGCCGATGCGCGCCGTGCGCACCGTGCGGTACAAGCTGATCGCGCACTTCGAGGTCGACGTCATGAACGTGCCCGGCGACGTGATGCGCAGCCCGATCACGGCCACGATGGTCGACGAGATCGTGCAGGAGCGGCCGCATGTGGAGCTCTACGACCTCGTCGCGGACCCCGAGGAGCGCCACAACCTGATCGACGACCCCGAGCACGCCGACGTCGCCGACGAGCTCGCACGGGCACTCGTCGCCTGGATGCGCGACACCAGTGATCCCCTGCTCGACGGCCCCGTCGCATCGCCCTACCGTCACGCCACCCTCGCGAAGCTCGGACTCGACCCCGACGGACGCCCGCCGTCGTGACACCGGGCGGCGCCACACCGCTCACGCCGACGCCGACGCGCGTCGTGGTGATCGGCCCCGTCTACTGCGACCTGGTCTTCGGCGACCTCGCTCGCCTGCCTGACTGGGGCGAGGAGGTGTTCGCGGAGCGGTTCGCGGTCGCCCCGGGCGGGAGCGCCATCACGGCCATCGCCCTGGCCCGCCTCGGCCATCGCGTGTCGCTGGCCGCCACCGTCGGCCACGACGCGCTCGGCGACGTGGTGCGCCACGGCCTCGCTGCCGAGGGCGTCGACCTCAGCTGGGTGGCGCTGCGAGCCCCCGGGACCACCCCCGTCACTGCGGCGCTCACCGCGGCGCACGATCGGGCGTTCGCCACCTACCTCGGCGCCGGCGGTGACGCCGTCGACGTGGCCGCTGTGTTGGCGGGAAGCGACGCCGAGCACGTGCACGTGGCCGGCTTCCCCACCGCACTCGCCCAGCCGACGCTCGCCGCACGTGCGCACGAGCACGGCGCCACGGTGTCGTTCGATCCGGGCTGGGACGAGCGCGCGCTCACGCTCCCGGCGGTGCGCACGCTGGTGCGCGAGGCGGACGTGGTCCTGCCGAATCGACTCGAGGCCGCACGCCTGCTGGGCGCCCCGGACGACGTCACGAGCGCGGACCTCGTCACGCGTCTCGCGACACTTCGACCGCGCGGCATCAGCGTCGTCAAGGCCGGTGGCGACGGTGCGTGGGGCGCCGTGACCGGCGGCGCGGTGGCCGACGGCGCGGTGCTCCACGCTCAGGCGCCCAACGTGATGGCGCTCGACCCGACGGGGGCCGGCGACGTGTTCGATGCGGGGTTCCTCGACGCCTGGTGGGAGGGCGTCACGCTCGAGCACTGCCTGGCGCGTGGTTGCTGGTTCGGTGCGCGCGCGACGACGGCCTATGGCGGCGCCAGCGCGGCGCCGACCCGCATGGAATGGGAGGCGCGAGCGTGAAGATCGCGATCATCGGCGGTGGGAGCGCCTACGCGCCCGGCCTGCTGCAGGCCTTCGCCGCCGATGCGGCGACCTTCGCGGGCTGCGAACTCGCGCTCATGGACGTCGCCGCCGCCGAACTCGACGTCGTCCATCGCCTCGGCAGGCGTCTCCTGGAGGGCACCGGTTTGCGCCTCAGCGCCACGACCGAGCGCGTGCGGGCGATCGAGGGGGCGGACGTCGTCCTGACCACGTTCCGCCAGGGCGGCCTAGCGGCGCGCCACCTCGACGAGTCGGTGCCGCTCAGCTTCGGTGTGATCGGCCAGGAGACGATCGGTCCCGGCGGCTTCTTCTTCGCGATGCGGACGTTGGGCGTGATGCGAAGCGTGGCGAGCGAGATGGCCACGCACGCGCCAGGCGCGCTGCTGGTCAACTACACCAACCCCACCCAGATCGTCGCAGAGGCGCTGACGCGCTTCACGGACGTGCCCTGCGTCGCGATCTGCGATCAGAGCGACGACGATCGCGTGCACCTGGCGTCCGCCCTGGGCATCGCCCCGCACGCCATCACCCTGAGCGCCAGCGGCGTGAACCACGCCACGTGGAGCAGCGCGTGCGGCATCGAGGGCGAGCACGGCGTCGAGGACGGTGCCCTGCGCATCGCTGCCGCGGCCGACGAGATCCAGGCGCGCGCCGACGTGTCGCCGCGCGTGAAGCGCCAGTTCGCTCTCACTCGAGCGTACGGCCGTGTACCGAACGGCTACCTGCCGTACTACTACTTCCGCGACGAGAGCGTCGCCGAGGCTCGCGCCGCGAAGCGCACGCGCGCCCACACGATCGCCGAGGAGCTGCCGGCGATGTACCGCCACTTCGAGGAGCAGGCGCTCGCGCCTGCGCCGCGTCTGAGCGCGGGTCGGGGTGGCTCGGTGTTCGGCGACTTCGCCGTCCGGGTGATCGCGGCGTTCACCACGGGTGCCTCGACGACGCTGACGCTGAACGTGCGCAACGGCGGCGCGCTCGCCGACCTCGATCCCGAGCGCGTGGTCGAGGTGCCGTGCCTCGTCGAGGGCGGCGTAGCCACAGCGATCCCCCAGCCGCGCTTCGGCGCAGCCACCGCCGGCCTGATCCGGATGCTCGCCGACTACCAGGCGGCGGCCGCGGACGCCATCTGGTCCGACGATCCCGACGCCATGGAGCGAGCGTTGGCGGCCAACCCCCTGGTGATGTCGCTCACGCTCGCGCGGTCGCTGCTGCGCGCCCGCGCCGACGCCGAGCGGGCGGGTGCCTGACGCATCCGCGCCCGGCATCGCGCAGCCGCGGGGGTAGCATGACCGCCATGCCTCCGAAGCGCCGCGCGCAGCGCGCCTGTCGCCCGATGACCGACGCATGACCGACACCCTCGACGTCGACCTCTGCGTCGTCGGCGGCGGCATCGTCGGCCTCGCCACCGCGCACGCCGTGCTGCAGCGCATGCCGGACGCCCGCATCGTGGTCCTCGAGAAGGAGGACGCCATCGCGCGGCATCAGACCGGGCACAACAGCGGCGTGGTGCACGCCGGCATCTACTACCGTCCCGGCACGCTGCGCGCCTCGCTGTGCGTCCGCGGCGTGGCGCGCCTGCGCGACTTCTGTGCCGAGCACGGTGTGGCGTACGACGCGGTCGGCAAGGTGATCGTCGCGACCGACGAGTCCGAGCTGCCGCGGCTCGACGCGCTGTTGGAGCGGGGTACGGCCAACGGCGTCCCCGGCCTGCGGATGATCGACCGCGACGAGCTCCTCGAGATCGAGCCGCATGCCGCCGGCCTGCGGGCCCTGCACTCACCCGGAACCGCCATCGTCGACTTCCCCGGCGTGTCCCGGGTGTTGGCGGATCGCCTGCGCGCCGGCGGCGCCCACGTCGAGACGAACGCGTGCGTCGTCGACGTGGCGCGCAGCGGCGACGGCCTGACGATCGACACGCCCCGCCTGCGGGTACGCTCGCGCAGACTCGTGGCCTGTGCCGGGCTGCACGCCGACCGGCTCGCCCGCCTCGCCGGCCTGGAGCCGAGCGTTCGCATCGTGCCCTTCCGGGGCGAGTACTACTTCCTGGAGCCGCACGCGCGCGAGCTGGTACGCGGACTGATCTACCCGGTGCCCGACCCGGACCTGCCGTTCCTGGGCGTGCACTTCACGCGCACCGTCCACGGCGAGGTGGAGGCCGGGCCCAACGCCGTGTTGGCGCTGGCCCGCGAGGGCTACCGCCACACCGACGTGAACGCGTTCGACCTGGCGCACACCGCGGCGTACCCCGGCTTCTGGCGCCTGGCGGCGCGCTTCTGGCGCACCGGCGCGTACGAGTACTACCGTTCGTTCAGCACACCCGCGTTCGTCCGCTCGCTGCAGAAACTGGTGCCGACCCTTCGCGAAGGCGACGTGCGCCGCGGTGGCGCCGGCGTGCGAGCGCAAGCGGTGGGACCCGACGGGCGCGTCCTCGACGAGTTCGTGATCACAGAGGACGACCGTAGTCTGCACGTGCTGAACGCACCCTCACCGGCGGCCACCGCATCGCTCACCATCGGCGAGCACCTGGCAACGCGCGTGGCGGCCTGGGACTGGTAGCGCTCCTCGCGGTCCGCACCGCGACGCCATCTGCTACCATCCCGACACATCCGAGGCGTTCGAGCGCAACCGAGAGGGGACCCACATGGCGATCCGAGGCTCCAAGACCGTCCTCGTGGCTTCGGCCGCGCTGTTCTACGCGCTGGTCGTGTTCAACAACATCATCGATTACGGATCCAACGAGGCCTTCGTCCGCGGCGTGCTGAGCATGGAGGACACGTTCGGTGGGCAGGAGTGGCGCGCCGTCACCTCACCGTTCGTCCAAGACCTGTTCTACTGGTCGATCATCGCGTTGCAGGCGCTCGCGTTCCTGTTCATCACGATCGGTGCGCTGCGCATGTTCGCGGCTCGCGGCGCCGACCGAGACACCTTCCACCAGGCCAAGGGGGCTGCGGTGACCGGGATGACGATCGGCCTGGTGCTGTGGATGGTCGCGTTCCTGACCGTGGGCGGCGAGTGGTTCCTGATGTGGCAGTCGAGCATGTGGAACGGCCAGGACGCCGCGTTCCGGATGTTCGCGAGCTTCGGCATCATCCTCGTCTACCTGGCGATGCCCGATCCACGCCTGGCGGGTGAGTCGACACGTGCTGGTACCCTTGCCTGACCGTTCCGACGCCCGCACCTTCCCTCAGGCCGCCTCGCGCGAGCGCTGACGGCGGTAGCCGAGCACCGCCAGGGCGGCGAACGCCACGAACGTGCCGAGCAGCCATGCGACGTGGACCCACGCCGGCCCCGGCGCGATCCCCGTGTACGCCTCGACCATCTCGGGCGACGCCGTCACGCGCCACGCCAGCTGCCCGTAGTGGTACGTCGGTAGGTACGGCGCGATGTCGCGCAGGAACTGCGGCAGTTGGTTGAGGGGGAAGAAGAACCCGGACGCGAACGAGAGCGGCAGGAACACGAGGTTGCCGATCGTCGACGCGGCACGCGGGCGCGCCAGGAAGCCGAGCGCGAAGCCGAGCGGGGCGAGGCTCATGCCACCGAGCAGCAGCACGAAGAACATGCGCAGCCAACGCGCCGGTGTCATCTCGACCTGGGCCGCGAACGCGCCCACGGCGAACAGCGCGAGCAGCGTCACGCTGGCCACGACGAGGCTGGTGACGAGCTTCCCGCCGAAGTACGCCCAGCCGGGCGCGGGCGTCGCACGCATCAGTCGCAACCAGCCCCTGCCGCGTTCGGCGGCGATGTCGAC
>SL_3KL_010_SEDDRAFT_10002243_pt1 | contig 17723 bp, 16 predicted proteins | sample SodLakKL_010_SED_2_FD_10381 | JGI IMG/M metagenome (IMG submission 10381) | reverse complement strand
CGAGCCGGTACTGCTGGAAATTGCTTATGCATTTGAGCAAAGCGGCAGCCATAGAATTGTACCACAGTTTATTAAGTAACGTTAATTCGACATATGAATTTAGAAAATGAGTATGATGCTGTCCAAAAAGGGTGTCGTCCCGTACCTGCCTGCCGAAGCTCAACTACGCAATACGCTTCGTTGAGTAAACTTTAGCCCAGGCAGGCTTGATACGCTCATTTTTTGAACGCGAAGCGATATCTCCTCTCTTTGATAAAAGCAGGAGATGCCGGATCGGTGTCCGGCATGACGGTATTGATGGTCTTATTGAGCGCCCTTTTGTGGACAGCCTCTCTTATTGGTTATCAAATACAACGATTTTTTTATCGAACTCACGTAAAGTAGAAATTTTGATGCTGCTGAAGTTGATGAGAACTCATCTAAGATTTACAAATGTGTAGTAATTTGATTAAGATATTTGCGAAAAATTTTTGAGGTTAATTGAGTAACCTTCTGAATCAGGGTGAAATCAAATTATTATGAAACTTCTCATACTTTTTATTTCGGCGTTGTACTTTTTGGGAAATGTTGGAAAAACTGATGAAACTATTGAAAATCACGTAATCATTATCAGTATTGATGGGTTTCCGGCGGATCTTCTTTGGGATCAAAAAGCACCCATCCCTAATATTCGGTCATTGGCCAGAGAGGGAACCTGGGCAACAGGTATTCGTCCGTCCAATCCTTCGTTAACATGGCCAAATCACACCAGTATGGTTACTGGCGTCCATCCTGAAATACACCATCTGCTTTATAACGGTAAACTGGAACGCACTAATGGCAGATTACCCGTTCGGGTAAATTCCCGGAAGGATAAAGCCGAATTGGTAGAAGTGCCAACTCTCTATGATATTGCTTTTAACGCCGGCCTGACAACAGCCGAGGTTAATTGGCCTGCCACTCGGAATGCTGAAACACTTCACGACAGTTTTCCGGATACGCCCGATGCGGTCGGGAATATGACGCTGGATCTTCAGTGGGATATTTATGAAGCCGGCATCCTCGACGATATGACCAATTTCGCCCTTTGGAACCACAGCAGCCCGGGCCGTGACAGGGTTTGGCTTCAGACAGCACAATTTATTATTGAAAACCGCATGCCAAATCTGTTACTGCTCCACCTGCTCAACGTTGACAGCATTCATCATCGGTATGGTTTAAATACCGAGCCAGGCTTTACCGCACTTGCACTGGCCGATTATCAGGTGGGAGAACTTCTCGAATCGCTCGATCGAATTGGGAAAAGGGAACAGACAACAATTTTTATCACGTCAGATCATGGTTTTACGAGTACAAGAAATACTATTCTGCCGAATAATATTTTACGCGATGCCGGACTCCTCGAAGTGGATGAAGATAACATGATAACGGGAGGAAAAGCCCAGGCTGTAACCAACGGAGGGTTCGCAATGGTTTATCTGGACGATCCTGCAGATGAAGCAACAAGGCAAAAAGTGATCGAACTTTTCACAGATTTTGAAGGAATTTATAAAGTGCTGCTTCCCAAAGATTATTGGAAATATGGTTTACCCCATCCGGATGATTCTGATCAGTCCGGAGACATTGTTCTGGCCACTGTACCGGAATATGGATTCATCAGTTTTGTGCAGGGAGATGAGTATATTGTTGAAAGCAGGCTGCACGGTTTCAGTGTAGGGCATCACGGATTTTTAACTGATTTTGATGAGATGGATGCCTTGTTTGTGGCAGCAGGAAAAGGTATTAAGCCGGGTACAAAGATTGATGAAGTTCTGGATATTCGTTCCATCGCACCAACGGCAGCCTTCCTGCTTGGCCTCGACATGCCAACATCTGATGGAGAAGTCTTATATGATCTTCTGGAAGAGAGATTTGTTGAAATTAAGAACGATCTTGCGAGGTGATTTGATCAAACCAAACAACCAAAAAGACTAAAGAGGTTTTTATATAAATTAAAAAAAGCCTTGCAAGATAATAACTTACAAGGCTTTGAGTGCCCAAGGGGAGACTCGAACTCCCACGTCCGTAAAGACATACGCACCTGAAGCGCACGCGTCTACCAATTCCGCCACTTGGGCAAATCCAATCTTTTCAAGATTCACAATATAGCAACCTTTTCAGCCATCATGCAATAGAAAGTTGCCACCAATTTGTTATCATTCAAGTATGAAGAATTGTTGATATTTGATTGAGAAGAATCAACATTTAATTGTAAAAAAAGAAAATATAATCCTGCAAAGTTTAGCATTTATGGAGAATTCATTAGACCAACTGGGGCTTAAAATATTTGAAAAAATTGACACCAATATTTTCCCCGATGCAACCCAGGCATCAAAAAAAGTAGCCAAAGAAATCGCTAACCTGATTCACGCCCGTAACCAAACCGGGCAGAATACGGTTTTGGGGCTTGCCACAGGCTCAACACCACTGCAGGTTTATGCCGAACTGGTGCGCATTCACAAAGAAGAGGGGCTCAGTTTTAAAAGAGTCATCACGTTTAACCTGGACGAATATTACCCGATGCAGCCCGAAGAACTACAAAGTTACGTACGTTTTATGCACGAAAATTTGTTTGATCACATCGACATCAAGCAAAAAAATATTCACATTCCCGATGGCACTTTGCCTAAAGAAAAGGTGTATGATTATTGCCGCGATTTTGAACGATGGATTGAAGAAGCCGGCGGCCTTGATGTGCAGATACTGGGCATAGGGCGTACCGGGCATATTGGATTTAACGAGCCGGGTTCACTCGAAAAAACTAACCCGCTCGGATGCCGCGGCGTCGTTTTATGGCGAAGAGCATGTGCCTCGCCAGGCCATCACCATGGGGGTAGGAACCATTCTGAAAGCGAAGAAACTTTACATGATGGCGTGGGGCGAGCCAAAGGCAAAAATCATTAAAGATGCGGTGGAGGGAGAAATTACTGAAAAAATTCCCGCTACCTTCCTGCAGAAACACGACAATACAAAAGTAATCCTGGATGAGGCGGCGGCATCTGAATTAACCCGGCGAAAAACCCCGTGGCTGGTGGGGCCCCTGTAAGTGGGATGACAAGATGATCAAAAAAGCGGTAACCTGGCTGAGCCTGCACACCGGAAAACCCATTTTAAAACTCACTGACGAGGATTATAACCAGAACGGTATGAACGATATTCTCACGGAGTATGGGCGGGCATACAATGTGAATATTAAAATTTTTAACGTGGTACAGCATACCATCACTGGCTGGCCGGGCGGAAAACCGAATGCCGATGATACTAACCGACCCGAGAGAGCTGAACCTTTTCCGAAACGAGTACTTGTATTTTCACCGCATCCGGCTGATGATGTAGTTTCGATGGGCGGTACACTGATGCGGCTGGTGGATCACGGCCATGATGTGCATGTTGCATATCAAACCTCCGGAAATATTGCCGTATATGATGATGAGGCACTGCGCTATGCCGATTTTCTTACCGAATACAGCACCAAGAATTCGGGAAAAAATCTCTACAAAAAACTGACCGACACCATGAACCGGAAGAGCCCGGGAGATCTGGATTCGGCGGAAATGCTTGAACTTAAATCGAATATTCGTAAAGCAGAGGCGAGATCATCGTGCCGGTATTGCGGGATACCTGACGATAATATCCATTTTCTTGAGATGCCGTTTTACGAAACCGGAAGAGAAAGAAAAAAGAAAACGGGAAGAAAAGACTTTGAGTTAATTAAAAATATAATTCAGAAAGTAAAACCTCACCAGATTTATGCAGCGGGGGACCTGTCAGATCCGCACGGAACTCACCGAATCTGCTGGGATGTCATCCATCGTGTACTGATGGATGTGAAAGATCAAGACTGGTTCAAAGACTGCTATGTGTGGCTTTACAGCGGGGTTTGGCAAGATGTAGATGTGAGTGAAATAGACATGGCCGTACCGCTGAGTCCCGGTGAACGGATGAAGAAAAGGCGGGCTATTTTTAAACATGCATCCCAAAAAGACCAGCCAAAGTACCCAGGGAGAATCAGTGGTGAATTCTGGATGGCAGCCGACGATAAAACCATCAGCAATGCTAAAAATTATGACAATCTGGGCCTTGCCGAGTACGATTCGATTGAAGGATTTTCGAAGCTTGTCCTGGATTCATAAGCCTGTTCATTCTTTCTTCCAATAACTTTCAAATGAGTTTACTACATTAAAGTTACTGGACATTTTTATAAACATGAGATCAAAAATTTATGGAGTTATCAATGAAAAAAATTCTGCTGTTAGGATTTGTTTTTACATGTTTACCCATATTTGTGGATGCACAAATTAATACCTCACCGGATGATCCTCTTCGTGTGATTGCAATTTTCGCCCACCCGGATGACGGCGATATTAAAATGGGAGGAACGGCTATAATGTTGGCGCAGATGGGGCATGAAGTGAAATTTTTATCGCTCACCAGCGGCAACGCCGGCCATCACGAACTGGGTGGAGCAAAACTTGCCAATATCAGGCGGGCCGAAGCCGAAGAAGCGGCCAGACGATTTGGAATTTCCGAGTATGAAGTATTCGACAATCACGACGCCGAGCTGCTTCCTGAGCTGCATATCCGCATGGATGTTATCCGTGCTATTCGCGAGTGGAACGCCGATGTGGTTCTTAGCCACCGGCCGAACGACTATCACCCCGACCACAGAAATTCAGGCAAGCTGGTAATTGATGCTTCCTACATGGTTATTGTTCCGAACGTAGCTTCAGACACCCCTCCACTGCCGAACAATCCGGTTTTTCTCTATCTCGAAGACCGGTTTACGCAACCCAATCCTTTTTCTCACGACATTGTTGTGGGCATTCCCGATGAAGTGGTGGACCAAAAAGTGCACGCTCTCGACGCACATGAATCTCAGTTTTACGAGTGGCTGCCCTGGACAATGCACCGGCTGGATGAAGTTCCGGATGATCCCGAAGAGAGGCTGGAATGGCTGCGAGAATGGAGAATTGGCAGTGAGATGCCAGATCAGCAGCGAGCAGGGCTTGAAGAGTGGTACGGAGCTGAACGTGCAACTCAATTTAATTATGCCGAATCGTTTGAAATTGCCGAGTATGGCAGGCAACCGACCGAAGAATTGATCCGAACGCTTTTTCCGATGTTGGGTAATTAAACGAATTTCAGTTATCTCCGATACCTTCCTGCTTTAAGTCTTGATCATCCGGCCAGCTCTCCTGGCACCGGCCAGCCAGTTTTCCGGTGCCGGTCAAAGCTTCTGTGTGGATGTTTTCATTCAAGGGTTTAAAAGTTCCTTTAAGGGTAAACTCGCCTGAAGGATTAACATGAAGTACGGGCAGGGGAGTGGTTTCCGGATTTGCCACACTGATATGAATTTTATCAGGGCCTGTTTCTAAATTGATCTGAACTCGGCCGCCCTCTCCGGTATCAGTAACCTGACGCTGGCCGCTGAGGGTGAATTTTTTCCCATCTTCAGTGGTTCCGCTGCCTGAGAACGACATTAGAAATTTATTCATTTTGGTATCAACTCTTGGCCCGGTTGGATTTTCACCCCGGTTTTTGCAAATGATGGCGGCATTAAGCTGTCTGCCGTTTATTTCAATAACGGCAGTGCCGGGTTCAGGCAGTTCAAAAGTATGCACGCCTGCCCATCCGTTTGATGGACTGAATGAAAAGCCAGGTTCAGTATTGTTTTCATCCGTATCAGAATCGCCTGTTTGTTGCCTATTTTGTTGATTGCATGCCGTAAATATTAAACATATCACCAAAAAGCATGACAGATACCAATGGTTTTGATTTATCATGTTTGAGCTTCCGTAGTGTAAAATTTGTCCCGAAAATATTTATAACTCCTTTCCTTTTATACAGATATACGAAATTTCGGACTCGAAAGGCTCAAAAATGAAGAAAAAAATTTTCAGGCATATGATGTTTGGTTACATACGCAGCGAACACGAAAAAAGAATTGTCGTAATTTGTTCAGTGCTTAAAAACTGGTAGACTGAAACAGGTCTTTCATCATTTTGTAATAGGCAGGTGTCAACTGAACCGAGCGCCGCTGCATCATTTTCTCCATGGCTTCGATGGCTTTGTCGAAGTGATATGGAACAATATCTTTGCCGCTTACCCAGCTAAATGAGGGTACAAATTTCGGCGGATAATCATCAGAAAAAAGATTGCAGCAAACACCGCATAATGTTCCTGTATTGAGCATGGAATTAATGCCTGTTTTACTGTGGTCGCCCATGATGGTACCAATAAACTGCTGGCCGGTATCGTACTCTTTGTTGGTTTTCCAATCCACAACTTTCACGGTACTGTAGTTGTTTTTCAGGTTTGATGTGTTGGTATCTGCACCAAGATTGCACCACTGACCAAACACCGAATTGCCGGCATAACCATCGTGTGATTTGTTGGAGTAGGAATGGAAAATTACATTAGCGATTTCTCCGCCCACCTTGCAGACCGGGCCGATGGTTGTATCTTCATAAATTTTTGCACCCATTTTTACAACGGATCCTTCACATATGGCCGACGGACCGCGAACAACTGAATTAGCCATAATTTGAGCATTTTTCCCAACATAAATCGGGCCTTTTTCCGCATAGAGCATGGCACCCGGTTCAATCACTGCACCTTCTTCAATGTAGATTTGTTCGGGATTAATCAGAATTGCATGAGGGAATTTGGAAGTGTTGCTAACACGTTTTTTTTCAAGCAGGGAAAGATCATGAATAATTTGTTTACCGTTAATCTGGAACAACTCCCAGCTGTTTTTCAAAATTGTAAGGTCGTTCCCGTTTAGCTCTTCTTCGCTGATGTCTCCGGAATCAATTCCGCCGGTGATCCACTTCTGATGAATGGAATTCGAAACAAGTGCCGCAATTACCTGATTTGCAGAAACCAACCCTTCATTTACATCTAATTTTTCGATTTTTTCCGCAAGAGATTTTGTCGGTACAAAACGCGGATTAATCCATAACACGTTTTGCAAGGGCATCTGTTGGGCGAAACTCTTCAAAAACACCTTTTAAATGATTTCGCAAAATCCCTTGAGGTGTTTGATCCGGCAAGCCCAGTGCATGTTTCCATTTTTCACCGAGTGTAAATATACCTACTCTTAAATCATAAACAGGTCGGGTAAGCGTTAGCGGATGGAAGTTTTCAAGGTAGTTATCTTCAAAAAAACAATAATTTGTTTTCATCTTTATGAATGGATTCTTTTATTCTGCAAAGTTATTACCTTAACGCCATAAGAAAATACTATAAAAGAAAATACTATAAATTAATAGCATATGTGTGGAATTGTTGGATATGTTGGTGAAAGAGACGCTGCTCCGATTTTATTAAAGGGGTTAAAAAGACTTGAGTACAGGGGATATGATTCGGCAGGAATTGCACTGATGAATGGCGGATTGAATTATTTGAAAGGGAAAGGAAAAGTAGAAGTACTTGGCAAAATGATCCAGGAGCGTGGCCTTTCCGGGAAAATTGGTATAGGGCATACACGATGGGCTACACACGGAGAGCCAAACAACATAAACTCTCATCCGCATCTCAGTGAATCGGGGAAAATTGCTGTGGTGCACAATGGCATCATTGAAAATTACACAACGTTAAAAAAGCAATTAATTGAACGCAAACGAACGTTTAAAAGCCAGACAGATACCGAGGTAGTTGCCCAACTATTAGAAGAAATTTATACCACATCGAAGGGCGTTTCTTTTGAAGAAGCCATACGCCTTGCCTTAAAACAAATTGTGGGAACATACGGGCTGGCTATTATTCACACCGACCGTCCTGACAGAATTTTTATCGCACGTAAAGGATCTCCGCTGCTTTTAGGAATTGGTGATGATGAAATGTTTATCGCATCAGATGCTTCGCCGATTGTGGAGTATACCAACAAGGTGGTTTATCTGGATGATGGTGAAATGGCCATCGTAAAACAAAACAGTTACGAGGTTAAAACTATCGATGATGTGGCATTGACCAAAGAAGTACACGAGCTTGCAGTCAGCCTCGATGCCATTGAGAAAGCCGGGTACCCTCATTTTATGCTCAAAGAAATTTTTGAACAGCCCAGGTCAATCGCCGATTGTATGCGGGGACGGGTTCATCCGGATACCGGGGTAATGCAGCTTGGCGGTATTGAAGATGTTCTGGATGATCTGGTTAATGCCAAACGCATTGTGATTGCCGCATGCGGAACAAGCTGGCACTCCGCACTGGTAGGGGAGTATTTATTTGAATATCTGGCAAAAACACCCATTGAAGTGGAATATGCTTCAGAATTTCGATATCGCGATCCGCTTATTGGAAAAGGAGATGCCCTTTTGGTGATATCACAAAGCGGCGAAACAGCCGATACACTGGCGGCTCTCCGGGAAGCGAAAAAACGGGGGGCACTAACTCTCGGAATTTGCAATGTGGTAGGTTCAACTATTTCCCGCGAAACGGATGCTGGAGTTTTTACACATGCCGGACCTGAGATCGGTGTAGCGTCAACGAAAGCTTTTACCGCACAGGTTGTTGTGCTGGTTATGATGGCCCTGGCAGTAGGGCAGAGAAAAGGCGTTTTGAACCGGCAGCAAATGAAAAAATACTCGAAGGAGCTGGTAAAAATTCCATCAAAAGTTGAGTACATTCTCGAGCATATTGATGAACCGGTTCAAAAAATAGCGGGATTGTTTACGTATGCGCCAAATTTTCTGTACCTGGGAAGAAGCTACAACTTTCCGGTGGCTCTCGAGGGTGCTTTGAAACTCAAAGAGATCTCGTATATCCATGCCGAGGGATATCCCGCAGCAGAAATGAAACACGGCCCTATTGCACTGATTGATGCGATGATGCCCGTTGTTGTGATTGCAGCAACCGATCACACAAACGACAAAATGATCTCAAACATCGAAGAGGTAAAAGCCAGAAAAGGACGAATTATTGCAATCATGAATGACGAGAACTCAGATGTGGAAGACCTCTCGAATTTCATATTTCCATTCCATCAACGATTGATTGCTTTTCACCACTGCTTACGGTGATTCCACTGCAGCTTCTCTCATATTACATTGCCGTGAACAGAGGGTGCAATGTAGACCAGCCGAGGAACCTCGCAAAAAGTGTTACGGTTGAATAAATAACTATGGAATTCGTTAATTGTACATTAAGTTGAACTGATCAGAGGCTTGGTAATTATTTAACCCAAAAGTATGAAAATTGGAATCAGTAATATGGTTTGTCCGCGATGTATTGATGCTGTGGAAGGCATCATGGCGGAGATGGGGCTGCCTGAAAGCCATGTAGAACTGGGTACCGTTGAGCTGGAAAACCGTTTGGATGACAATCAGTTATCAGAACTTCAGGAAAAACTAAAAATTCGTGGTTTTGAACTGATTTTTGACAGGGAAACCGAACTGGTAAACCTGGTAAAAGCCACACTGATAAAATATCTCGATCATCTTGAAAAGGATAAAAATCCCCAAAAGCTTTCAATCTTTGTTTCGATAAACACGAACTACAACTATTCTTACCTGAGTAAAGTTTTTTCAGATCAAAAAGGAATGACTATCGAGAGTTACTTGATTGAACTAAAAATAGAGAGGGTAAAAGAATTGCTGAGCTTCAAAAAATTTACCCTCAGTGAAATTGCCTGGAAACTGAAGTACAGCAGCGTTCAGTATCTGTCCAATCAGTTCAAAAAGATTACAGGCGTTACGGTTACCGACTATTTGAAAAATCAGAACCTGCCACGCAAGACAATTGACCAAATCTGATTGATCCAAAAGTTTTACACATCATTCACCCGTTGCCGTAATACGAAATGCTTTTCTTCATAGTAAATTTTTGTATCTAAAAAATTGCATCAGGAAGCTGTTATGATTTGAGTTATCCCGAAAAACCTGTAATTCTCAATGGCAGGAGGTTCGCAAGGCAGAATAAAAACAGCATTTTTTAGTTAATCCGATAAAATATCACACAAAAAGATTTAATGATGAAAAAGACATTTAACATATACGGTATGCATTGTGCCGGTTGTTCAAACAGTGTGGAAAAAGTGCTGAAAAATGTACCCGGTGTGAAATCGGTGGATGTTCAGCTCACAACTGAAAAAGCAGTGGTTGAATTTGAAAATGGAGATGTGCCGGTTGATGAGCTTAAAAAAGCCGTTGAATCTGCCGGGTTTGAGTTTGGTGTTCCAAATCTTTCTAAAATTACATTTACAATCGAAGGCATGCACTGCGCAGGCTGTACAAGCGCAGTTGAAAAAGCGATCAATAAAGTGGAAGGTGTACAAAGTGCTACTGTAAATCTTTCAACGGAGCAGGCTGTAGTGGAATTAGATCAGCAGGAAGTTTCTGTTGAAGAAATTGAAAAAAGAGTTGAGGAAGCCGGATACACCATAAAAAAAAAGGACTCTGATCAGCCGAATCAATTAGCAGAAAAGCGGGAGCGCGATAAAAAAAAACTTGAGTCGGCCCGGAAGAAGATGATATACAGTTGGATCGTCACCGCGCCGTTGATGATCTGGATGTTTGTGGATATGGTTCTGGGAATTCACATCACGTCGCACTTGACTATGGAGCTCGCGATGACAGCCGGTGCAGGTTATGTAATTTTTGGGCCGGGTTATAATACAATCGTTAGTGCCATAAAGTCGGCAAGGATATTTACGCCGAACATGGATGTTTTGATTGCCCTTGGTACCATCGCATCATTAATCACCGGATTTGTGGCACTGGGATATGAGCTTGGGTTGATAGAATCTCAGTTTTACAGTTTTGCCGGCATTGCTGCGATGATTATGGCCTTTCACCTCACCGGCCGTTACGTGGAAACCAAAGCCCGGGGGCGCGCATCAGAAGCTATAACCCGGCTGCTTACACTGGAGGCAAAGACGGCAAGAATCATCAAAAACGGAATGGAGAATGAGATTCCGGTGAATGAGTTAAAAGTGGGGGATGTGATGCTTGTACGTCCCGGAGAAAAAATCCCTGCAGACGGTACCGTTGTGGACGGAAAAGGCTCGGTGGATGAAGCGATGGTTACCGGTGAATCAATGCCGGTTGTTCGTGAAAAAGGTGACGAAGTGATCGGAGGAACCATTAATTCCGAAGGCACCATTCGCGTTCAGGTGAAAGAAGTTGGTGAAAATACTTTTTTAAACAGGGTGATAAAACTTGTGGAGGAAGCACAGGGATCAAAAATACCAATTCAGCAATTTGCAGATAGAGTTACGGCGGTTTTTGTGCCGATTATTTTGTTACTCGCAGCCACTACATTTCTGTTTTGGTGGATGTTTCCTGAAGTACTGCGTCCGCTGTTAATATGGGCAGATCCTTTTATACCCTGGATTATCACAGATCTTGAACCGGCAAGCCAGGCATTTTTTGCCGCTTTAGCCGTACTTGTGATTGCCTGTCCATGTGCACTGGGCCTTGCCACACCTACAGCCTTGATGGTGGGATCAGGATTAGGAGCCGAAAACGGAATTCTGATTCGTAGAGGAGAAGCAATACAGCGGCTGCAGGAAGTAACAACATTTGTTTTTGATAAAACAGGAACCCTGACGAAAGGTGAACCTGAAGTGGTTGATTGGAAAAGTTTAGACAGCGATGACAGCGAGTTAAAAAGATTTGTTGGTTCGCTGGAAAATTTATCCGAGCATCCAATCAGCCGGGCAATTACACAATTCACAAATCTGAGCAATTTCGATGACGTGTCAGACTTCGAATCGTTTACCGGAATGGGAGTGAAGGGTACGGTAGATAAAAAAAGTGTATTGGCAGGCAATGCGGAATTAATGGAGAAATTTTCCATCAGTATGAATGGTGAACTGGAATCGGAATCAGGTGAAATGCTGGAAAAAGGATTCACGACAATTTTTCTCGCTGTGGATGGAGAAGTAAAAGGAATTGCCGGAATTACGGATACGGTGAAAGAGGGAACTTCCGAGATGATCAAAAAAATTCAAGGCATGGGTTATGAAACGGTAATGCTCACGGGCGATCAGCAGAGGGCTGCCGAACAAATTGCCAAAGAAATCGGGATAAAGCGCGTGCTTGCCGGGGTAAAACCAGGGCAAAAATCGGAAGCCATTCAAAGTTTACAAAAGAAAGGTGAAATTGTGGCAATGGTAGGGGATGGGATTAACGATGCACCGGCACTCTCTCAGGCCGATGTGGGAATTGCTTTGGGTACTGGAACCGATATCGCGATAGAATCGGGATCAATAATTTTGGTTGATGGAAAACCGGAAGGAATTACAAAAGCGTTAACCCTTAGTAAACAAACTTTTAAGAAAATTCGGCAAAACCTGTTTTGGGCTTTTTTCTACAATGTAGTGATGATCCCCGTAGCTATGATCGGATGGATGCACCCAGTACTTGCCGAGGCAGCCATGGCTATGAGCTCAATAAATGTTGTTGGAAATTCACGACGCCTTCAACATAAACCTCTTTCATAAATGTGAATAACTGAGAGTTCAAAAAAGTTAAATGTTTAATGTTCAAATAAAATATCAGTTAATTAATAAAAAATTGATGCATGTGGTTAAATTTTTATTTACATTGCCTCAAATAAGTAAATGTGGATAACTTTAGCAGACAAAACATTTGCTTATTTTCTACAGACAGCTCAATCATCTAATCTACCATACAGAACATCCGATGAAAAATTGGAAAGCAGTTATTTTTAAAATTGCCCTGATTGTGGTCATCATTATTGTTGCATTTACAGGATAGCTATTTGCATTGCATCTGGTTGTAAATTTAGCACTTCTCTTAGTAAATGGGGCATCTGTGTGTCTTCAATATTTGACACTTTTCACTGCTTCAGTTCAGTTCTCATTTCGATGTGAGGTATTCCGTCCACATCATACGGATCGGATATTTTTTTGAAACCAAGTGATCGGTAGAAGTTTTCTAAATAGTATTGTGCTTCAATCATCACACATTTCACTTCTCGTTTTCGCAAAACATCCAGCGATTCATTCACAATTTCTTTACCCAATCCCTTGTTGCGGTATTCAGGATCAACAACAATTCTACCAATAGAAATTTCATTAAATTTGGCACCTGCAGGAACAATTCTTAAATAGGCCGCAAGGGTTTGGCCATCAAAAACCATCAAATGCTCTGAAATCAAGTCAATCCGGTCAATATCATCATAAATACAGTTTTGTTCGATGATGAAAACATCCTGGCGAAGTTTCAGGATACTGTAAACATCGGCCGGGCTTAATTTGTTGAATTCGGTAATATGTTTATGAATCATTCGGCAACCTTTTGTTCATTTAATTCGTAACTAAAGGTAAATTTTCAATAAAATAAGTATCATGTTAAAAATCCTTCTGATTAATAGCATCATTATCTTTTTCGGCGCCTATTTGCTTGATGGAGTTAATATAAAAAGTTTTTGGACTGCGGTTGGAGTAGCTATTCTGCTTGCAATTATCAATACATTCATCAAGCCGGTAATTGTACTTCTTACACTGCCTCTCACAATTTTTACGCTTGGTCTTTTTATTCTGGTAATTAATGCCTGGATCTTGATGATTATTGATAAACTTGTTGATGGATTCTCGGTTAAGGGCTTTTGGTGGGCAGTTATATTCAGTGTTTTCATTTCTGTAGCAAATGCAATTATGCTAAGAATATTTTAAGTGCACTTCTTTTAATTCGGTTTTATTTTTTATTTTGATGACTTATTTGAGTATGACAGGTTGAACTGGTTTTAACTATGAAGCTCATTGAATTAACAAAAAATTAAAACCGTATTCAGTTTCATTTTTTAACTTTAAGCAGATATGGTATCGCAAAAAGTGGTTGTTAAAAATGAGGCGGGCCTGCATGCACGTCCTGGGTATAAAGTTAACGGTAAAAGTATTTTGGGAGTTATGACACTTGCCGCAGAATCGGGTGCTGAAATGGAGTTGATTTTAGACGGTCCGGATGAAGAAAAAGCACTGGATGAATTGGTAAAACTATTCGATAATAAATTTCATATAAATTCTGAATGAAAGAAAGCCAGGCAATTATCTTATCAGGCAAACCGGCAGCACCGGGAATCGGTATAGGAAAAGCGTGGATTTTAGAAGAAGAGAGTAAAACGGTAAGGCCGGTAAAAATCAGGGATGATGAAATCCAGGAAAATCTCGATAAATTTAAAAGGGCTAAAGGAGTTAACCGAAGAGGAATACAAAAAAATTAAATCATTATCGGATGAGTATGAAGCCCTGGAAATTATTGACGCCCAAATCCAGGCCCTGAACGATCCCGAAGTTTCGAAAAGTGTTGCAAAAAAAATCAGCGATGAAAAATATGCCGTTGATTATGCTATCTTCAGCACTTTCAACGATTACATTCAACTACTGGAATCCAGTGATGTAACCTGGGCAAATGAACGAACCATAGATATTGTTTCCATTCGTGATGAATTAATTCAGGCCACACGTTCAGAAAAAAAAGGGTTGACGGTTCAAGAAGGAGAGATTGTATTTGCTGTGGATATACCGCCAACTACGATGGTGAAATTAAGCCGGACAAAAATTGCCGGAATTGTGATGGAGAAAGGTGGCTTGACTTCTCATGCTGTTATCTTGTCGCAATCCCTCGGTATACCTTGTGTGATTAATGCCAGATGGAATAAATACAATTTGCAAAACAGGAAAAATGCAATTATTGACGGATCAACCGGACAGGTAATTTTAGGGCCCTCCTGGAAACAGACACAAGAATATATAAAACGGAAAGAAGATGAGGCTTTACGTTTTCTAAAAGCGCTTGAGTGGGCAGATAAGCCGAACAAAACCTTGTGTGGCTCAGAATTTACATTGCGCGCCAATGTTGAGTTTTTAGAAGAACTGCCTCGATTAAAAACACATGGTGCCAAGGGAGTAGGTTTATTGCGTACTGAAACCATTCTTTTTGATGTGGAAGATTTTGATGTAGAAGACCAGATAAAATTTTATTCACAAATTCTGCAAGCCGCTGATGGAGAATCGGTTACAATCCGGCTGTTTGATGCGGGCGGAGACAAGCTTCTTGATAATTCGGATACCGAAGCCAATCCATTTTTAGGCTGGAGAGGTATCAGGATGCTGCTGGACAAAAAAGAACTTTTGAGAAAACAGCTTGAAGCAATTTACAGCGTTTCGGGCAATTTCAAGGGACAGGTTAAAATTTTAATTCCAATGGTTACGAATCTTGATGAGGTAGTGGAAGTAAAAAAACTGGCCGGGATTGTTACGAAATCAATGAATTCCCGAAATATTTCNTTTGATGAGGAACTCAAAATGGGCGTAATGGTTGAAGTTCCGAGTGTGGCATTAATGGCTGGCCACATTGCCCGGCATGTTGATTATTTCAGCATCGGCACAAACGACCTTACTCAATATACTTTAGCAGTTGACCGCGGTAATCAAAAAACATCTGGCCTGTTTGACAGTTTTCATCCCGCTATCTGGAAATTGATAAAAATGACGAAAGATGCAGCAGACCGGCAGGGAATACCGGTGTCAGTTTGCGGCGAAATGGCATCGAAGCCGGAAGCCGCCGCATGTCTGTTGGGAATGGGGATTAATGATTTGAGTATGAATGCCGGATCACTTCCAATTGTTAAGTCTGTTTTATGCAGCCATAAGCTTGACGAGATGAAACAACTTGCCGAGCAAGTGCTGCAAGCTGAAGATCTTAAATCAATACATGCATTACTCGAAAAGTGGAGAGCAGTCTGATTTTGGGCAAAATTGTCAATTATTGTAAAAAAACAACGTAGTTAAGCCTAAAAGGAAAAATAGGTTATAAAGCTTAATTGGAAAACGCTACCATATCTTACTAATTGACCTGTATTAAATTTTTCACAATATATTATTATGTTGTAAAGATTAAATATCTAAATTAAAAAATCTTAAACGTTTTTATTCATTAATTAATTAGGTAAATTTGAATCAATGAAATTTCTAATCCATCAATAAATCAATTATGTTATCAAAAGAATTCACACCCAAAAGAACAATCTGCAAAGTTACATTCTCAATTCCTGCTGATTGGGCAGAAAACGATGTGAAGCTTGTTGGAGATTTTAACGATTGGGACGAAGAATCAGACAGTCTTGTTAAAAAAGATGATAGCTGGGAAATTACCATGCGTTTAAAACCTGAAAGCAACTACCGGTTTAAATATTTGATTGACGGCCAAACATGGAAAAATGATGATGCCGCCGATTCATACGAACCTAATATTTTCGGTACTGAGGACAGTGTGGTTGAAATAGGGAAATAAGCCAATGGCACAACATTTCGATGTAGAGTTTTTTAAAAACTTACTCCGCACCACCTGGATTGGGAGCGAGTTTGTTTACATCGAAAAAATAAATTCCACTAATTCGTATTTAAAAGAACTTCCATTTTCCGAGCTGATTCACGGAATGGTTGTGCTTACCGATTATCAATTCGACGGAAGGGGGCAGTACGAAAAAAAATGGGAAGCTGCTCCTTTTAAAAACCTGACGTTTACGATCGGCTTTAAACCACCGGATGGATCACGATTACCGCTTTTAACACTTGGTTGTGCCTGTGCTGTTTCAAAGGTTCTGGAAACTTATACCGGGCAGAGGGTACACATCAAATGGCCGAATGATCTATTAATAGGCGGTAAAAAAATCGGTGGCCTTCTTACCGAAAGTAAATTCTGTGGGTCGAAACCTGAAAGGGTTTTGGTAGGAATCGGTTTAAATATTTTCCAAAAAAGATTTAGAAAAGAACTGGACGGAATTGCACTCTGCCTTGATTCTGTTTCTGATATGCCTGTTTCAAGAGAAAAAATTTTAAGTGAATGTCTTCTTGAAATTGAACAATCTTACAGGCAATGGCACAAAATGGATATTGACCTTCAAAGATCTATAAATAAAAGACTTATCGGATATGGTGATTGGGTTTGGCTTCGAATTTATGAAAACCTGCAAAAAGAGAAATATAAATTTATCGGTGTAAGTGAAAATGGAGAATTATTAATGTTGAATCAGCAGTTAGATGTCAATAAATTCTCTTATGAGCAAATTCGAATCATCACCGGTGACCACGGAATTTCAGAAACAGATAAAAGCTTATCTGCCTGAAGATTTAAGAAAAATTATTGTTGGTGTAAGCGGCGGCCCCGATTCCATGGCGCTGCTTTACCTGTTACACAGGCATGAAATNCCAGCAATTGCCGTACATTGCAATTATCAACTTCGCGGAAAAGCATCTGATCAGGACCAAAATCTGGTTGAAGACATTTGCGCACATTGGAATATCGAGTGTGTGTCAGTGCGCTTGAATCCTGAAGAGTCGAAAGGATCAAACTTTCAGGCATGGGCGAGGCATCGCAGGTACCAGGTTTTTCGTGATTTGAAAGACGAGCATAAAGCTTCTCTCATTGCCACGGCACATCACGAAGATGATCAGATCGAAACTATTTTGCAGAAAATCATGCGTGGTGCCGGTCTTTCTGCCTGGAAAGGAATGGACGTTTTGGATGGCGATCTGTTCAGGCCGCTTTTGAATCTATCCCGTTCTGAGATTATGCAGTTTATCCAGGCGTTCAATGTTCCGTACAGAATGGACAGAAGCAATGAAGAATCTACCTATGCCCGGAATTTTATCAGAAATAACTGGTTTCCGTCACTGAATGAGTTATTTCCGGGCTGGAAAAGTAATCTGCTAAAACTGCCAGATCGTGCAGATGAAT
>SL_3KL_010_SEDDRAFT_10002242_pt1 | contig 17723 bp, 15 predicted proteins | sample SodLakKL_010_SED_2_FD_10381 | JGI IMG/M metagenome (IMG submission 10381) | reverse complement strand
CATGGGCGTAAACGAAGCATTCACATCTGTGCGGAATCTGTTTGGATAATTTGAAATATTTAAATGCAAGAGTTGTGCCATCTAGCTGCATAAACAGCATACCCGAAAAGTTTATACTGCCGGTTTTCCTTCACCTCTTGCGGCGGGCCCCGCCGCGACAGCATCCTTCCCCCTGTCTTTCCGTGGATCTACTCTCCGCGGCTGCATAGGCACGGCTTCCTGGAAAAGTTCGTGACTGCGGTTCCAGGGGTAACAAAATAATGTGACGAATGCCAAAAAATTGTTGCTTTCAACGTGATTTTGTGCTACGACTAAAAAGGCAGGTACCCTACGCCCATTAACCAGAATGCCGGCATCCATAAGCCCACAAAAACCCAGGTAATCAGAGACCAGGCCAGGGCTTTCGCCGGGAATTTGCCGTAGGCGTTAAGCCATCAAATATGGCGGGGGTCATCTTGTCACCTCCTCGTGAAGCATTTTTTCTGGCTATGATCTCGCTACCCTGTTGTGCAACATGTGTGCCAAAACTGAAGATTCGGACAAGAATCCCCTTTCAAGCTGCCATGACTTGTGCTAAGATGTAAGAGAAAACAGGGACTCATGGCTGCTTCAAGGTTTTGGCCGCCTTTGATAAATTTTCAGCTTCCCGTTATTTTCGCCTTCCCTGGTGTATACCGCGGCAACCGGATGACAAAAAATTGCCTTTAAGGAACATTTTTGCGCTGATCAGGCAAGTTTTTTGTCCTGGACGTCGGAAATGGCAGGATGTGGGTAAGAATTGGTTTGCTTTTTGCAAGTTAAATAGCTTATAGCGATTTTTATAGCGATTTACCGTAACCGGATATGCTTTCATGAAAGGAAAAAACGATGGAGATATTTAAGTTCATGACACCGGAAATCATTTTTGGTCCCGGAACCATGGCCCAGGTCGGGGAAAGCCTGGTGCGGCTGGGGGCAACCCGGGTCTTTCTCGTCAGCGATTGCGGCGTCCAGCAAGCACACTGGGTTGAAAAAGCTCTGAAATACCTGGATGAAGTCGGACTCACCTATGTGGTCTGGACCGGCATTACACCAAACCCCAAGGATTATGAAGTAGCCGAGGGGGCCAAGGAGTATCTCCAGGCCCAGTGTGACGCCGTTTTGGCGATCGGGGGAGGCAGCCCCATCGACGCCGCCAAGGGGATTGCCCTGGTTGCGACGAACGGGGGAAGAATCAACGACTACGAGGGCATCGATAAAGTTACCCGCCCTTTGCCGCCTATGGTCGCGGTTCCTTCCACGGCGGGCACCGGGGCGGAGGTGTCCCAGTTTTCCATCATCGTGGACAGCGGTTCAAAAGTGAAAATGACTATCATCTCCAAGTCCCTCATTCCCGATATTGCCATCATCGACCCCTATATCCTCACGACAAAGGATAAAAAGCTGACCGCCTGTACCGGGATGGATGCTCTCTCTCACGCCGTCGAGGCTTATGCCTCGCTGGCGGCCACGCCCCTGACGGATATCCACGCCTTGAGCGCCATTTCGCTCATCGGCAAATACCTTCCCGCTTCTGTCTCCAGTAACCAGAATCTCCGCGCCAAGCGCCAAATGGCCATGGCCAGCCTGAAGGCCGGGCTGGCCTTTTCCAACGCCATCCTGGGCGCCGTGCACGCCATGACCCACCCCCTGGGCGGCGAGCTGGACCTGCCCCACGGCGAAGCCAATGCCATTCTCCTGCCTTACGTCATGGAGTTTAACCTGCCCTCCTGCATCAGCCGCTATGTTGATGTTGCGGAAGCCCTGGGAGAAATAACCGGCGGTTTAAGTGAACGCGCCGCGGCTCTAAAAGCCATCCAGGCGGTTCGAAAACTTGCTTCCGACATTTGCATTCCAGAAAACCTTTCGGAAATGGGGCTGAAAAAGGAAGTCATTCCCTATCTCAGTCAATGCGCGATCAAAGACGCCTGCCTGATCACCAACCCCCGAAAAGCGTCCACGGAAGATATTGAAAAAATATACTACCGGGCCTACTAGCCTGCAGCGCCACGGGTTGGGATCCGAAAAAGAGCCAAAGAGACAGGGAGAAAACCCCTGCATCGCCTGAAGTTGGCCCGGGCTTCTCTTTCTTGTCCCTGCTTTCTCCCTGGAAGAGACCGCCATCACGTCCTGGAGGTGTGATCGTATGTTGGAGAAATTGACCGGTGTTTACTCCTCGAAAAAGAGCTACTACGTTGAACTGAAGAAGCAGATCCAGGAAACAAAAAAACGCAATACCCAGCTGGAGATTCTCTTCAAGCTGGCCAAGAGCATGGATGTGGATATCGACCTGCCCGAAATTATGGACAGCATCGTGGATGAATTAAGTGAAATCCTGCCCTTTGATCACCTGGAACTGGTGGATTTCACCCGCGAAAACGGAGCACAGAACACCTTTTTTTGGAAACCCAATCATTCCTTGGCACGGCACAGCTCCTCACAAGACTTTGCCCAGGTGATCAAGATCCATCTCAATGCCAAGAACAGCAACGTGGGAAAACTCCTGGTCTGCAATCATCAAGAAATGAACTACTCCGATACCGACCTGCTCTTCCTGGAGCAGCTGGCCGCACAGCTGTCCGTTTGCCTGCAAAACCTCAATCTTTACGAGGAAGCCATTCAGCGAAAAATCGAGTGGGAAGAAACCTTCCGGGCCGTGCAGGATCCCATTATATTTATTGACCTGGATTACAACATCCGCCGCGTCAACGACTCGGTTCTAAACTGCTACCACCTGGAACTGGAAGAAATCGTTGGTCAAAAATGTTTCAGCTTTCTGCACAACGAGGAGGATGTCTGTAACCCCTGTCCTGTCCGGGAAGTTCTAAAAAAAGGAAAACCCTCCCAGCAGCAGATGGAAATGCGCAACGGGCGGATCTTCGATTTTTCTTACTACCCCGTGTACAACAATAAAAACGAAATCTACGGCATTATTCAATACGGAAAAGATGTCACCAAAAAATTGGAAATGGAGGCCCACTGGCGAAACCTCTCCAAGCAGGTGGCCCTGGGGGAGATGGCCGCCCGGGTAGCCCACGAACTGAACAATCCCCTGACCGTTGTCCTGGGCAATATCCAAATGTCTTTGTTGGATCTGACTGAAAATCACGAGGATTATAAAGCCCTCAGTGACGCTTTTAATTACGGCTTGCGCTGTCAAAAGATCGTGCACGATCTGCTCACTTTTTCCCGGCACGATAAACATGTCATGGTGCCGCTGGATTTGCACTTTTTGCTCGATGAAAGCATGGATGCCACCCGTTTCCAGATCGATTACCAGCAGCTCGACATCTCCAAGGAGTACTATCAGCACCTGCCGGTGATCCAGGCCAACCCCGACCAGCTTAAACAGGCTTTAATCAATATCCTCACCAACGCCTGGGACGCCATGCAGCATACCCCTGAGAAAAGGCTGGCCATTCGAACGGGCCTAATCGACGAGAAAGTCTATATTACCATTGAAGATAACGGCTGCGGCATCCGCCCTGAGCACCACTTCAAGGTTTTCGACCCGTTTTTTACGACCAAGGAAGAGGGAACCGGCCTGGGACTCTCCATCAGCTATGGGATCATCAAAGCCCATGGCGGCGAGATCAGCCTGCGCAGCGAGGCGGGAAGCGGAAGCACCTTTCGCATCACCCTGCCGATCACACCGGAAGAACGAGAAAGAAACGTCCAGCTGCCAGGATCCCACAGCCAGGGCGATGTAAACATTTCGGAGGCGATGAAGTAATACGCGGCCAAATAACGCACTGGAGGCATGCCTTGATGGTCGAGAAAAATGTTCTCGTCGTTGATGATGAAAAAGGCATCCGGGACTTCCTGGAAAGACTGCTACAACGAAAAGCGTACCGGGTATTCACCGCTGCCTCAGGCGAAGAAGCTTATGTTTTGATGGAAGATCAGCCCCTGGACCTGGCCCTCCTGGATTTAAAGCTGCCGGATACCGACGGCTTAACCCTGCTCAAACACCTCAAGGAAAAGCAGCCTTTCTGCCCGGCTATCATCATTACAGCCTACAGCACCATTCGCTCGGCAGTTGAAGCCATCCAGCTGGGGGCGTACGATTACCTGGATAAACCCTTCACAGACATCCAAAACCTGTATGAAATTATCCACAAAGCGGTTAGCAGCAAAGAGTTAGAACAAACGACCGAACAAGATGAAGAGAGGTCCGCTGCAGCAGGATTTATCGTCGGCAAAAGCCAGGAAATGCGCCAGCTGAAACAAGTTGCCGATGTGATTTCACCCAAAGATATTACCGTCCTCATCCAGGGAGAAACAGGTACGGGCAAAGAAGTGCTGGCCCGGTATATCCATTCCATCAGCAAAAGGGCCGATAAACCTTTCATCGCCGTTAATTGCGGCGCATTTACGGAAAGCCTCCTGGAAAGTGAGCTGTTCGGCCATGAAAAAGGCGCGTTTACAGGGGCGACCAACCTGCGGCAGGGGATCTTTGAAATTGCCAATGAAGGAACGCTGCTGCTGGACGAAATCAGCGAAGCCAGCCTGAATGTGCAGGTCAAACTCCTGCGGGTTTTAGAAACCGGGGAATACTACAGGGTAGGGGGCAAGGATTGCCTCTACTCCAATATTCGCATTATTGCCGCGACCAATGTGAACCTCGAAGAAGCGGTAAGCAGCGGAAACTTTCGCAAAGACCTGCTCTACCGACTGGATGTGGCCCGCCTTAACCTGCCCCCGCTGCGGGAGCGCCTTGAAGATCTTCCCCGCCTGACGCATTTCTTCCTGGAAAAACACGCTTCCTCCCACGCCCAGGCGAACATATCCGAGCAGGCCCTGGCGCTGCTCAGGGCGTACCCCTGGCCGGGAAATATCCGCGAACTTTCCAACGTGATCGCCCACTCCCTGTTGATGGCCAAAGGTCAGGAGATCAAGCCTTTTCACCTGCCGGAAAAGATCCTCTACCACAAGGACAAAAAAGCAGGGGCAGCAGGTTTTCCGGAGGTAACGGTGCGCATCCCAAACAAAGAAATAGGGGGAGACGGCCAGGACCTGGCTAATATCCTGGAATCGTTCCTGGAAAGGTTAAGCGCTTACCTGGTCGAGGAGTATAAACACCGGGGAAAGATTAACCTCCCCGAAGTTTTGGACAGCATCAGGGCTTTTGAAGGACAGCTCGCCGTGAAAATCATTCGCGAAGTCATTGCCGATACCCTGGGCAACCGCCAAAGTGCGGCCCAAAAACTACATTTGAACACACGCAGCCTGCGTTACCTGTTAAAGGAAAAGAAAAAAAGTTAACCGCTTCCTGGGGGTGAAAGCTTGAAGACGGTTCGCACGGAGATGCCGTGGAAAAAGGGCGCAACAAGCGTGTGCGACCCGGATAAACCGTACGTTGTCCTGGAGCAGGAAAATGAAACCATCCTGTTGAAACGCCAACCGGACCTGAAAAAGCTGTACCTGGAAGTTACATCTAGATGCAACCTGGAATGCCTTTCTTGCGTGCGCAAGCACTGGACCGAAACCGCGCTGCAGGAGATGGATATGGACCTGGTGCGCCAAATTGCAGCGCAAAGCAAGGAACTTCCCCATCTTAACCGTATCCACCTGGGCGGGTTCGGAGAGCCGCTATCCCACCCGCATATCGTGGAGATCGTCAACATCTTCACTGACAACGGATTGAGGGTTTCCATGAGCACAAATGGCACCCTGCTTTACCCTGAACTCTCCGCAAGGCTTATCCGGGCGGGCCTGGAACACGTGATCGTCTCCGTTGACAGCACGGAAAAAGAGCTGTTTGAGTCCCTTCGGGTAAAAGGGGAATTGCACCAGGTCCTGCAAAACATCGACCAGCTTCAGCGCAACAAAAAACGCCTGGGCTTTCATAACCCCAGGCTGGGACTGGAATTTGTGATGATGCGCAGCAATGCCCACCAGGTGAAAGAACTTCCCTCGCTGGCGAAAGAACTGGGCGCAACATCCGTGTTGTTAACCAACCTGCTGGCCCACTCCCCGGAAATGTACCGGGAAGTGCTCTACGAGCAGCCCGGCCAGGATCGCCTGATTAAAGGAGACGTTTTGGCGCCGCCAGCCTGGGATAAACAGCCCTTAATGCATGTTTTCCCTTCCCGCAGGACCTGGCCTGTCGTGGCAGAGGATTGGATTCTCTGGGCAACCATGACCCTGCCTCGCATGTACTGGAGCAGCGAACGAAAGTGCAGCTTTATCGACGGGCAGGCAGCCGTGATCCGTGCTGATGGAAAAGTCAGCCCCTGTTATGCCCTTCTCCGCTCCCACCCTTACCTCTTGGATAACCGCCAAAAACACGTGGAAGCATACCTGGTCGGCGACATCAGGGAACAACCCCTGCTTGATATCTGGACGGCGTCGGAGTATCTCAAGTTTCGTTACACCGTCCGCAACTACAACTTTCCCTCCTGCATGGACTGCCAGGTGAATAAATACTGTGAATACGCGCTCTCCAACGATGACTGCTGGGGCAACAGTCCATCCTGCGCCGACTGTCTCTACTCCCAGGGGATTGTGCGCTGTCCTTGATTCGCAGCACTTCCATCCGGGCTGATGCTAGATCTGCCAGCTGGGAGATTCATGAGCCTGCAGCAGTTTTTTCTCCTGCTCTTGCACCAGGTCGGCCAGGCTCATGGATTTTAACTCCCCGCTCACCAGCTCTTTTATCCGCCCCCAGAGGTCCCGGGTAGCGCAAACATCCACCCTCTCACATAAATCAGCATGATCCACGCAGGAAACAGGGGCCAGGGTCCCCTCTACCGCCTGGACAACTTCAAAAAGTGAAATCTCCTCCGGCGACCGCGAGAGCGTATAACCACCGCGGCTGCCTTTCCGGGTGTAGACAAGGCCCTGGGTGCGTAAGGGTGCCATGACCTGCTCCAGGTACTTATCCGAGATCCCCTGCCTCCTGGCAATTTCCTTTAAGTGCAAGGGATCTTCGCCATGATCGGCAGCCAGCTCCATCATGGCGCGCAAGGCGTAACGCACCTTGGTTGAGAACTGCATCTCTGCTCACCTGCCTAACATTTAGTGTCGTCCACAAACAACGCCGTGGACAGGTAGCGTTCCAGCGGAGAGGGAAAGATCACAACGATGAGCTTATCCTGGTTCTCCGGGCGCTTCGCTACCTCTAACGCAGCATAACACGCGGCGCCGGATGATATGCCGGCCAGTATGCCCTCTGCAGCGGCGATCTTCCGGGCCATTTCCAGGGCTACTTCATCAGGAACCTGGATCACCTCGTCGATCAGGGAAGTATCCAGGACATCCGGGATGAAGCCCGCCCCAATTCCCTGGATGCGGTGCGGTCCCGGGTTCCCACCCGAAAGTACGGGAGATTCCTCCGGCTCCACGGCAATGGCCTGAAAAGCCGGCTTCTTTTCTTTGATCACCTGGGCGCAACCGGTGATCGTGCCTCCCGTTCCTACGCCGGCCACCAGGATATCCACATTTCCATCGGTATCATTCCAGATCTCCAGGGCCGTCGTTTCGCGGTGCACCCGGGGATTCGCCGGGTTGGAGAACTGCATGGGCATAAAATAGCGTGGATCCGCGGCAGCCATCTCCTCCGCTTTTTCGATGGCCCCCTTCATGCCTTTTGACCCGGGAGTTAAGACCAGCTTCGCGCCCAGGACCTGGAGCAGCCTGCGTCTTTCCACGCTCATGGTCTCCGGCATGGTTAATACACAGGGATATCCTTTGGCCGCACTGACCATGGCCAGGGCGATCCCTGTATTCCCGCTGGTCGGTTCCAAGATGATGGAGTCTTTAAGAATTTTTCCCTGTTTCTCCGCTTCTGCAAGCATGCTCAAACCGATCCGGTCCTTCACGCTTCCACCCGGGTTGTAAAACTCAAGCTTGGCGGCAACCTTCGCTTTGTGCCCCGCAGCCAGGGCTTGCAAATAGACCAGCGGCGTCCCTCCGATCAGCTCCGCTACATTCCCGGCAATTTTCATGATCATGCTCCTTTCTCTCCTCAAAAACTCCCGCGCAGGCGTTAGTCCGGTCAATTAAAGCACCTTGAAACGCCGTTGCTGCCATCCATTGCTACCATTATGGTAGTTATTGTGGTATTAATAATTATAATGTTAATGCAACAGGTGCCATCTGTCAAGCTCTCAGTTTTGGAGGTTGTCTAAGTTTTGGAGGTGCTTTCAGTTTTGGAGGATACGACCGGAAGCCACGGCATAACTTCCCGGAATGAAAGGAACCAGGATTTCTTCCTGTATTGGATACGAGGACGCATATTCCACCAGGGATTCCCAAACTTTTAGTTCCCTTCCCTCTACCGTGACCAGGGCTTCGCGCAGGTCGTCCAGGGGCAGACCGTCTTCATCCCGGGGGACGATCCCCAGGAAAGCAGGAAGAAATTTTGCAGCTTCTGCAAAGGAGTCCATCAATCGATAGCTGGCAGCCACCCGGTAGAGCTGATCGCCCTGCAGCGGTTCGTAGCGTTGGTCCTGCAGGGTCTGAAAACCTTCCCCCGTAAACACTTCAAGATCACGCACCCCCCGCAAGGAGGGAACGGGAACGTCCAAAAAAGGTAAATGAAAAAGAACCGCCCGTTCCGGAGAATAATGGAAACGCAAACCCGACACCTGCAAAAAATACATGTTGTCCCATGCCTGGGCCAGGAATGAAGAGAACTCCAAGAGCCTCCAGAGCTCCTCTCCCTTGAGGTGCACAGATACCAGGGGATAACCCGGCCTGCCATCTAATCCCCGCCCCAACCCTGATGTAACAGCGAGGTCATAAATCGAGATGCCTCCTGAAAGGGTGCTGGGGATCAGCGCCCCCCGGATCTGCCCGTTGCTCTGCAGGGCAACATCAACTTTACTGCCGGTCTTCTCTTCCACCACAAGGCGCATGGCATCGGTGACGAAGTTACCAAAGGCCGTTTCCTGCAGGGATTCTTCGCCGGGCAAAGGAAACGCCGAGTATGCAACCGGTGCCATGATGCTGCCGAAGGTATTGCGGGTCAACTGCTGAAAATACTGCTCCAGCACTTCCGAATATTGGATCAAATATGTCTCCAGGGCTGGATAAAGCGGGAGGTGGTGATCCAGGGCCAGCAGGTAAGGACGTCCGGTTTCTTGGTTTCTCAGGCGGAGTTCTCCGCTCTGTGGATTATAACCCAGCTCTAAAACTCCCAGGTGACTAAGCAGGGCACCGGCCTGGGCAATAATCGTCCCTTCTTCCACAACAAAAGGTTCTTCCAGGACAGAGTGTGAGTGACCCCCTACAATAACATCGATCCCCTGCACATTTCTCGCCAGGCGAATATCTTCACTTAAACCCGCATGGGTGAGCGCCACGATGATATCTGCCCCCTCTTCCTTTAACGCCAAAACGCTTTCCCGGGCAGCAGGGAAAGGCGAAGTGAAACGCACGGGCGCAGGATCGGGCGTTACAGACTGGGCTGCGTGACCGAGAAGCCCCAAAAAACCGACCTGAAGTCCGTTATCCAGCTGCACCAGGTGGGTCTGCCGGATCCCCATCTCCCCCAGGAGATGATCATCGGGGAAAAGCATATTTGAAGCGACCAGGGTCATTGTTTGACCCGTTTCCGGATAGCCGGCGGCCTGCAGGTAGCGAGCCAGCACTTCCGGCCCGAAATCAAACTCATGGTTCCCCAGGGTGATCACGTCATAACCGATCTGCCGCATGATATTCAACTCCGGTGAATAGCCCTGCAGGGCCAGCCATCCATAGGGTGTCCCTCCTAAAAAGTCCCCGGCGGAAAGCACCAGCAGCGGTTCATCCTGGTTCTTTTTAATTTCACGCAGCTGGGAAACAGCGGCAGCCAGGCGGGCAGAACCTCCCGCCAGGGGCCCTTCGAATCCAGGGCCATAACGGGTAACCTGGGAACGGGGAAGTAATGCGGAATGTTCATCGTTGGTATGCAGGAGAGTAAAAAACAGTTCCTTATCGGGTTCCGGCTTTGCGGTAAAAGGAGAAATCGCCTCCTCCCGCTCTGTTGCATCCCAACCAGGAAAACCCCAAAGCAGGACCACCAGCAGTAAAACCGCGAGCAGAACCGCGCCGGTCAAGATGACAAATCGCTTGATCTTGCTGTCCCTCCCTTCCCCACGCTTCTCAGAAATCGCATCGCGCCAGCCTTCATGGCCGAAATCCGTGCTGTATTACCCGGAAAAAATCAATGCGGTAAATTTTTCGCGAGATGCGCAGGGTTTCCTCTGCTTTTCTTACCAGGTGATGGTCATCTGCAACCACTCGCAGGGCTCCTGTTTCTAAATCATACATGGTTTTCGTGGGGGCATGATACAGGTAATTCCCCTTAATGAAAGATCCGCGCTTCAAGATGACCATGTCTTCCTCCGTATTCAAGAGATCGCGTCCCATTAAATAGGGATTATCAACCGCCAGGGCATTGGCAATCGTGGGAAAAATATCAATCATCCCGGCATTCTCGCTGACCAACTTCGATACGTTCCCACCAGGAAAGCGCAAGTAGACCGGAACCTGGTGCCGTTGCAATTGTTCCAGGGGATCGCGCATATCGGCTCCAAAGAAACAATTGAGTGCCTCCCAGTCAATTTCATTATAATGAAAGGCCACGTGATCGCCATAGATCAACAGCAGTGAACGATCGAGCAGGCCTTGTTCTTCCAGCAGGTCATAAAAGATCCCGATCGCGGCATCGGTATAGTGGATGGACCGGATATAATCGCCCACGATCGTGCCTTCATAGCCGTCCACATCGATCTCCTCGTATCCTTCCAGGTAATTGAACGGATGGTGACTGGTCAAGGTGATAATGAAAGAGTAAAAGGGCTCGTTCAACTCTTCCAACAATGAAGCCGTCTGCGTTAAAAATGTTTTATCTCCCAGCAGCCCGTTGTAAACTTCGTCCTTCTCGAAATGCCTGCGGCTGAAGTAGCGGTTGAACCCCAGGTTGGGGTAGGCTTCCTGGCGATTATAAAATTCTCTGCGGAAGCCGTGAAAAACGGCAGCATCCCGGTAGCCATGATGATGCAGTGTCCGGGCCAGGGAGTTAAAGTAATTGTCCGGGTGCCGCATGTACACACTGACATCGCTTAAAGGATACTGGGATAAATTAACCAGCACTTCAGCATCCGCAGTAGCCATATCCACCTGGTCGAAACAGTTTTTGAAGTAGACACTCTCTTCTTTCAAGCGGTTCAAGTTCGGCGTAATTTCTTGATCGTTAAGGGTTTTACCGATGACTTCTTGCTGCAGTGCTTCCACCTGCAGGATAATCAGGTTTTTCCCTTCTGCTTTGCCGTAATACTGAGCCGCTTCTCCCTTTATCTCATTTTCTTCATGGTGCCGGGCAAACCAGTGTTTAATGGCCTGGATGTCCTCTCCAAAAACGATGTTTTCTTCTTCCTGGGTAAAATATAAGGCCGCTTCCCTTAAATAGAACAGCAAAATGCCACTCTCTCTCATCTTTAAATTTTGCTGTCCATGATGCTGCGTGTAGTTCAGTGAAAGGGAAAACACAAAAAAACCTGTTAACGCCACCAGCGAAAATTTCTTCCCGCGCTGGAACAAGTGAAAAAGAGGTTTACGCTCCACCACAGAAGAGCGGCGCAGGAGGAATACAATTAAGGCCAAATCGACCAGCCACAATAACTCCCAAAAACGCATGGTGGAAAGCAGGGCTTGTTTCATGGAAAGAGCCTCGTGGGAGAGCATAATTGTCTCAGGTGAGATATAGCTTTGAAAGAACATGTTATAGACCCGATTAGCCATGATGCCGATGGAGATGGCCGCGTTGACCACAAGGCCATAGTAAAGCTGGTTGTTTCGTTGCTGGAACAAGAAAGCCGGGGCCAATAAAATAGCCAGGAAGCCTGCGCTGGCAAAAATTAAAGGAGGGATCGTTCTGATCTCCCACTCCCAACCCATTTGCGGTGTATCAACAGTCAAGGAAAACACGATAATTTTTGCCAGGCAGAGCACACCAAGGGTATAGAGAATATGATCCCGTTGTAGCATAAGATTAAGGAAATCTTCTATCCGCTGCATCTGTATCCGTCACTCCCAACTCCAGGCCTCGCTGTGCCCTGGCGGAGGATCTTCCCTCATACGGCAACCGGAGAAGATTGACCTGGCCTGCTTCATCTTTAAACCAGGTTGGTCTGTTGAATAAAAAAGGCCCGATTTCGTACTGCATTTCGACGCCTCAAGGAATAAGTATCAATGTCTCGGATTTATGCTCATCAAGTAGTGAAGTTAACTTTCTTCTAGATATTATAAAGAATATCAGGAATTACCGCAAGGATAGATATTACCATATATTAACACCTTCTGCCTGCCTGGTTGGATGGTCAAGAGAGGGCGATGTAAAATATAACCAGGAGTATGAGCGCAATTAAGATAATGGTTCCCCAGTTCAAACCAATGCGCTCCCGGATGTCCAGAAATTCTTTCTTGCCCGTTAGTTTTCCCAAGATCCAAAAAAACACCAGGACCAGCAGTAAGCCGGCAAGCCATCCCATCGGCATCACCCTGCAATTTGATTTACAAATCCTCTTACACAAAAAAGCTTGCTGGAAGATCTTTTTGGTCTTTCAGGAAACAGTCGCACTGTTAACCAGGTAAGCGCAGGAAAAGAAAAACATGTTTCCTGGGCGAGCTTGATTGCCAGGTATATTTAAGCTTCCTGGCATCTTTTCGACAAAGCTCTGCCAGTTCCTTTATTTTTCAGCCACCTATTTATCAGAATTGCTAGAGGATTTTGCCACGCAATAGAGAATTACTAGATTAGCTTCAGTCAACAAACTCTCTCCATGACAAAAGAAACTGCTGCCCGCTAAAAACACGCATCGCTCAAACCGATGAAAGGAGGTTTCAGGCATGATCGTTTGCTCCAGCTGCAACCAGAAAGTGGTTATCATGGAAAGTTTGGCATCCTGTGAACGGCTGCAAAACCAAAAAGCCGGCATGCTCGTCCCCCAGGAAAAAGGCTACCTGGTGAAGTGCATGGACTGTATCGCAAAAGAAGAAATAAAAGACGTCCCCCAGGGTGGATTCTGACATTAAACCAACGTGATTATATCCCGTCCATGTCAAAACACCTTGATACCAGAAGGTTAGGTGATATGAACATGAGTATGATGGATGTTCTGTGGGAAGTGATCGTCGTGACTTTAATATTCGCAATTTTCTTTATACTTGTGGTCTTCTTTTTTCGACGAAGTCTCCGCCTGTTGGTAAAAATATTTCGCAAAAAAAACGCTGTCACTATTAAGCAAGCAAAAACCTGCGAAGAACTGGGCATTCACAATGAGAGCAATCCAAACGAACTGGATTTCACCCCGCTGGCATTGAAGATCTTAAAGGAAAGAAACATCATCGTCCTGCTGGAAAGCGAAAGGTATTACCTCTCAGAAAACGAACTGGCTGCCCATTGCAATAACTGCAAGATCATGAAGTTCTTCCTTCCTCCGCCCTATTACGAAATAGGAGCCTGAAGAATCCTATCGTATTCAACCTGGAGCATGGCGGGGCTAAAGTTCACCCCAAATCTTAGCAGTCTTGCCCGACGCCCTCCAAAAGAAAAACCCGCCTTCAGCGAGTTTTTCTAAGGGTAATATTTATGGTGCCGAAGGGGGGAGTCGAACCCCCACGGGCATAGCCCGCGTGATTTTGAGTCACGTGCGTCTGCCGGTTCCGCCACTTCGGCATGTTTTTTAGTTTTCTCCGTTTTGCTCCCTTTTTCGATGCAGTTCCATTTGGTAAAATCCTGTACGCAGCCGAAATAATCAAGTTCAGCCAGTCCAGCTAATAGTTAAGAGAATTATACCATGCGATAAAATAGGAGTCAAATATCATAGCTATTCATGGGTGGACGAGGAATATTGCCTGATTCGTGCTTCCACTTTTTCCATAAATTGCCGACGAGGGTGGTTCTGGAAATAGTCGAACCAAGGTTTGCCGGCCATTTCCTGGAACAGCCTGCTCCTTAAAGCCGGCTCTTTCAGCCTTGCTTTGACCTGTTCTCTCAAATCACCCAGCACTTCAAGATACTCGCCATATTCCGGGCCAAATTGTTTTTCCAGCTCCTCTCTCAAGCGCCGGGCAAAGGCCGGGCTTCTACCCTCAGTCGAAATGGCCAGGCTAAAAGGCCCCCTGCTGACCACCGCGGGCACAAAAAAGTTTCCCGCGCGCGGATCGTCCGCCACGTTGACCAGGAGACTGCGGGAAAGGCAGTCTTTCTGCACCTGCTGATTTACCTCACCCTTATCGGACGCAGCGATAACCAGGAATGCACCCTGGAGGTGTGCTTCCCGGTATTCTTCCCGGATTAACTGGACGAGCTGGCGCTTTTCCAGTTCCTGCAGTTGGCCGCTACACTGCGGGCTGACGATGGTCACCCGGGCCATCGCGGCAAGCAAGGATTTCACTTTCCGCGTGGCCACCTCGCCCCCGCCGACGACGAGGCATTTTTCCCCTCGCAGGTGGAGAAAAACCGGGAAGTATTCTTTCATGGAATCACCCTTCCTTGCTCCCGGGCGTTTAAACCATACCGCCTCAGACAATCAATAAGACCGCAATAATGACCAGCAAGGCCGCGATCGCCGTCCTCAGGGTCGGGATTTCCCCGAACCAGAAATACGAGAACACGGCGATGTTCATAAAGTTTGCCACCCACAGGTAGATATTCAGGTGCCAGATATTCGCAATCTCCTTGTACCCCGTATTAAAGGTATAATTGATCCCGAAGTTGGCGACAAAAAAAGCCGGGATCATCAGCACGGTGTAGAGGAAAATCGCCCGGGGATTGGCAGCGATATTTTTAACCTGGTAGTAGTTCACATTGGTCAAAATGGCAAACGCGGGGATAAAGTATAAAATATAACGGAGCATGATTACCTCCTTCGCAGGGGCGCATCAGGGCCTGCCTGCCCCTGCTGTTATCCAAAAATTGTTTTCCGTTCACCGTTGGACAGCGTAAAAAAAGACCCCTGCTGCAGATCATACAAGACGGCATGGCAAGAATCCTGGCGCTCCTGGATAAATCGCCGTAAAAATGCCCTGGATTCTTCGTCGTGATCTGCCAGGCACCAGAATGCAAAAGGCGCTTTGAATAAGGCCCAATCCTCGTTGAGCCGCAGGGCGATGAATTGTTTGTTGGCATGGTAGAGACAGTCATAAGCCCGGTAAAACAGTTTTTCATCCAGTAAGATCGGTTCGATATTCTCTTCACAGGGCGCAGCGGTTGTTCCAAAGACACGACAAATCAACGGCCGGACCTGGTATATTTTGCAGTGCTCCCATGCCTTGTAGCGGTCCAAAAAAGGGCAGCGCAAGGTGGAGTCATTCTGCATGATCTTGATGTCCTCATGCAAAAGTTGGTCCATCTGCGCAGCTGACCAGGTCTGCTCCAGGTAAAGCCAGATATAAGTAAACTCGGTATAGGACATGAGAATTGCACCCTGGCAACAACGGTTACAAGCAGGGGGACAGCTAAACTTTTCGCTGTGCAGCAGCATTTCCTGGACTTTTCCCATCTGATCCTGGGCAAATTCGTTCAGCGCTTCCGGCCTGTTAAATAAGTTTTGCAGTGAAGTAAAATTATAAGGGATCTGTTCAGGCATGTTCACTCGTCCTTTTTCTGATCATCTCTGTTTTTGAAATATCATGATGTATTCGTGAATTTTGTTGATTCGAAAAACATGGGGAAATCCCAGGGGCCTTAACTGGTTGTACTCCCTCCTCCGATCCCATATAATCATATCATCAAGTGTAAAACCAAGCAATTGCATTCTTTGGGCCAGGTCCATGTGCAAAGGGAAAAACCGGTTTTTCTTGCGGATGTCCATCACGACCACCAGGCAGTACTTCCCGGGCTTCAACGCCTCGTACACTTCTCTAAAAACCCCTGTCAAGGCTTCCAGGAACTGAATATAATCATCAATGCTGCCCAGGTCGGACTCATGGTCGCCGTAATGGCGGAGTTGCTTTTTATCGGCGCTCCGCCGTTCTTTTAAGATATTCCAGTAAGGGGGAGAAGTTAAGCACAGGTCCACGGACCCGGGGGCAACATATTGCAGCAGGTTCCTGGCATCATCCTCGTAGGCCGTGAGCGAAACGGATTCTCCGGCGCTCTCCTCCATCCTTTTGTGAAAAAGGTTAACATATTCCCGTGATAAATCCAGCCCGACAGCGTAGCGCTCCGCGCATCCCGCTTCCAGCAGGGTACTTCCACTTCCCATAAAAGGATCCAGGATAAGATCGCCCGGCCGTGAGAAAATGCTGATCAGCCTGCGAGCCAGGTGTCGGGGAAAAAGGGCAGGATGTTTTAAGCTTTTTTCCTCTACCGTTTTTTGAATGTCGTTCCAAACGCTGATGCTGTAGCGGGTCCATGTTTTGCCGTTCAGTTCATTGGCCCTTTTGTCTTTCCCGCTCAATCTGCACCCTCTCCTTTGCTTGCAAACGAAGCCTTCGTTCGCTCGATACCAATAATTCCTTTGCTGTATAATTTTCTGCTGTAAACGGTTTATCCTTCTGCCTTACTAAAAGTTTCTAGCCGTCTCCAAGAATGATGACATGAATGATGATTTGAAATGAATTTTCCCCTCAATTTCCTTCCGGCTTGCGGGACTTGCGACAGGATTTTATCTAAGCCGGAGTTGTACCGGGAAACAGGGAAAACCTGGTTCAACTTCCTCCTCATCCCGGCTTTCTTCCCGACGCACTATATCCCATCCCTGTCCAATTGTTCCTTGCCTTTCTGATCCCTTTTTAGTAGAATGTTGATAAAAGATTTTGACATTTATTTCGGCGAGGAGTTTTATCCATGCCCAGGCGCACGGCAGTAAACCAGGAAAAGCTTGCAGAAAAAATATCGATTTTAAGCCAGGTGGTTCCTTTTAACATCCTTGGTGAAGAGAACCTGCGCTTCCTGGCAGAAAAAGCAGAGTACCAGTCTTTTCCCAAGGACTCCTTTGTATTCAGGCAGGGAGAGTCCTCCAAAGGCAAGCTCTATACGATTGTTTCCGGAAGGACAAAAATTGTGGTGGACAATGAAACAACGGGAGAAACCGTGGCTGGCTATCGCAACCCTTTTGATTTCTTTGGAGTCACGGCGCTTTTTTCCGAGGAAGAAGAGTATCCCGTGTCCGTCCTGGCCTTTGATGATTTGACCTGCCTGGTGATCGACCACGAAGACGTGGAATCCATCATGGCGAAAAATGCCGAATTCTCTTCCTTTTTCACCTATGAAATCTGCCGGCGTTTGAGCGGGCTTTACAAGAGTTTCATGGAGGAAAGCCGGGGAAGCGCTTTAATCACGGGACTTCCCATGAGAAAAAAAGTTTCTGAGATCATGAACTCTCCACCGATAACCTGCGGTTACATGGACAGCATAGAAAAAGTCGCCTCGATCATGTCGGAAAACGATGTTTCCTCGGTGGTTGTCATGGCCCCCAACGGGAATCCCCTGGGCATTATTACCGAAAAAGATTTGGTTAAAAAAGTGCTGGCAGCAGAACCATCAGCCGGGAAAAACCTGCACGCCCACGATATCATGAGTGAGAACCTGGTCTCTATTCCTCCCCACGAGTATTCCTACCAGGCGCTGCTGCTGATGGCGAAGCACAGCATCAAGCATATCGTGGTCAAAGAAAACGGTACACTGGCGGGTATTGTTACCATGCGCGACCTGATACGCAGCAGGCAGTCAGGCGCCCTGAGTATCGTGAATGCCATTGAAACCAAAG
>SL_3KL_010_SEDDRAFT_10002241_pt1 | contig 17724 bp, 9 predicted proteins | sample SodLakKL_010_SED_2_FD_10381 | JGI IMG/M metagenome (IMG submission 10381) | reverse complement strand
TCACCTGATCTGGGAGCAGCGGCTCTTATCTGATCGAATGTGATATCCCGGAAGTCCTCAAGCCATATTTCATGTCTGAAAAATCTGTGCATTCCGGCTTCCCAACTGATAACCGTACTCCTGATCTGAACACCATCCACATATTTCATGAATATACCGGGGATGTCGTGAGCAAAGATATTCTTGCCCATTTCAACCGTCGGGCGAAGATCAAAGTTTCCGCCGTACTCATCCTGGAGGTTTCCATTCCGAAGATGCAACCGTAAACCATCTATTGTTATATCAGAAATGGAACCCTCCTCGGTTCCGTACATCAGAATGCCGTTTTCTCCGATTGCATTGATGTTTCTGAATCGAACATTTTGAATGGTCCCGAGACGGTTCTCAGGTATAGCCCCTTCGATAACCGAGATATGTATGGGTTCGCCGTTTCCCCACCAGTCGCCGGTATGGAGGCGGGTTTCAATTGAGATGTCGGAAAAGGAGACATCTTCTATCGACCCATCCTGATGCGCGAAGATACCGATACCGCGGTTAGAATCGTAAATGGTGATATTACTGAACGAGTAATTTCTCAAATCGTTCTGATCAATGCCGCCAATCCGTATGCCGCTTGAACGAGACTGTAGGAGACAATTGCTGACAACTACATTCTCCGATATGTGGCGGATATCCCGAAACCCCGGCAGTTCGTGGTGTACGCTATATCCTGAGAAAGCCAACGCATCATCTCCACCCCTGATATCGCAATTAGAAATAATAATGTTCCTCGAGGAGGTACAGTTGATCCCATCGGCATTCGCCATGAGAAGACTGTTTCTGATACGGATACCGCTGATGATAACCCCGTCACAGTCGGCAATATGAACAGCCCAGAATGGTGAGTCCTTTATGGTTATATTTTCAATCCGTATATTTTCACCTTGTGAAAACAATATCATCTGGTAAGGGCGTTTATGTTCAAAAGGAACGACAGGCCCGTCCTGAATCCCTTTGAGAGTATCGAGATATGCCAACTCCTGTCTTGTCGTTTGCTTAATCTCTTCCGGTAAATCCTTTACACGGTCAACATATACAAAAGATCGTCCGTTACCATCGATGGTGCCGTACCCGGTTATCACCACATCATTGACGTCCTGTGCGAAGATCATACCCAATTGTGTGCCGTTCTCATATATCGAATAATCCTCCAGATTAGATGAGCCGAGTAAAACAGCTCCGTTTTCAAGATACAGAGTAATATTAGATTTGAGAAATAAAGTACCTGTCATAAACACCCCTGCAGGTACATAGACAATACCGCCTCCGTCTTCAACACGGGAATTTATCGCGCGTTGAATCGCTGCGGTATTCACAGTGACGCCCCCGGGTTCAGCACCAAATGCCGTAATATCCGAATATGGTACCTGAGCCTGAAGTACCTGTATACAAAATATCCATATTAATGCAATGGCAGCCCTCTGCATTTTCATATTTCTTCTGTCCATAGTTAGTATTCTGTATCGAGTAGCGAATTCATCTCTTGTACAAATCGGGTACATCGTCCTCAAACAAGACAAAAGGATGCTCTTGAAACCGAATGAAATCCTCGGCACTTACCTGCCCCGGATACGGAGCGTAATAGTGATTCTGTCGGTCGGTTTCCATGTTTGCATTTCGCCAGACGAGAACCCACGATATCTCCCGTGTGATGTCATTCGCGAGAATGCCTGCCAGCAGTGTTTCGGTCCAGAATACCGGATCGGGTATCGCCTCTAATCCGGCTTCGGTCAACGCAGCAAGTTTATTTTTCTCACGTGCTATCTCAACGGTATATTCCAGACTACGAATGAATTGCCCGAACTGTTCAGGCGCAGGCGTTTTGTTTGCCGGATGACCGAGATCCCAGTAATTATCGATGCCGATTATATCGACATATTCGTCACCGGGATATCCCCACAAAAAATCCTCTCTGAAGTTATCAAGATCGATCCTGCTGCGGTCGGGAGAGATTGCGTAGAGAAGATTGTGAACATTCTTTTCATCACGCAGATACTCAATGGTAAATTGCCAGAGCGTAATAAAATCTTCTTCGGTGGTAAATGCCTTACACCACCAGAACCAGTCGCCGTTGTGTTCATGAAACGGACGAAAAATGACCGGGATAAGTTCTCCGTCAGGTTCTGCGGTTAAACTGTTGAAGAACAAAGCAAGAGTATCGAGTTGATCCCTGTAATACTCGTGGCGATCTCCGCCGGGCAGTATTGCATATACTGCGGGAGTCGTATCGTAGAAGTTTCGTCCGGTAACGGGATTCCACATATGCCAGGACATGGTGATAACACCTCCGCGACTATATCCATCGCGGATCCAGTTGCGGAGTCGGTTACTCTGCGCTTCATAACCGGGTGGATCGGTGCTTGTAGCAGGTAAAATATTGTGTGCATCCCATCCGTAAACTGCCGGAAAGGAACCCGTGACATCTTTTACATCCGAACGATTCGGATCGCCCCTCCAGTGCACGCCGTATGCAAGCGTATTTTGATGCCCGAAGAGTACGGCATCCGGCGCGATATGCATGAGATTTTTATATAGATTCCGGGTTTCTCTTGTTGTGTTCGTATCGACCAATCCAAGGTCCATATCACGGCTGCAGGAAATAAGCAGCGTTAAAAAAATAAATATCGTCAAATAAAACGTGAGTATTCTCATGTGTTCTTCGTATTTTCATCGTTTCGTCGTTTCATCAATTCTGCATTTATATCTTTCATCGTCGCATCATCCAGTTTATAGTTATATATGAAGATGACACACAACAACGCGCCTATACCGGCAAAAACACTGATGAGCAAACGAATACCAAGTACAGAAAGATCGCTCTGTTCGACACCCGGCTGATATGCAAAGGCCGCAAGTATCCACCCGCTGAATGCACCGCCGAGCGTCCAACCGAATTTCTGCGACATGGACGACGAGGAGAAAATCAATCCGGTCGCTCTGCGATTATTCTTCCACTCCGAATAATCGGCTATATCCGCAAATATCGACCAGATGATCGGAAGGTTAATACCTGTTGTAACGCCGATGATAAAATTAAGCAGGAACATCAGCTCGACCTGATACGGCAGGATGAAATAAAGGGAAAAGCTGAGTATAGTCGTTGCGATCATTGCCGTCAGGAAGGTCCTCCGCTTGCCGAATCGCCTGGCAACCGGTTTGGCAAATAATACCCCGACAATGTTGGCAGCCAGCCACAGAGACATATACGTCGATACGAGCGCGGACGGACCGACCGTGCCAAAATACACCACATCCTGTACACCGACGTAGTATCGAAAATAAAATATCATTGCCGCTTCACGCAATGAATTAAAGATCAGGAACGAAATATTTGCCGCAACCATGATCAGCCAGGGAACATTCTTAATTATATCCTGTAAATCGTCTTTAAGTTTATTCCGCTGAACCGGCGGACGCAACCGTTCTTTCGTACCGGCAAAAGTCAAAATAAACAACACGGCAGCTAAAACCGAATAGATGGCAATTGTCAGCTGATACCCCACGGCACTATCCAGCCCGTTGCCGAAATACTCGATCAAATACGTTGCCGTTGCAGTGACGAATAATCCGCCGCCGAATGCACCGAGGAATCTGAACGAGGCTAAAGAAGTACGCTCTACCGTGTTGGCGGACATAACTCCCATCAATGCCGCGTATGGAACATTTACCGCCGTGTAGACCATCATCATTAAGGTATAGGTAACATAGGCATAAATGATTTTCCCCGTTGCACTCAGATCCGGAGACGAGAATGTAAAGATACCGATGATAGCAAAGGGTACCGCGACAAACAGAAGATACGGACGGAATTTCCCCCAGCGTGTTTTAGTCCGGTCGGCAATCAACCCCATAATAGGATCGTTTGCACTGTCCCATATCCGTGTAAGTAAAAACATAGTCCCGACGGCGGCGGCGGATATACCGACGACATCCGTGTAGAAAAAAAGCAGAAACATCGAGAAAAGTTTCCAGAACATGGAAGATGCAAAATCGCCCGCTCCGTATGCGACTTTCTCTCTCAGTTTGAGCGGCATTTGTTCAATTCTGTTATTCATCATTTTTTAATACAATTTCTACCCTGTAGGCGATAAGATATGTTCCGTGCGACGAATAATCTCCATACAGGCACGGGCAGTGTGGTACGGACACTTCCACGGACCGATCTTATCTTCGTTTAGATACGGTTCACCGCTCTGTGTAATTCTGAAAAACCAATCCCCGTATTGATGATCTTTTACTTTATCTTTTGTATATATCCATATTTGCACAGCAGCGTGTAAAAACTCATCATTGCCTGTCTTTTGATAGGCATCATACAGACCGACGATTGCCTCAGCCTGAACCCACCAGTGTTTATCGGTGTCGACCACCTCTCCGTTTTTCCCCTGATAGAATACCCCCCCATATACGTGATCAATTCCTTCGTGAATAGTCGCTTGAGCGATCTCCGCTGCCAGGCTATTTGTTGTTTCGATCAGGGAGTTGTCATCAATCATATGTGCCGCTTCTGAAATCAGCCAGCTTGCCTCGATGTCGTGACCGTAAGAATATGTGGTCTCAACAACATTCCACTCTTCGTCGAAGAAAGGGAAAAAATGATGGTTTTCCGAATCATACATCGGACCGGTAAGAAGTTCAATAAGCATCTTCAGGCGATTACGCAGTGTTTCATCCGGCCATACCCGGTAAAGGTTAGTGAAAGCCTCGAGCAGGTGAAGATGGGTGTTCATACTTCTCTTCACGACAATCTTTTCATCACTTAGTTTTGCATCGGATAATGGTTTCCAGGCACGATTAAACGCTTCATGGTACCCTTTATTCTCACGATCGAGAGCGTGCTTTTCCAGAAGCGAGAACAGATCTACCGATCGGTCTAATGCAGATTTATTTCCCGTAGCCCGGTAATACTCGCTGAATCCATATAATGCGAATGCCTGGGCATAGTTATGTTTCCTGGTATCGAACGGTACACCTGTATGATCCAGCATCCAGTAAACTCCGCCATGGCTCCCGTCCCAGAATTTGTTTTCACAATAGCGAAAAGCACTATCTGCTACAGAAGAATATCTGCTATCGCCGATAAGCCGATAAGCCGCGGCAAAGGTCCAAAGCATGCGCGAATTCAAAATCGCAGATTTAAGTGCGTTTTGTATCGGCTGATTCAACCGATTTACGCGACCGTAAAAACCCCCGTTCGTATTATCAACTGCATGGACCATCCAGAATTCAAGGATATGATTGCGTAATTCAATAGCGAGTTCTTTGCGCAGCTTTATCGGTACCTCAGACAAATTCATTCATTTACCTTTTTCAGTATTGCCAGATTACTTTCGATCAGACCATACCGTTGTTCAACGCAAGCGGCTGACCGAAGTGGGTCGGATGGGGTGTTGTACACATAATCCAAAAGTTTAGTAAGTGTTGACGTTACAACGTGTATTCGTGTGTCAGATGATCCGTAGTAAATATAAACGGTAGCGTCGTCATCCATTATCCATCCATTTGTAAAAACGACATTGGAAACATCACCGACGCGCTCATCTCCCCGGGGTCCGATAAAGAGTCCCGCAGGCTGTTTAATAACTTTATCGGGTTGTTGCAAATCGGTCAGAAACATATACAATACATATCGAAGTCCGGCAGCCGTGCCCCGTACACCATGCGCACAATGTAACCATCCCTTATCGGTCTTTATCGGTGGAGGTCCCTGTCCGTTTTTTACCTCTTTAATGGTATGATAAACACGGTTATCGATAATGGTTTCTTCGCGAACGACGGGATTTTCAATGTCATCACATAATGCCCAGCCGATCCCTCCTCCTTTTCCTGCCTCGATAAAATCATCCTGCGGACGTGTATAAAAAGCATACTTCCCATCTACAAACTCGGGATGAAGAACGACATTCCGTTGTTGCTTTGAGGGCGTTTGTAAATCCGGAAGCCGCTCCCAGGTGACTAAATCTTTTGTGCGGGCAATTCCTGCCTGGGCAATTGCACTCGAGGTATCGTGCGGCGGGGCAGCGGGGTCTTTCCGCTCGGTACAGAAGACTCCGTATATCCAGCCATCTTTATGGTCCGTCAGTCGTATATCGTATACATTTATATCGGGGTTTTCGGTTTCGGGCATTCGTATCGGATAATCGCGAAACCTGAAGTTATCGATTCCGTTTGGACTTTCTGCGACGGCAAAAAATGATTTTCTGTCCGCACCTTCCACGCGGGCAATGAGCGTATACATGCCGTTACATTTAATTGCACCCGGATTGAACACTGCGTTGATCCCCATCCGCTCCAAAAAATGCGGATTTGTTTCCGGATTATAATCGTACCGCCAAAAGAGGGGTGTGTGATCGGCAGTTAATACCGGATATTTATATCGAACAAATATACCGTTACCGCCGGAGATTGCCTGATTTGGCCGGGTTAATAAATCCCGGTGGGATAACTCATGTCCTGAGCGGAGCGTTGTATAAACAGGATCTATTTTAACTTCTTGCATCGGCTTAAGAGAATAATTCTGTTTCAAGGAAACTATTACTTAGGAGAAATAAATTGGGGAAGGAAGGGAATCCTTCCCCAATTCGAATATAAAGTAAGAACTTATTTGATGAACATCATTCTTTTTGCCTTCGTCATTTCACCCGCTTGTATGCGGTAAATATACAGACCGCTTGCGAGATGAGATGCATCAAAGGTAATATGATATGCACCCGGACTCTGTACTTCATTGACCAGCGTAGCAACTTCCTGTCCTAGCATGTTGTATATCTTCAGCACAACATTCTCCTGAGTGGGGATGCTATACTGAATATTCGTTGTCGGATTGAATGGATTGGGATAATTCTGAGTCAAGGAAAAACCGTACGGCACTTCATTGTGTCTGACAGAAACCGGTTCATCAACCCGGAAAAATTCGATGACATCAAGTCCCAGATTTCCGGTTACATTATCGAACAATAGTGTGTTATTACCCGCAGAAATATCCAGATCGCCGATTGAGGCAATAGAAAAATTCTCATCACTTCCTGTAAACGTGAAGTTACCGAGTAAAGTACCATTTAGGTAAACATCCGCAGTTGCCGTCTCACCTGATAGTATAATAAATCTAATCTGTGCTATATGTCGACCTCCTATTTCGAAGTACTTTGAAATTTCCACACCGCCATTTGTAATATCAACATAGCGATCACCGCTGGCGCAAATGGGTCCCGAGCATACCAGGTGTGCTCCATTGAGATCGGCCTCGGAAGCGTACATAGTCATCACCGTATCGGCGCCGGACATTAACGTGATACTTTCATACTCCAGATAGCCCCAGCTACGTCCCATTTTTATGGTGTTCGTTCCGGCAACCAGTTCTACTCCTTCGATTTTCGGTACGGCCCAGGGGTGCTCATAGCCATCCACCAGATCGGTCCCCGCCGGCAGCGGAATGGCCTCGCCATCATTGATAATTACGTCGGTCTGTCGTTCGGGATTAACCGTTTCCCACCATGAGCGTTTTTTAACAACCAGGTCGAGCGTGGCAGCCTCGTCCATGTCAAAGGTCCAGAAAGGTTCACCGCTACCTTCCACACGGGCGGCAAGCTTATATTCCATCAGAATTACTTCGGCATCCCCGGCAAGTGTACCATCTTCAAATTCTACGCTCCCGACATTGACTATTGCAGGCGGTTCACCGACAAGTCCCCGTATATCTTCTTCGATTGCTTCACGCTGGGCTTCCCATTGAGCTTTTTGATCAGGAAACCAGTTGAGGTCTCCGAGCGGGAAGCCACCGATTGATGCAGTCATATGCGTGGTATTGGTATATGACAGATCTTCCGGTAGCGGCCATTGAATCGAATAGTGGTCGTCAAGACGGCCAGGGTCCCAATACCAGAGAGGAGCTTCTTCCGCTTCAGCCCGAATAGCTATGATAAAGTCAATCATTTCCTGGAAATTATCGGCGTTGCGCACCAAATCAGGATTGGGTCCATCGAAAGTATTCTGAATGATGATATTATCATATGCATCGGCATAATTTTGCGTGCGAAGATTTACGAATGGTTGTGATCTGAGCGGGAAATCATCATTGCTTGTAGAGGCATAGAAATCCTCAAACGCCTGGTCTCGATAGTGTGAATTATTCGAAACGACGACGACGCGCTCGACATCCAATCCATAACGGGTAGGTAATTCACCGATAACAAACGAACCGGTGTACTGGTTATCCTCCTCTTCAAGCCGTATAGCAGTAAAACCTTCAGCACCTTCTCCGTGCCACCAACTATTCACGATAAGATTATTCGTGAAGAAGGAGTTTTTATGCCAGGAATGAAGGACCAAATGACGGCCGATATTTACGAATGTATTGTGGTTAATCCAAAAATCATTGGCTACCCCACCTTCCAACTGAATTGCAAATCCACCCACATTGAAGAATGTATTGTTTTCAATATGGATTTTTTTAACATCTCCCCATACAGATAAACCCCGACCTCCCCAAGGTTGGTAGGTCGAAAGTAGATTGCGGAACCGCGAATTGCGGATGTAAATCTCTGAATTATTACCATAAAACGCCAATATAGCCCATTGTGCATATTCAAATACTACGTTATCGATTATATTAATTCCATTGACAGCATTAAAACGAAGCATCTCATATGGTAAGTCTCCCAGAGTGGTTTTACCATTAATTATGAGATTTTTCAAGGTGACATCACCGCCGGCTACCAGTATTTTATCGGTTCTGCTGCCATCATCACGATGTTCGAGCTGAATCATAGGTGGGTTTTTAAATTCATCGCTCGGATCCCCAGGCTCGCCCACTATACGCAAGTGCCAGCCAAAATTTTCCAAACGTTCCGTGTTGTAGTAAAACCCCCCTTGCTCCAGTTTATATACGCGGTCCGGATTCATCCTCGTACCATCTGCAAGCGTGTCAGATACGATCGCGTTATAAAGTGAATTAATGAGCAAATTATCATCTTCATCCAGCCAGGGTACATACAACGTATCATTATCCTGTGCGTTTGCCGGACTGAAAGGTACCAAAAGAATCAATGCCATTATAAAAACGGGCAATTGTTTGTAGGAGTTTTTCATAGTTTTCTCCATATTATGTTAGCAGTGAGATTGATTAATTAAAGGTATAGCGAATACCGAGATCCATAGTTAACCCATAGTATTCTATAAAAGTGGGATACTCGCCTATGGACGATTGGTAATTTCTGTCTGCCCGGTTGTTAATATTATTCAAATTGGCGATGATTTGAATATTATAAGGCAATTTTTGTCTAATGGATAAGTCGAACCGATAATAACTTTCCGTGAAGCGATCATTTTCCGGATTTGTTGCTAATGAACGAAGAATATCGGACTGATAAAGGTACGATATCCTGGTGGAAAACCCTTTATAATCATAACCGATTGTAATGTTCGCGATTGAACTGGGTTGGTCGGGCATACGGCCAACGCGGGATGTATCAACCAATACATCCTGATTAAAAGGCGGGCGAGGTGGTCGTGGTACGATGGGTACTTGCTCCCGCCTGAATTGGGGATATTGCGTTTCCGATTCAAGAATTGTATAGTTCAGGTTTAAAACTAACCCTTTCAAGAACGATGGCAGGTACCAGAAGCTTGTTTGCCAGTCGAATTCTATTCCTCTTACTGTAGCAAGGTACGTATTATTCAGGTGGGTATTTATTCTCGGGACTCCTGTAATAGCAGGAAGATAGAGGTCGGGTAATATGGTTTGATCTTCGAGTAACGGGAAACTTACCCACCAGATAAGATCGCTCATTTCTTTGTAAAAACCGGAAATTGTAAAAAACCCGATCTTGTTCTGATATATTGAAAGTGATGCATCATAGTTAACGGATGTCGCCGTTTTGAGCTGCGAGTTAGGAGCATTTACCCAGTCTCTAAAACGACTTACATATGTGATTGGTGCATATTGACGGAAACTCGGTCTGGATAGAGTATGGGTATATGCTAAACGGAGGTTCAGCCATTCAGCGGGCTTGACTTGTAGATGGATCATCGGTAATATATGGTCATCCTGACGCACAGTATTTGTATCACGATAACCAACGGTGGTAGGTAATCCATCAGCTCCAAGCGGGCGATCTTCAGTGCCGATAACAAATTTAGCCCAATAATCGGTGTACTCACTTTCCCAGCGTACACCGGGCATGAAAGTAATATACCTCCCAAAATTAATTTCGGTCATGATGTAAGCCGCGTTATATTCTTCAAAACCATCATAATCGTTACCAAGCGACGCTTGCCCCTCGTAATTGAAATGCGGTCTCGCGACATTCGTAACACGTCGCAGATCATCAGATCTGAGAGTATATCCGAGAGGGAAATCACCGTTTAGAAAATTCGAGCGTGAGTAATTATCCTGGAAAATCTCCATCGGAAACCGGAACATTCCAACTTCCAGTCCCAATTCATTTAATTCTTGTGCAATGATGTTTCTCAACTCCTGGGCGCCACCGTAATAAATCCCCCTGCCTATTTGCTCTACATCATGATCACGCGTTAGTTTACGGTATTTATACCCTGTTTTTACATAGCCATCAATCGATAAACCGAACCTGAATGGTACTTTGAAATTAGCAATCAGCGACCGTTCGGATTCATTCGTTTGCCGGGTTTGAACATTCATGTAGTTAAAGTAGGTATTATCTATATCGTTTTTAAAAACCGGTGGAATATTCTCCGGCGCTGCAAAACGGATTTTATCAATATCAGCACCATCAAAAGCACTTTCCTCCATAAAATCCCAATAGTAATCCTCCGGGTGGTGGTTAAACGACGAAGTATAAAAAGCACCGACATCATAAGCGAACCATCTTAAATCCTGCTCGAGACTTAAACTCGTGGTAAAAATCGCAGCATCACCCTGAAACTGGTTAAATGCATATTTATGCTGAGAATCACTCATAGATAATTGGTTCTCGCGGCGATATCCCTCATTCCTTAAAAAATTATAAAATGTAGTAGACAGAATTTGACCATTGGCAAACCGATAATCTATAGTTGCATTCCCCCCCCGCCGGCTTCTCTGCAAGGAGTTCTCGCGTAAGTTCAGATGCGTTACATTGGGTGTCAATACATTGTTTCTCTGTGGATTTGGAATTAATTCGTATGATCCACTGAACTGATCGGCTGACCTGTTATAAGTATCGTAATTAAAACCTAATATTAAACCTATCCGGTTATTTAAAAAACGCTGACCGCCGCTTCCGGAGATTCTATAGTTATCATATGATTGTTGTAAGGCTGTGTATGCACCCTGAAACTGAAAGTCGGTAAATAATTTTTCCGGGGCAGTGCGTAAACGAAGATCTACCGTACCACCGACTGCGTCTGCATCTTTATCAGGTGTCAGCGCTTTGGTAACGACTATTCCGTCGAGGATCGTACTCGATATAAGGGATAAATCCACACTTCGATCCTGAGTATCAACCGATGGAACGCGTACCCCGTTTACGGTTACCGTGTTAAAACTTGGAGATAAACCACGGATTGAAATTTTGTTGGCCTCACCGCCGGAACGCTGGATTGCTATACCGGGCAGGCGTCCGATCGATTCTGCGGCGTTTACATCAGGGAGTTCCTGTATTCTGTCTGATGAGACAATGTTGGTGATCGTATTCGAGGCCCTTTGCTGGTTGATAGCATCGACTTGACCTCGTGCCTGTGCAGTAATGGTTACTTCATCAAGTGTAACTCCGATCCATTCCATTTCAACGGTCACTCTCGTTACCTCACCCACAATAACTTCGATGTGGATGTTATCTTTCCTTTGATATCCAATGTATGATATCCTTAACGTATGGAAGCCTACGGGAACCCGCAGCATGGTAAATTCACCCGATAACGTAGCCGCTGCACCGATATTGGTACCCGCTATCATCACATTTGCTCCCGGGAGTGGCTCACCTGTTGTTTTATCTACAACGGTACCGGAGATTATTCCGGTTTGAGAATATGAAGTTTGATAAACAAGAAAAATGATTAATGAAGTAATAATAAAGCGGGTAATAATCTTGAAGAAATGCATGATATCATCCCTTGTATTGTCAATGGGTTGATTATTTTCACATCAATTATAAAAAAACAATATAAATTCCCCGGCTTCCAGGGAAATCAAACACTAGATATACTGAACTGTTTCAGACACCAACGCAACATACGAATCTAATTCGATATTCATTGTATTGGGTGTTCACTAATTTTTGTATGGTATTAAACTAAACAATTTTTAAATCAAAGTGATTAATTAATAAATCGTTCATTTTTACCCAAGAGTAACTGAAATTAATTTTTAAATCAAAGTGATTAATTAATATATTGATTATTTAATAAATTAATTATAAAAAGTCAAGACCTCCTTAAAAATTTCTCAAACTTTTTGGGTGATCATTTTTTGGGGATAAAATTAAGGCCATTCATTAAGCCGGTTATACCCGGCCGGAGGAGATCCGGCGAATCAACGCCGAGTCGCGGCTATTCTTATCCAACCGGAGAGAAGTTTTTTCATCCAGGTCGAGTTCAACAAGTTCATCTGGCAACAAATGTGTGCTCGCAAAACCTCTGAAGGGACCAACTTTTTCATCGACCCTCTGTCACATATTATATGATGTATTTATTGGTTCTTTGCTTCCAATCCTTCGAATCGCACATGTAATGAATTCACGGTAATTTCAAATGTACCCGGTTCGAAAACACGCTTGCCTTTGAGTCCCGTAAATTCAAGATCGGTTTTATCAATATGAAATTTTACATCTTTATTTTCTCCGGGCTCAAGCTCGATCACCTGAAAACCTTTCAATTGCCGCACCGGTCTCGATATCTGACCATAAAGATCGGTCACATACAATTTAACTACTTCTTTACCCGTACGGCTGCCGGTATTGGTAACCTGAACCGTGACATCCAGAGTTTCACCGGGTGCGAGATTTGCTTGACTGATCTTTAAATCGGCATACTCAAATGTAGTGTACGACAACCCGTGTCCGAACTCCCACTGAGGGTTATAGGTATCGGCCTCCAGCGGTTTATGATCGTATGGTGTAAGAGCATTGGGAGCGCGGGGGTATGAGTATGGTAGTTTTGCCGAAGGGTTGACGTCTCCGTATAAGATATCGGCAATCGCGCGACCGCCCTCCATACCGGGAAGTCCGGCTATCAGCACTGCATCTACATTATCCACAAAACGTGACACGGTGCGGGGTCTGCCTTGTGCGAGAACGAGTATTACAGGCTTACCTGTTTCTATCATTGCATTCGCAAGTTGTATCTGCGCATCATCGATAGTAAGGTCATCGATATTACCTTCTGACTCGCAATACGAAGGTTCGCCTAACGTAAGAATGATCGCATCTGCTCGTTCCGTTGCAAGTACTGCCTCATCGATATCGGTTATAATACAGGTTGGGAACGAACTATAGTCTGTTTGTTCGAACACTGCTCCCTCAACATACGTAATGTGAGCTTCGCCGGCAGCCTCTTTCAACGCACCGACCATTGTTAGTGCGTCTTCCGGATAGAGCGATTCGTCATTACCCTGCCAGTTTATCGTCCATCCCCCGTTGAGCGACTGCATAAGATTTCCCGTAGGTCCGGTAACAAGAATATTCATATCGCGAGCAAGGGGAAGGACATTGTTTTCGTTCTTCGCAAGAACAATCGACTCCCCTGCCATTTTACGATTGAGTGCTTTTGCTTCTTCAGCCCCGACGATTTTCTTTAAATTCTCGTCCGGGTACGGATCGTCAAACAAACCGACGGCAAATTTAACCCGTAATATTCTTCGGACCGCGTCGTCTATTCGTTCTTCCGGTACAGAACCATCCTGTACACACTCTGCCAGATGGTCGGCAAAGCTGAAATCAAACGGTACCATACTCATATCGACACCGGCATTGATCGCCATACATACGGCATCTTTGGGTGTTTCTGCAATACGGTCCCGTTCATGGAGATTCTTGATATCATACCAATCCGTAACAAAGAATCCCTGAAATCCCCACTCTTCTTTTAATATTTCCGTAATAAAGTGATAATTAGCGTGACCGGGGATGCCGTTGACCTCCGAAGAGTTACCCATAACCGTTGCAGCCCCCGCTTTGATGCCTTCTCTGAAAATGGGCAGGTGCCAGTCATTCAATGTTCGTTCATCGAGGATTGCCGGCGTACGGTCTTTTCCGCTCCAGGGGTGACCGTACCCGATATAATGTTTAGGGCATGCGGCAACATAAATTTCATCGCCCTCCCCGCCCGACTGCAAACCAACAACATATCTTCTTCCCATTGTCGCGGCCATGTACGGGTCTTCTCCATAGGTTTCCCAGAACCTCGGCCAGAGAGGCTGCCGGCCGGTATCGAGTACCGGATTGAAATTCCATCTGATCCCCGATGCCCGCACTTCACGAGCAGTAATGCGAGCCGATGCTTCGACGTAGTCGGGATTCCATGTCGCGGCAAGGTTGATCGATTGCGGAAACAATGTGGCGCCCGTTGTGTAATTTGCACCGTGAATAGCGTCGATGCCGTACAACACGGGGATTCCAAGTCGTGAATCCCTGACCGCTGCATCCTGGATTGCCGTGATAATATCGTGCCATTGATCAACGGTGAAGGCATGAATCGGAATATTTAAAATAGATCCGATGTGGCGATCGTTAACTGCATATCGTAATTTTTCATCGTCAACGATGCCGGGCGGGATGATTTCGCCATCGCCGTCCCTTTGAGCAATGACCTGAAAAGTAATTTGCGTCATCTGACCGACTTTTTCGGCAAGGGTCATTTGAGCGATAACGAAATCTATTTTTGCTTCGGTAACTCCATCAATCGAAAAAACCTGTGCGGAAAGACAGAATGGAAATATGGTAAAGAAAAAAAGTATTGTAAAGCGGTTACATAATACGGTACTGTTCATAATAATAACTGATTTTTTGTTTTCGAATAATCTCGTTCGGGTTATGTGACAATGTATTATCGATATGTTTTCAGCGCTTCGGTTGCATCAAGCTCTTGGAGTATGCTTTGCAATCCATCGATATTCCGGATAAGTACTTCTTTTATATCTTCTCCTTCAGTATGCCCCAGAATCCCGATGGTACCATCAAACGCTGACTGCATCAGTGAGTGTATCATTTCTTTTTCATGGTCACCCTGTCCGAGGGGCACGATTTTGGGTCCATCGGATTTCATGCCGTTAATATTTACCGTCCACAGGTACGGTAACATCGCGGATAGTAACTCGGGAAAATGCCCGATATGATGATGGCCGTGATGGAAATTATACACAAGACCGATATCGCCGGAGCCGATTGACTCAATAATCCGGATTTGATTTTCCGGCTCGCCAAACCAACCGCCGTGATTATACAGTGCTATTGAACTTTCGGTTTCCGCCGCTTTTTCACGGAGCCTCTCCACAATCTGCACACCGGTTTTTAACTTGACCTCATCCGGTTTATCTTCATAAAAATTATCAGAAAAGCCGGCCCAAATAGAAGTACGTGTATTTGTTTCTGCAAGCACGTCGAAAATATAATTAATCTCTTCGGGAGTACCGTCGACGACGTGCTCATCGATCCACAACCAGACCGCGGTCAATTCAATATTGTGACTGCGGAGAAGTTCGATCTCTCCCGGAAAATCAGGCAAATGCTCCTTCCGCCAGTCGTATGCCAACCGGTTAATTCCCAGCTCAATGAGCATTTCGATCCGTTCTTCGGGTGTGCGGTTCATTGCATCAAACGGAATAATACACCATGCGACGAGGTTTTTTTTATCAAAAAGAGACATGTCCGCTTCCTTATTAATTTTCGAATCGTTACATCCGGTAAAGGGTACAGATATCATAAACGAAATCAGTACGTATAGCTTAAGGGTTTTCATAATTCTTTTGTATTCTNTTCGTTTCNTCGTTTCATCAATTCTATTGTTCACCATCATTGATACTATTTCTATCCTGTTTGTGATAAGATGAGAAGATACNTTCCGTTGAACTTAATGGCACCCGGGTTGAATACTGCNCATTCTGATCTTTTTTTCAGAATACCTCATTATACTTCTTTACGTANNCTATCACNTCATCAACCNGGCAAAATGCAATNGCCGNATANGTATCGGCAGCTCCGTAATAAATTGCTATGCGTCCGGTATCGGCATCNTANAGGTTCTGACANGGNAAAACAACGTTGGGTACAAATCCGCTTACTTCATATTGTTCCTCCGGAGTGAGCAGATAATTACCGCACCGATATTTCACTTTATCCGGCTCATCGATATCCAGGATCACGGCACCGATGCTGTATACAAAACCGTTGCACGTATTCGAGACACCGTGATAAAAGAGCAGCCACCCTTCGGTTGTCTCAATGGGTACCGGGCCTGAACCTATCTTCGTACCTTGCCACCAACCTTTACCGCCCTTCCCCATCACCCATTTGTGGTTGCCCCAATACACCAGGTCGGGACTTTCGCTTATGAATATATCACCGAAGGGCGTATGTCCGCTGTCGCTTGGACGGCTTAACAATTTGTACATACCGTTCACTTTTCGCGGAAATAGCACACCGTTACGGTTGAACGGCATGAGCGGATTTGGCAATCGCATCCAGTTTTTTAAGTCCTTTGTATACCCCATACCTATGGAAGCACCATGCATATTGTCGCACCAGATAACGTAAAAGGTATCGTCGATTTTGACAAAACGGGGATCGTAGGCGTAGCTTACCGGAAAAGGTTTGCCGTCACGGTCTACCCAGGGAATGACACGGTCATCTATTTCGAAATGAAAGCCATCCCGGCTTCGACCGAAGTGTATATTCGCCCGTCCGTTTTTATGGTCCGCCCTGAATACGCCGATGAAAGCCCCCTCGTGCGGAAGTACGGCGCTGTTATACACCCGTGCAATTGACTCGGTCGGATTCCAGCCGATAACGGGATTTTTACTGTAACGCCACACGGGTGCGGTGCTGCCTTTCGGTTTATCTTCCCAGGGGATGTTGGGGAGGGATGGTCCTAGTATTGTTTTCATGTATTTTTATTTATTTTGTTTTTGTTTTTTGTATTCTTGTTAATCGTTAATTGTTATTGGTTAATTGTTGTTGTTACTAAACGCTCCGATTAACCATTAACCAAATAACCATTAACCGATCAACCATTAACCGATTAACCATTAACCGATTAACCATTAACCAATTAACCATTAACCAATCAACCATTAACTTTATGATTTAATCACTATCTTACATAACATTCATTCAACCAAAATAAGCCACAATCACATTCGTTTCCCTAAGTTTATCCTGATGAATAAAACTTCCCTCTATTACTTCACCGTTGATTTCAATTCTCTCTATTCCCTTTTCACGATTATCGGGATTACGCACTTCTATGTCCAATGTTTTACCTCTAAAGACCCGCTTAATTTTAAGTTGTTTCCAATCGTTCGGAATACAGGGATCGATTGTGATCCCATCATATTCCGGACGAATACCAAGTATGTATTGCAACCCTGCATAATATGCCCATGCAGCAGCACCTGTCAGCCATGGTAACCGGGATGCACCGTGACGCGGACTATGCTTTCCATGTGTCGATTGACTATACACATACGGTTCGATTTCCCGTATATCGGCTTTTGTGTTATAAGCTGCAGGAAGAGAT
>SL_3KL_010_SEDDRAFT_10002240_pt1 | contig 17726 bp, 12 predicted proteins | sample SodLakKL_010_SED_2_FD_10381 | JGI IMG/M metagenome (IMG submission 10381) | reverse complement strand
TTGGCTGTTGGCTTTTGGCTGTTGGCTGTTGGCTGTTGGCTGTTGGCTGTTGGCTGTTGGCTGTTGGCTGTTTGTTAATGCCTAAATAGTGTTGACCGTTTGCATGAATTAGCCCCTCGAAAGTATAAAAAATCCCTGCAAATTTTCGTAACTTTACCTCCCTTTTTTAAAATATTATTCGAACCAATCAAAAACCTATGAAGAAGCAAAAAGGAAGTATAGCCATTTTAACCGGCGGGGGGGATGTTCCCGGACTGAATCCCGCCATTCGTGCCATCACCATCCGCGCCTTGCGTGAGGGTTATCGTGTGATCGGCATACGCCGTGGCTGGGCGGGACTCATGGAATTTGTACGCGATAAAAAAGCCGACAACAGCAATAACTTCATGGAACTTTCTGAGGACCTGGTCAACAAAGCAGGAAGAACCGGTGGAACTTTCCTGCATACTTCCCGTACACGGCCCAGCCATGTACCGGCCAAGCATGTGCCAGATCATCTCAAAGAGAAATACAAGGAGGAGATCAACGACCTGACGCCGGAGGTTTTGAAGAATATTGATTTTCTTGGGATCGACTTTCTGATACCCATCGGCGGGGACGACACCCTCAGCTATGCTGTGCGCATGTATCAGGAAGGGATGAAGGTGGTGGCCATTCCCAAGACCATGGACAATGACGTGCCCGGAACCGACTATTGCATCGGGTTCAGCACCTGTATAACGCGTACCATACATATGGCCAACCTTTTGCGCACCTCTGCCGGATCGCACGAAAGGATCCTTGTAATGGAGGTATTTGGCCGGTATGCTGGTTTTACCGCGCTGTTGCCCACCATGGCCGGTGCGGCGAACCGCTGTGTGATCCCGGAATACAAATTTGACATTGAACATTTGACGCACCTGCTGGTAGAGGACCGGCAAAAGAATCCCAGCAAATATTCGGTGGTGCTGGTATCGGAAGGTGCTACCTTTTCCGGGGTCGATATGATGTTCCAGAGCACGGAAAAAGACATGTACGGACATGCCAAGCTTGGGGGCATAGGCGATGCAGTATCTACCCGGATCAAGGAACTGAGTCCGAAATTCAACAAAGGCCAGCGGGTGCAAACCATCAACCAGTACCTGGGTTATTTGGTGCGGTCGGGCGATCCGGATGCCATTGACAGCATCGTTCCCATGGCCTACGGCAACCTGGCATTGGATCTGGTGCTGAAAGGGATTCACGGACGCCTGGTGATCCTGAAAAACGGGCGATATGATAATATTCCCGTGGATATTGTGACCAGCACCAACAAAATCATCGATGTGGAGAAACATTACAATACCGAACGCCTGAGGCCGGTATACGAATCATTTATTGACAAACCCCTGTTTCTTGTTACATAAGAAAAAAGAGGTTGACCAGGAAACGGTCAGCCTCTTTTGAAAAATCCTCGTTGGGTGTAAATGCATCAACTCCTGTTGCGAGTTAATGCATTGGTCCTCGTTGTGCGTGAGCGCATATGGTCCTGTTGCGTGTTAACGCATCAACTCTTGCACCCTTTGTTGCAGTTCGGGGTTCTGCTGGTATTCTGTCATAATTTCTTCGTACTTTTCAATGGAGATGCCGGCATCTTCAATGGTACTGATCAGTACTTCTTCCAGGTCGATCTGGATCTGTTCGATCTCTCCCAGTAGCATAACAAAACTATCGGCTTCTTTTTCGGTCATATCAATCTCTTCGAAGGGCATTTCCTGTGCCTGCATATTGATCTCGTTGAAGCGCTGCACGGTCATATCTTCTTCTTCAATTTTGCTGATCATCTGGGCCTGTCCTTGTTGCTGGATGGAAATGACCTGCACGACGGCGTTCGCAAAACCTTTGAGTTCATCATCGGTAAATCCGCCCGGGTTGGCTTTCAGCGGGACAACAAGGATAAGCATCAACATGAAAGACAAGACGGAAACAAGATGTTTCTTTTTTAAACGATACATAATCTTTTTTTTTGTGGTAAAAAAATTGTGGTTTAACTCATTACCCGGCAAAACTACAAAACATTCCCAAGCCGGCAAAACCTGCCCGGCCATTTAACATACCTTATGAATAAGCCAGGCTCCTGTAAATTTCTTATTTTTGTTTGAACAAAGAAGGGTATTATTGTGGCAAAAACCAAGTCCCAGACTGTCGATACTCCCTTAATGAAGCAGTATTACGGCATCAAGGCCAAACATCCTGATGCCCTGTTGCTGTTTCGGGTGGGTGATTTTTATGAAACCTTCGGCGAGGATGCCATCAAGGCATCGGGAATTCTGGGCATTGTGCTTACCCGGCGTGCCAATGGCGCTGCATCGTATGTAGAACTGGCAGGGTTCCCCCATCACGCCCTCGATACCTATCTTCCAAAACTTGTGCGGGCCGGGCAGCGTGTGGCTATTTGTGAACAACTGGAAGACCCCCGGCATGCCAAAAAAATTGTCAAACGGGGGGTGACCGAACTGGTGACACCGGGCATTGCTTTCAGCGATAAAGTGCTGGATCATAAAGAGAATAATTTCCTGGCTGCCCTGCATTTTGCCGGGGACAACCTCGGAATTGCCCTGCTGGACGTTTCTACGGGTGAGTTTCTCACAGACCAGGGCCATCATGAATACATTGACAAGCTTCTGCAAAGTTTCCGGCCAAGTGAGGTGGTGGTGCAGAAAAAACACCTGAAAGCCTTGCAGTCAGGGTTCCCGGGTAAATACCACTGCAGTACCCTGGATGACTGGGTGTTTACGCGCGATTTTGCTGATGACCTTTTGCTCAAGCACTTTGGTACGGTGTCGTTCAAAGGGTTTGGTGTGGAAGAATTGCATGATGGCATTGTTGCCGCGGGTGCTGTAATGCATTACCTGCTGGAGACCCATCACGACAAGCTGGGACATATCAACAGGATTTCGCGTATTGACAATAGCCGTTATGTATGGCTCGACCGTTTTACCATCCGGAACCTGGAAATCCTTGAACCCCTCAATGAAAATGCCACCACACTGAAGGATGTGCTGGACCATACGGTGTCGCCAATGGGCAGTCGCTTGTTGAAACGGTGGATCATACTGCCCCTTAAAGACAGGGGGCATATCGAAGAACGTTATGATGTGGTGGAGTACCTGCTTTCAGCTCGGGAAAAAACAGAATTTCTTGCCGGGTGGCTGCATCAGGCAGGGGATGTGGAACGATTGATATCGAAGGTGGCCGTAAGGAAAGTCAATCCCCGTGAGTTGCTGCAGATACATAAAGCCCTCAGCCTGGTTGATCCCATCCGTCAGTTTTGCCTGGACAGTAATTGCGCTCCCCTGGTGCGTATGGCAGAAGCGTTTGATCCTTGCGACACGATACGCGAACGCATTGCCCGTGAAATTAAAGAAGACCCCCCGGCTTTAATGGCCAAAGGAAATGTAATGGCCGACGGTGTTTTCCCGGAGCTGGACGAACTGCGGCACATTGCTTTTTCCGGGAAAAATTACCTGGCCTCATTGCGCGAACGTGAAATTGAGCGCACGGGGATCCCTTCCATAAAAATAGCCTACAACCAGGTATTCGGCTATTACCTTGAGGTGACCAACACCCATAAAGACAAAGTGCCCGACGACTGGCAGAGAAAGCAGACCCTGACCAATGCCGAACGTTATATTACCCCCGAACTCAAGGAGTATGAAGAAAAGATATTAAGTGCCCAGGAAAAGATACAGCAGATCGAAGAACGTCTTTATCATGAACTCGTTGAGGCGGTTGCCGGATATATCCTGCCCATACAGGACAATGCCCGGGTCATGGCGCACATCGATTGTCTGTTGTGTTTTGCCAGTATTGCTTATCAGCACAAATATGTGCGTCCGCAGGTCAATGACACTTATGTGCTCGATATCAAAGGGGGGAGGCACCCGGTGATCGAACAATGTATGCCACCTGGCGAACAATATATTGCCAATGACGTATTTCTGGATAATGAAAAACAGCAGATTATGATCATTACCGGGCCGAATATGTCAGGGAAGTCGGCCCTTTTGCGACAGTGCGGATTAATTGTTCTGCTGGCTCAAATGGGAAGTTTTGTCCCGGCCGACAGTGCCTCGGTGGGTACGGTAGACAAGATATTTACCCGGGTGGGGGCTTCGGACAACATCTCCTCGGGAGAATCCACATTCATGGTAGAAATGAATGAAACAGCCAGCATCCTGAACAATATTTCCGACCGCAGCCTGATTATTCTGGATGAAATCGGACGCGGAACAAGTACCTACGATGGGATCAGCATTGCATGGGCCATTGCTGAATTTTTGCATCAACACCCCCTCTTTCGTGCCAAAACCCTGTTTGCCACTCACTATCATGAGCTCAACGAAATGGCTGCCTCTTTTCAGAGAATCAAGAATTATAATGTTTCAGTGAAAGAGGTACGCAACCAGGTGATCTTTTTGCGGAAGCTGATTCCCGGGGGTACCGAACACTCTTTTGGGATCCATGTGGCACGCATGGCGGGGATGCCCTCCCCGGTGATTGATCGTGCCTATGGCATACTGTCGCAATTGGAGAAAACCCACAGTCATGATGAGCTTACCGGCAACAAAAAAGGGGTTTCGAAAACAAAGGGAGCAAAGGATTACCAGCTAAGCTTTTTTCAGCTCGACGATCCCTTGCTGCAACAGATCAAGGAAGATATCCTGAATACTGACATAGACACGCTTACCCCGGTGGAAGCTTTGATGAAACTTAACGAGATCAAACGTTTGCTTGGGAAGTGATCTGCTACAGTAGCGTTGATATGGCATTAGTTACGGTAACCCATCCGCTGCAGTACGTCGTCGCTTAAATCGTAACGCACATCGGTGTAGATCATGGACGCGCCTCCAGCCTTGTCAAAAATCACCGCATAATTCCCCCTGGAGGCAATTTCCTCCACAGCCTGGTAAACCTGATCCTGTATGGGCTGGATCAATTCCTGTCTCTTGGTAAACAAATCACCTTCGCGACCGAAACGTTGCATTTGCAGTTCTTTGGCTTCCCGCTCAATTTGAATGATCTCGTCTTCGCGCTGCCGTTTTATCTCATCGGGCAATAAGGGGGCTTCTGCCTGGTATTCGCGATAGAGCCTGTCTACTTCGGCAAATTTGTTTTCGATCTCTACCTGCCACTCTATGGACAATTCCTCCACTTCTCTTTCGGCAGCCTGGTATTCGGGGATGTTATCCAGAATGTATTCCGTGTCGATGTAAGCAAAACGCTGGCCCCATGCTGTGAAAGACATGGCAGCGGCCATCAGGAAAATAAACAGGGATTTTTTCATTGTGATGTCCTCCTTATCAGTGTTAATGTATACTAGTCAATGCTGTGTCCGATGGAAAAGTGGAATTGCCCGCCAGCGGAGCCGGGCCTGCCGGGAATGTCATCAAAGCCATAGCCATAGTCAATGCCCAGAAGCCCAAACATGGGCAGGAAAATCCGGGCACCCACCCCGGCCGATCTCTTGAAATCAAAGGGATTGAATGAACGGATGTCGGCATATGCATTACCCCCTTCTACAAAAACAAGGCCATATATGGTGGCCATCGGGTTGAGTGACAGGGGGTAGCGCAATTCAATTGTGTATTTATTGTAAGAATTGGCCCCGATAAATTCGCCCCTGTCGTCGGTGGGGGTCAATGAGTAGTTGGTATAACCTCTGAGGGCAATGATCTCACGGCCGTCGATTTCCCAGCCGGAAAGCCCGTCACCTCCCAGGTAAAAACGTTCAAAGGGCGGATACCCGATGTCGGAATTGTAGTAACTCAGGAAACCAAACCGGATTCTTGTGCTCAAGATCAGATCGCCCCAAATGGGGGTGTACCAATTGCCCCTGAATTTCCACTTGTGGTATTCAAGCCAGCGGTATTTTTCCTGGGGACTGGCCTCTGTAAAATCTTTACCGGAGAACAAAGAGTATGGTGGGGTGAGTTGCAACGAGACCGATACTTCAGATCCGCGGCGTGGAAACAGGGCGGCATCTTTGGAGTTTCTTCCGAAAATTACACTATAGCTCAGGTTGTTCGATTGCCCGTTATCGAAAATAAACCGGATCGGACTGTTCAATATATCGTAATGCTGATAATTGATCGATTGTTGCAAAAAGAAAAAGTCGTCGGGTACGGAAAGTCTTTTGGACAGGCCCACTGATGATCCGATGATCGAATAATAACCATAGTCCGGGTGATCTGTTGCCAGGCTTCTCCTATGGGTGGTTTGGTAAAAAGAAACACTCAGGGCATTGGGCCTGTTGCCCCCCAGCCACGGTTCGGTAAAGGAGGCGCTGTAGGAAACATAGCCGCGGCCGTAGGTCTGGGCACGCAAAGTCAGCCTTTGGCCATCGCCTGTGGGCAAAGGGCGCCAGGCCTCCCGGTTGAACAGGTTGCGCGTTGAAAAATTGTTGAATGAGATCCCCACGGTTCCGATGATGCGATTGGCTCCCCAGCCGCCCGATAGTTCTATCTGGTCGGAAGAGGTCTCTTCCACAACGTATTCCAGATCGACGGAATTGTCGGCAGGATTTGGGACTGGCCGCACATCAATGGTTTCCTGGTCAAAGAAACCCAGTTGTATGATCTCTCTCTGGCTGCGGATGATATCGGAGCGACTGAACAGCTGCCCCGGCCTGGTTCGGATCTCCCGCATGATCACATGGTCGTTGGTGCGTGTATTTCCGCTGACGGTCACCCGGCTGATGCGGGCTTGTTCCCCTTCGTAAATACGTATTTCCAGGTCAATTGAATCATTTTTTACGGATACTTCGACCGGATCGATCTGAAAGAACAGGTACCCGATGTCCATGTAAAGGGAGCTTACATCGCCTTCCTCCATGTTCATAAAAAGGTTCTTTTCCAGCTTGCTCTGGTTAAAAACATCTCCCGGCCGGATATTCAGCACTTCGTTTAACACTTCTTCAGAGAAGACTGTATTGCCAATCCAGTCAATCTCGCCAAAATAATAGGTGGGCCCTTCGTAAATATGCAGGTCGATTTCGATGCGGTTATCTTCGACAAAATATACGGAGTCCCTGATGATGGCTGCATCCCTTTTACCCAACTCATTGTACCGGGAAATAAGCGTTTGTTTGTCTTCTTCAAAATCATCTTCAACAAGTTTTGAAGAATTAAAAATGAACCGCAGGCTTCGTTCCCTGGTGTTTTTCATGATGCGCTTAACCTGCCTGTCACTGAGCACTTCGTTGCCATAAATGTTGATCTCCCTGATCCGGGTTCGCTCCCCCCTGTCAATATTGAATTCCAGGATCATACTGTTGGTCCTGACCGTGTCGGTTATTTGCCTGACCTCGATGCTGGGGGTCAAAAAGCCTTTTTCTACATAATAATCTTTAATGGAAGATTCAGCCCTGAAGAGAAGGTTTTCGGTGAGAATGTCACCCCGGATCAGGTTCAGTTTTTCACTGAGGTCATCGGCTTCGGAACGTTTGATGCCTATGAACTCATATCTTGTCAGGCGAGGCCTTTCCTCCAGCAGTATGTCAAGAAATATCAGGTCGTCCTGTATAGAGGTTACGCCAATGCTCACATTTTTGAACAGCTGTTGTTTCCATAAATTCCGGATGGCCTCGGTTATTTCCTCCCCCGGTACCATGATGGTCTGTCCGACCCGGAGCCGGCTGGCCATAATGATCATGTTGTCGTCAGTCAGAAATTCGGTGCCGGTGACGGAAATGCCTCCAATGGTATATTCTCTCGGGTTCATCGGGTCGATCCTGATCTGATCGCCTGTCAGTACCTGCTGGGCAATGGCATCACTGGCAAACAAGGCAAGAAAAAGAAAGACAATCAATGCACTTATTTTAGACATTACTGGGTATTGTTTCAAGCGTTTTTTGTATTTACCGGATGTGTTTCCACGTTGCCAAAACGTCGCTCCCTTCGCTGGAAATCGACAATGGCCTGATACAGGTGCCTTCTTCTGAAGTCGGGCCAGTAAACGGGCGTAAAATACAATTCGGTGTAGGCAATCTGCCAGAGCATGAAGTTGCTAACACGCAATTCACCGGATGTACGGATCAGCAGGTCGGGATCGGGAATTTTTGCTGTTTCCAGTGCATTTATAAAGGTGGTCTCATCTATTGCATCGGGGCTGATGATTCTGTCGGCCACTTTTTGCGCAATTTTCTGAACTGCATTTACAATTTCCCATCGTGCGCTGTAACTCAGGGCAACCGTAACAATCAACTTGTCGTTTTTGGCCGTGAGTTCCATGGCTTCCCGCAGTATTTCCCGGCAGTTAAGGGGTAAGGACTCCAGGTCGCCAATGGCTTGCAGCCTGACTCCATTTTCGTTGAGTTCCGGGGTTTCATTGACAATGGCCCGGGTCAGCAAATCCATCAGGGTTTCTACTTCGCGGAGTGGCCGGCACCAGTTTTCGGTAGAGAAGGCAAAGAAAGTCAGGTATTTAATGCCAATTTCTGCTGCGGCTTTAACCGTATCCCGAACAGCCTCAATGCCATTTTCGTGTCCAAAAATCCTTTCCTGGCCCCGCTGTTTGGCCCATCTTCCGTTTCCATCCATGATCAGGGCAACATGCCTTGGCAGCTTATTCTTGTTTATGTGCTGCTTTAAATCCATTATCAGTCAATAAATTGTACCTGTGAAAAGTGGCACAAATTTCTTAAAATGTTTCGAATAATAAAAGAAAAAGCCTAAACTTTATGAATTTTTAAGCTAAAATGGACATATTGCTTTGCTTCTGTCCTTGAACCTGAAAGTGAATGAAAGCCCTGCAAATGAATACCAGTCAGTGTTTTTCGGGTTTCCTCCCAGGTGAACATTGTCGAGGTCATCGGTAGCCGTGTTTCGCCAACCCCACTCCAGCCCCCCTGAGAACTCGCTGGTGATATAAAACCGGAAACCAATGCCAAATACGAGCGCATAGGAAAGATCATCAAAAGACAGGAATGTATCAGCCGGATTAAATGCGAACCCGCCGGTGCCTCCAAAAATATAGGGTGTATACATACTTCCCGGGTCTCCTGCCACATAGGGCAGAAAATTGACCTCGCCCTGAATGACCAGTTCCGTGATCCTTGTTTGGAAAGAGTAAATTTCAGAGTCCCCGGTAATATTGAAAGGGCTGTTTTCGTCTGTGCCGCTGACCCTGCCATGATTCAGGCCTGCTTTTACAGAGATGTGGTTGTTGTGGTTATACCTGCCAAACAAGCCAAAGGCGGGCAGCTCGGTATTGACAAAGTGGCTGGGTGGCTCCGGGGTCAGATCACCCAGGTAATACGAGGTCCCACCAAAAACACCTGCTTCGAAACGTTGTCCGAACCCCGTATGGGTATTCGATAACAAAACGGTAAAAATTAAAATTAAAACTAAACGGTTCATCTGTTGCTGATTCACCAAGAATAACGACGGAGAGCAGGGAATATTTTGCGCTTAGTTCCTTTTATCAAGCCCCCAGGCCAGCTTGTTTCGTATGGTTTTGTAAAAATCTTTCTGGCCGATACAAATCAGGTTCATGGAAAACGGGGATTTGTTGACGATCAATTCGGTGGTGGTATTCAAGGGCCTGGACCTGGAATCGAGCAATACCAGGTAGTCTTGTTTTTTCCCGGTGATACGCAGTTTTACCTGGCTGCTGTCGGGAATGACTATAGGCCTGACAGTCAGGTTATGTGTGGCGATGGGTGTGATGATCAGGTTCTTGCTTTCTGGTGATATGATCGGACCACCGCAACTCAGTGAGTATCCTGTGGAGCCCGTCGGAGTGGCAATGATCAGCCCGTCAGCCCAGTATGTGTTCAGAAAAAGGTCGTCCACGTAAGCGCTTATGGAGATCATGGTAGAGGTGTCGCGTTTGAGTACGGTAAGTTCGTTCAGCGCATAGTTGATGTTCCCGAACAATTCGGCCGGTTGAGCCAGCTGGATCATGGATCGTACGTCTATTGTGTAGTCGCCCGAGATGAGCGCCCTGGCCGCAAAGCTTATCTCATCGGTGGAAATGGCCGACAAAAAACCCAGGCGCCCTGTATTTATTCCCAACACGGGTATGCCTGAGTCCCGTACCAGGGTGATGGTGTCGAGCAAAGTGCCGTCGCCGCCCACACTGATTACACAGGATGTATCTTTTTCGGGCTGACTGCCTGAAGGCAATACCTTGACCGGTTTTTCAAAATGTACGTGTTCTTTTATATGGTTGTAAAGGCGCTCATATACCTGGAAAGAAGAGACTTTTTCTTCAAGGATTTTTATCAGGAGTCTGAAGTTATCCAGAAACGCCGGATCAAATGGACGTCCAAAACATGCAATTTTCATAGGAAGATTGTATTTCAGATTCGAAGGTAAAAAAAAACGGCATCATTTGCCGCCTGCTTAAATCATTTCCATTCGTTTGGCATCGAACTTCAGGAACGTAAAAATAAACAGGGTGGTTGCCCACAATGATGATCCGCCGTAACTGATCAAGGGCAGTGGAATACCGATAATGGGGACCAGTCCGATGGTCATCCCGATATTGACGGCAAAATGAAAGAAAATGACAGATACGGCAGAATAACCAAGCACCCTGCTGAAAGTAGACTTTTGTCGTTCAGCCAAAAAAATCAGACGGAACAAAAGGGTAATGAAAAGACCGATAATGAGAATGCTTCCAACAAAACCCCATTCTTCACCCACGGTGCAAAAAATAAAATCTGTGCTTTGTTCGGGGACAAAATTAAACTGTGTCTGGGTGCCCTGTAAAAAGCCCTTGCCCCAAAAGCCACCTGATCCAATGGCAATTTTTGACTGATGGAGGTTATAGCCGGCGCCCTGAAGGTCGGCGCCTCCGTATACCAATACCTCTATCCTGGATTTGTGGTGCGATTGCAACACATTTTCAAACACGAAATCAACAGAGTATACATACACAGCCAAAAGCAAGGATAAGCCAACCAGTTGAACTACCAGTCCTGGTTTTTTTCTGATGGCTATCCCAATGGATATGGTGAGCAACGCAATGCCGCCAATGATGATAAATTCGTTCACCAGCAAAGTAAGTACAAACAGCAATATGGCCAGGCCGGTGAAAAAAAGCACCAGGCTGCTGATCCAGCCTTCACGGTACATGACCAGGATAAAGGCAAAAAACACCAGGGTGGTTCCCACGTCTTTCTGCAAAAGTACCAGTGCGGCGGGAACCAGAATTACCAAGAAGGCCTTAACACGCCGGAGGGTTCCTGGTTTTTTTGACCTGATGTTGCTTGCCATTGATGCCAGTGCCAGGGCCGTTGCGTATTTTGCAATTTCAGACGGCTGGAATGCCAGGCCGCCAATACGGAACCATGCCCTGGTGGCATTGATCTCAACACCAAATATTAGTACCGCAATCAACAGCAGGATCAGGCTGCCGTATATCACCCAGGCAAATCCCGTAAAAAAGCGGACATCCATCATCAACACACTGGCAGCCAATAACAGGGAGGTGACAATCCATATGAGCTGTTTGCCATAACTGGTGCTGAAATCAAACACATGTCTTTGGGTTTCGGTGTATTCCGATGCAAATATGTTGACCCATCCAACGGCCACCATGACCAGGTAAAGAAACAGCGTGGGTTTGTCTATGTTTGCGAATATGTTGAACTGCTGTTTCATGGGGTATTTGTTAAAAAGCTGGCTTCAAGCACCCTTTGCTCAAACCATCGGCGGTTTACCTCGCCTGTCAGATATTGCTCAATCATTAGGCTGGCGATGGGCGCAGCCCATACGGAACCATACCCGGCATTTTCCACGATGACGGATATGGCAATTTTGGGGTCATCCACCGGTGCGAACGCAACAAATACGGAATGATTCTCTCCGTGCGGGTTTTGTACCGTTCCTGTTTTACCTGCCATTTCGATGCCCGGAATACGCGAAAAACTCCCGGTGCCGTCTTTTACAACATGGTGCATGGCACGGATCATGGTTTCAAAATGCTCTCTGTCGATGGGAATGTTGTTTGCCAGGGAATACCGGTTGTTGGCATTTTGTGCTTCGCCAATGGCCTTCACCATGTGCGGGGTGATGTAATGTCCTCGGTTGGCAATGGCCGTTGTCATGTTGGCCAGTTGCATGGGGGTTACGCCCAGTTCGCCCTGCCCGATCCCCAGCGACAATATCGTTTGTGAACGCCAGCCGGAGGGACCGTAAAGCCTGTCGTAGTAATCGGGGGTGGCTATGAGGCCGGGCAATTCATACGAAAGATCACTGCCGAAATGCCTTCCCAGCCCGAAGTTTTGCACATAATTGCGCCAGTGCGCATAGGATTCCTGAATGTTTTCAAAATGTGGCTGGTTGATGGTGTTCTGAAAAATGATGCTGGCATAGGTGTTGCAACTATGCTGAATGGCAGTGATCACATTTACCGGACTGGGGTGGCTGCGGCACCGGACACTGATGCCCCTTGTGTGATATATGCCGGAACATCCGTAGCTGGTGTTTTCATGGATAACCCCCTCCTGCAGTGCAATCAGGGTGCTGATGACCTTAAACACGGACCCTGGAGGGTACTGGGCCATCAATGCCCTGTTGAACAATGGTTTCAAGGTGTCGTTTTGGAGGGTCCGGTAATTTCTGGTCCTTTGCCTTCCCACCAGCAAACCCGGGTCGAAAGACGGGGAGGAGACCAACGAGAGGATCTCTCCGGTGGCAGGTTCTATGGCAACAATACTTCCCCTTTTATTGTGCATCAGTTTTTCGCCGTATAACTGCAATGTTGCATCGAGGGTGGTATAGAGATCCTTGCCGGCCACTGCCAGGCTGTCGTATCGGCCGTCATGAAAGGCCCCGATGTCCCGGTTCAACACATCCACCATCCGAATACGCAAGCCTTTCACCCCCCGGAGCTCTTTTTCATAGGCTTTTTCAATGCCGCTGATGCCGATGTGGTCGCCTGGTCTATAGTAGGGATCGTTGTTGATGATATTGGGTCCGGCCTCCCCCACATATCCAAAGGTATGTGTTGCCATTGGATAGGTGTATTTGCGGAGTGTGCGGGGCTGTACAAAAAAGCCCGGAAACCTGAATAGTTTTTCCTGGAAGGCGGCAAAGGTGGTTTTTGAGATCTGACGTTCGAACACCGAAGCCCTGAAACGGGAAAAGCGCCTGGCCTGCAGCAAACGGCTTTCAAAACTGGCCACATCGATGCCAAGCAAGTTGCAAAATTCCAGTGTGTCAATGTCTTTCACCTGTCCGGGGATCACCATCAAATCGTAATGTGCTTCATTGTAAACCAGCAATTCGCCATGGCGGTCGTATATCAGGCCACGCGAGGGATAATCGGTAATGTAGCGCAGGTAGTTGCTTTGCGAAAAGGCTTTGTAGGAAGGGTCGGCGATTTGAAGCACAAATAAGCGCCATGCCAGGATAATCGAAACCCCGAGGATTATTCCGGCAATCACTTTTTTTCTTCCCGGGAAAAGATTTGAGTTGGTATAGATATGCATGGCAATACACTGGCTTGTTTTGTGCGGCTTCCCTGACAATACAAAATTAATCATTGGCGCGAAAATCAATGCCATTTTGCAAACATTTTTTTAACTTCGCCAACACCATTATCAAAATATTTCATGACATATCAGGTGTAAGCAACATAGCCATGGAGAAAAAAAAGATCATTGTACTGGGTGCTGGCATGGTCGGAAAAGCCATTGCCATTGACTTTTCAAAAAAACATGATGTATGGGCGGCAGACATCGATCAGCAGTCGCTGGATTACCTGTCTGCAAATTACCCCATCAAAACGGTTGGTGCCAACCTGATGGAAGAGGAGGGGATTCATGCCCTGGTGGCAGACTTTGACCTGGTGGTGTCGGCTGTGCCCGGATTTATGGGTTATGACGTTTTGAAATCTGTAATTGATGCCGGAAAAAACATTGTGGATATTTCTTTTATGCCGGAAGATTTTATGGCACTGAATGCCCTGGCTGCAAAAAAAGGAGTTACAGCCATCACCGATTGCGGCATTGCCCCGGGAATGCCCAATTTGATTGCCGGCCATCACAATGAGTTGATGGAGATTGAAGATTTTAAGTATTACGTTGGTGGCTTGCCAATGGTTAAAGTATATCCGTTTTATTACAAGGCACCGTTCTCGCCCATTGATGTGGTGGAAGAATACATCCGCCCTGCCCGTTTTGTTGAAAAGGGGAAACAGATGACCAAGCCCGCAATGAGTGAACCGGAAATGATATTTTTCGATCATGTCGGGACACTTGAAGCCTTTTATACCGATGGCTTAAGGTCGCTGCTTACCAATATGGCGCATATCCCGAACATGAAAGAGAAAACCTTGCGGTATCCCGGCCATATTCAACTTGTACAGGCCCTGAAAACCGCGGGTTTCCTTGACAAGGACCCCATTGTGGTAAACAATACATCCATTCGTCCGATCGACTTCACCAGCAAAGTATTGATTCGCGACTGGCAGCTTGGCCCGGAAGAACGTGAGTTCACCGTTTTGCGTATTGAGCTCAAGGGTACACAGGATGGTCGTCTGCGCTCCATTGTGTACGAACTGTATGATGTCTATGACGAACAGGAGAAGCTTTCCTCCATGGCCCGTACTACAGGATTTACTGCCACAGCCAATGCTGAGCTGATCCTGAATGGCAAATTTGGCGGCAAAGGAGTGTTCCCGCTGGAACTTGTAGGAATGGACTTCGACTGTTTTGATTTCATTATGAATTATCTGAAAGACCGCAAAGTGGTTTTTCAGATAAAAGAAATACAATAAATAGCTGGTTTTTACATGTTTGGTGCCGAGGTTTTCAGGTACGCCATGTACGGAAGGGCAAAACGAACCCTGTTTGAATGAAGAAAAGATTCTCTCCCCAACAAAACTACCGCGACACCATGCGTGCCATCGGCTATGTGCCGAGAAAAAAAGCCACCCAGGAAGATTACGACCGCATCGGTTTTATGTCGGGGCTTGAAGTGCATCAGCAACTCGATACCAAACAAAAATTATTTTGTCGCTGCCCGGCCGGAATATACCAAAAAGACGATGTATATGATGCGGAGGTGATCCGGCACATGCGACCGACCTTAAGCGAACTTGGTGAATATGATGGTACGGCGCTCATGGAGTTTAAGACCAGGAAAAACATCATATATCGCATCAAGAATGAGACCACGTGCACCTATGAGGTGGACGATACACCCCCTTTTCCGATCAACCGCAAAGCGGTGGATGTTGCCATTGAAATATCCCTGCTGAAGAAACTGAACATTGTGGGGGAGATACACATTACGCGGAAACAGTACCTTGATGGCAGCATACCAACTGGTTTTCAGCGGACAGCAATCATTGGGGTAGAAGGTGTTATTCAATTACGCAATAAAACTGTGCGCCTGATCCAATTGAGTCTGGAAGAGGATTCCTGCCGCGAAATTTCGGATGTGGGGCATTGGCGGATCTACAAAACCGACCGGCTGGGCATGCCGTTGATTGAAACGGTCACATACCCTGACATGGTAAACCCGGATGAGGTGGCCGAGGCCTGCCAGGTGATCCGTTTTTTAAACCGGAGCACCAACAAGGTGCGCTCGGGGATTGGTGCAGCCCGCCAGGATGTCAATGTGAGTTGCCGTGGAGGGACACGTGTGGAGATCAAAGGGGTGTCGCGCATCAAATGGATCCCCGAACTGACACATAATGAGTCTTTCCGGCAATGGGCCCTGTTGCACATACAGCAGGAACTCCTGAAAAGAATCAAAAAACCCGGGGGATGGAAAATGACCTCCATGGAGCTTGATCCAAAAGAGTTTGACTTCCGGTCCAGGCCTTTAAAAGGGCTGAGAAATGCAGGCATGAAACTCTATGGGGTAAGTCTACCTGGCTTTCTGGGCATTTTGTCGCATTTTACCCAGCCGGGAAAGGTGTTTGCCGATGAGATCAGCGGCCGTTTACAAGTGATCGCATGCATTGAAAAGCCCAATATGTGCACCCACGACAGCTTGCGGCCCATGGAAGGTGAGGAAACATACCAGCGTCTAAAAAAAAGGCTGGGCAGCAAGGCCGGCGATGCGGTACTGTTTTTCTGGGGCCCGGCTGAGGATATCCCCACAGCCATCGAAACAATTGAGGAACGATGCCGCATGGCTTTTGAATGCGTGCCCAACGAAACCAGGAAATCATTTGCAGACGGGACCACCATTTTTGAAAGGGTGCTGCCGGGAGCCGACCGGATGTATCCCGACACCGATTCCCCGCCCATCCCGTTGCTTGATGAGGACATTGAACGCCTTGGCAGGAACCTCCCCACCGAAACCATGGAGGCATACCGGCAAATGAAGGCATGGGGCATTCCCGAAGATACCTATACATATATACTTAAAAACAACTTATTCCCACTGATCCGCGACATGGTGGTGAAGCACAAAGAAGACCCTGTGTTTGCAGGTACATTATTTGGCCACCGTCTGAAGTTTGTGGAGGGGCACTACGAAAGGGCTCCGGGTTTTCGTTATGATGTAGTGGCCAAAACATTGCAGGAATTAAAAAAAAGAAACATAGGGGCTGACCTGATTAAAAACATGCTTCCGGTCATATACCAGCATCCGAAAATGGATGTTGATTCTTTGCTGAGCAGTGTTGATTATCGCCCAATGAATGAACAGGAGGTGCTGGCCAACCTTGATTTTTTAAAGAAAAAATTTGCCAGCATACGCAGAAAACAAGGTCTTGATGCAGAGGTCAACTGGCTGATGGGGCAACTGAGGGGGAGTGCTGTTGGGAATTTGGAACTTCGTGCACTTAAGGAAAAAGTAATTAGTAGTTAGTAATTAGTAATTAGTATTGAAATAATTACCATTAAGGGGAATATATGGGTGAGGATTTTTTTCAGGGGTATAAGGGGGCGGCGTTGCAGGCGCTGAAGAAATTCAATGTCAGGGTGTGGGGCCAGGCAAAGATCGAGACCAGCCGGGGCAACTTTGTGGGGACGGTATTGCCGCGGTCTGAAAATGACGATGATCAGCACATTGTATTGAAGATCCCTACCGGATACAATGTGGGCATTGACATAAGGACGCTTATCAGCATGCAGGAAACAGGCTACAAAAAGGCCAGTTACAAGATCCCTGAAAAAGAGTTTCCGTATACAAAAGGTTTGCCAAGGGTCAAGCTGATCGGTACAGGCGGAACCATTGCCTCACGGCTCGATTACCGGACCGGGGCGGTTATTCCAGCCTTTTCGCCCGGTGAACTTTACGGGGCGGTTCCTGAACTGGCTGACATCTGCAACCTGACTACCGAAAAAGTGTTTGCGGTGTTCAGCGAAAATATGGGCCCTGCGCAATACAAACAGTTGGCGGTGGCCATTGGCCGGGAGATTGAAAATGGCATTGACGGCATTGTGATAGGCCATGGAACAGATACCTTGCATCATACTGCTGCTGCGCTCACCTACATGATCAAGAATCCTCCGGTGCCCATCGTTCTGGTTGGTTCACAACGGTCATCGGACCGGCCATCATCCGATGCCGCACTCAACCTGATGCATGCCTGTTATACGGCAGGTCATGGGAATATTGCCGAAGTGATGGTATGTATGTTTGGCCCGACTTCAGACGATTACGGCATGTTGCACCGGGGAACACGGGTGCGCAAGATGCATTCTTCCTACCGGAGCACTTTCCGCACATTGGGTGATATGCCCTTGGCTACGGTAACTACGCGGGGGGTAGAGCCCATAAAAAGCAATTACAAAG
>SL_3KL_010_SEDDRAFT_10002239_pt1 | contig 17728 bp, 12 predicted proteins | sample SodLakKL_010_SED_2_FD_10381 | JGI IMG/M metagenome (IMG submission 10381) | reverse complement strand
GCCGAGACCGGCCACGTGGTCGGCGTCAGGGATGCCAACTTCGAGATCGAGGCCGGCGAGGTCTTCTGCATCATGGGGCTGTCCGGCAGCGGCAAATCGACCCTGATCCGCTGCATCAACCGTCTGATCGAACCGACCGCCGGGCGCATCTTTCTCAACGACGGGGAAAGCGGCGAGCGCGAGATCACCGCCATGGACGATGGCGAGCTGCGCGAATTGCGCAAGCGCGACATGAGTATGGTGTTTCAGCACTTCGCCCTGTTTCCACATCGAACGGTACTGGCCAACACAGTGTATGGCCTGGAGATCCAGCGTCGCAATGCCGAGGAAAGCCTGCAAATCGGCCGCAGGGTGCTGGACATGGTCGGATTGGGTGGCTGGGAAGAGTCCTACCCGCACGAACTCTCCGGCGGCATGCAGCAGCGTGTCGGGCTGGCCCGGGCGCTGGCCACCGAGGCCAGAGTGTTGTTGATGGACGAGCCGTTCTCGGCGCTCGACCCTTTGATCAAGGTCAACATGCAGCAGGAGCTGGTGCGTATCCAGAAGGACCTGGAGCGCACCATCCTGTTCATTACCCATGATCTCGACGAGGCGATGCGCATCGGCGACCAGATCGCCATCATGGACGCCGGCGAAGTAGTTCAGATCGGTAATCCCGAAGAGATTCTGATCAACCCGAAAACCGAATACGTGGCCAATTTCGTCGAGCATGCCGACCCGACCGGCGTGTTGACGGCGGGCACGATTGCGTTGCGCTTCGACGAAGATCAGTTCAAGCGCGTCGATGACAGTGGCGATTTGATCTACTACGTTCGCCGCAGTGATCCTGAAGGCGCCCGCTTCGGTGTTGATCGTGACCAGCGACTTCGGGCGGTGGTCCCGGCGGGCCACCGCGAGAGCGTGGAACTCGTCGGGCTCGATGACATTGCCGAGCGGGCGGCAGACGAGACTTCGGATGGCGGCCGCCGCGATGATCTGGCCTTGCGTTGTGACGAGCAGGCGGTGTTGCGCACGGTGCTCAAGGGTCGGTCCTGTTCGACAGTTCCGACCGTGGTTACCGATGCCGACGGACGTCTGCTAGGCATCATTGACGAGCCCGAGCTGATCCGCGGAATACTGGACAAGAAGGGGCACGGGGAGCAGGCCGACAGTAACGGGGCTGGCGTGGAGCCGGCTTCAGGAGGAGAGTCGAAGCCATGAGCGAATTGCTTGAATTTCTGCGCCAGTTGTTCACCGATCCGTTCGGACTGCTGGATATCCCGGTGCGCGAATGGGTGACCGATGCCGTCAACTGGATCGTGCGCACATTCCGCGATTTCTTCCGCAGCTACGTCAGTCCGCCGGTGCGCGGTGTGATGGAGCTGTTTCAGTGGGCGCTGAGTTCGGTGCCGCCATTGGTGTTTCTCGCACTCGCCTATGTCATCGCCTGGCGGGCGGCATCCTGGCGGGTTGCGGCATTTACCGTGATTGCTTTCACCTTCATCGGTTTCATGGGCGTCTGGGACCAGATGATCATCACCTTGTCGCTGATCGCCACGGCCGTATTCTTCTGCATTCTCATCGGCTTGCCGATCGGCATCCTGTGCTCGCGCAGTGACTGGTTCTACACGGTGGTGCGGCCGGTGCTCGACATCATGCAAACCACGCCGCCGTTCGTGTACCTGATCCCGGCTGTCATGCTGTTCAGCATCGGCAATGTGCCCGGTTTGATCGCGACCATCATCTTCGCCATGCCACCGATGATCCGCCTGACCAACCTGGGCATCCGGCAGGTGGAAACGCAGTACATCGAGGCGGCGGTGGCATTCGGCTCGACGCCGCGCGAGATTCTCTGGAAGGTCCAGGTGCCACTGGCCCTGCCGACCATCATGGCCGGCATCAATCAGACCATCATGTTGTCGCTGTCGATGGTCGTGATCGCCGCCATCATCGGCGCCGGCGGGCTGGGTCTGGAAGTCTATGCCGGTCTCGAGCGGCTCAACATTGGCCAGGCTTTTGTTGGTGGTATCGCCATCGTGCTGCTGGCCATGGTGCTCGACCGGGTGACCCAGGGGCTTGGCGAGAAGGGGCCGGCCAGCCGTGCCAAGCGCTCCGAGTAGACCGCAAATGCGAGATTCGCGCCATCAAGGGGGGCAGGTGAAACTCGCACGGGTCTTTGTTAATGTAAAGAGTCCAAGCCGCCAATAGGAGAATCCGCGTTTGCGGCTACGCGTGACCGACTTTTCGACGGATCAAGTCGAAAAGTGCGGGCCATACTGACTTTATGTCCGAGGCCCGCCGAGTTATCGATTTTCCACCAATATGGGAGGCATACAAGCCATGAAATCTCGATCCCTGTTCAAACATTTTTGCTACGCCAGTCTGTTTCTGGTTCTGGCCGTCGGCAGCACGCTGACTCTGGCCGGTCAGGCCAAGGCCGCCACGGGTGATCAGCCCGGCGAAGGCGTCACCGTACGCCCGGCGGTAGCGACCTGGACTTCCGCGATTCCGGTGAGCTGGGTATACATCGAACTGCTCGAGGAGCTGGGCTACGACGTGGACAGCCCGACCTCGCTGTCGAACCCGGTCGCCTACCTGGCGATTTCCGAGGGCGACATCGATTACTGGCCGAACGGCTGGTTTCCACTGCACAACGCGCAGCTTCCCGATAATTTTGACGATGTCGGCGAAATTTTTGATCCACTCTGCATCGCCTGCGGTATCCAGGGTTACCTGGTCGACGCGCAGTCGGTGTCGGAGCACGGCATCACCGGCATCATGGACATTGTCGAGAACGAGGAACTGCGCGCGCTGTTCGACCATACCGGTGACGGTCGCGCCGAACTTTACGGCTGCCCGCCCGGCTGGGGCTGCCACGAGGGTATCAACGACATGCTCGACAAGTTCGAGTTGCGCGATTACATCAATCACGTCGATGCTGGCTACTCGGCCAATTTTGCCGAAGTGGTAACGCGGATCGAAGGCGGTGAGCCAACGCTGTACTACACTTGGGGTCCGAGCGCCTGGTTGCTGGCGCTGACGCCCGGTGACGAGGTCATGTGGGTCAACGCTCCGGGTATTGTCGAGGACGAAGCCGAACGCGCCGAAGGCGTCGCCGGCGCGGCAAGCGACCCGATCGAAATGGGCTTTGTCGCCGCGGACATCCAGGTGACGGCCAATAGCGAATTTCTCGAAAACAATCCCGCGGCCGCGGAATTGTTCCGCCATGTTCGCCTGCCGCTGGAGTGGATCAGCGAGGTCGATGCACGCATCGGCGATGAGGATCTCACCGACAGCGAGGTTCGTCCGTTGGTCCGAGAGTGGATCGACGCCAACCGCGACCAGGTCGATGAGTGGCTGGCTGCGGCCCGCGCCGCAGCAAACTGAGAACCGGACGATAACCGCGGCCTGACCGCGGAAATCTCTGAGGTTCAATCGCCCCTGGTGGGCGAATGATCGAAATCGGCCAGCCTGGCTTGCTCGGGCTGGCCGATCTAGTCGTAAACCGCAGGAGAACCTGCTATGGTGCAGTGCATCATTCTCTGTCAGCGGTTGCAATCATGCTCTACCAGTTCTACGAATTCCAGCGCTCGCTGATCAGTCCGTTCAGTATCTGGGCCGAGGCTGCCGCGCGCAGCTTTTCCCTGCCCGGCAGCGCGCTGTCGAAGTGGCCCGGCGCCGAGCGCGTGGCGGCCGCCTATGAACTCATGCACCGCCTGGGCAAGGACTACACCAAGCCCGAGTTCGGCATCCACTCGGTCACCGCCCACGGCCACGAAGTGCCGGTGGTGCAGTTGCAGGCCCTGGGCCTGCCGTTCTGCAACCTGCTGCGAATGAAGCGCTACACCGACGACCCGCAGACCATCGCCGACCTCAAGGAAGACCCGGTGGTGCTGATCGTCGCCCCGCTGTCGGGCCACCACGCCACCCTGCTGCGCGACACCGTACGCACCATGCTGCCCGAGCACAAGGTCTACATCACCGACTGGGTCGACGCGCGCATGGTGCCGGCCGCGGCCGGGCCTTTCGGTCTCCATGACTATGTCAACTACATACAGGCCTTCATCCGCCATATTGGCGCTGAGAATCTGCACGTCATGGCCGTGTGTCAGCCGGTGGTGCCGGTGCTGGCCGCGATTTCGCTGATGGCTGCGCGCGGCGAGCCCACACCAGCCGGCATGACGTTGATGGGCGGCCCGGTGGATGCGCGGGTCGGGCCCACCGGAGTCAACGACCTGGCCGAAACCCGGTCGATGCGCTGGTTCCGTTCCAGCCTCGTACACCCCGTACCCATGCACTACCCGGGCGCGGGTCGACGGGTCTACCCCGGGTTCATGCAGCACGCCGGATTCATGGCCATGAACCCGCGCCGCCACGTGACTTCGCACTGGGACTTCTACAAGCAGTTGATCACCGGTGACCTCGAGGACGCCGAAGCCCACCGCAAGTTCTACGATGAGTACAACGCCGTGCTCGACATGCCCGGTGAGTACTACCTTGACACCGTGCGCATCGTGTTCAAGGACTACTTGCTGCCTCGCGGTGAGTGGTCAATCGAAGGCGAGCAGGTTGACCCGTCCCGGATCACCGACACGCGACTGCTGACCATCGAGGGCGAAAACGACGACATTTCCGGACCGGGCCAGACCCGCGCGGCGCACCAACTGTGTTCGGGGTTGACGGAAGGCGCCCGAGAGCACTACGAGGTCCCCAAGGCCGGCCACTACGGCATCTTCAGCGGCCGACGCTGGCGCACCCAGGTCTATCCCCGGGTGCGCGATTTCATCCGCGGCATGGCCCACTAGCGCCCGGTGCATCCGAGGGCTGGATCAGGGTGGGGTTACCGATCCACTCGAACAAATGTCCAGTTATCAAAGCGCTTGAGTTGATGGATTTTGCCGTCTTCGTCCCGATCAAACACTAGACTCTCTCCAAGCTCACCATCCGGTCTGACCCTGCGAAAGGTATCCCCTTCGACAGGTTTGAACATTGCCATGTCTTCAGCAGGTGAATCGGTTGGTAATGCGAGCATGACCAGCTGCCCTTCCCATGTCGATATATGGTGTTCCTGCATTGTCCTCGAGCCTTTCCATTCGTAGTAGCCGGTATATTCCTTTAAATCCACTAGTGGTTCACTTTTCTCCGATTGTCCATTGGCACTCAACCGGGTCAGAATGCCGTGCATTCCGTTGACATATTTACTCATGTCGACACCATTGGCATTGACCATGGCTGAATAGGCAAGATTTCTGTCAAGATTGAGTTGAAGTGATGATTGATAGCCGGGGCAATATCCTCCGTGTCCCGCCCATCTATTCCCATCCTGGCCCTGATACACGCCAAAGCCCAGCCCCCGGGTGCTCTTGAAGTCCGGATTGGTCCAATGCACGTTTTGCATGTATTTCAGCGTTGCCGGATTCAATATTTCCGGTTCTGTGGCATCGCGAAGCCTGAATTGCCATGAGGCAAACCTTGAGAGGTCTTCTACATTCGAGGAGAAACCTGCTGAAGCTTCCACGCCTTCGGCATCGAATAACTCGATTTCCTTGCGCTCACCCCCTCGTGTGAGCACGCTGTAACCGACGGCCAATTCGTTGCCGTGCAGCGTTTCAGGCATATAGGTTCTTGTGTTTGTCAGATCAAGCGGTTCAAGTATGGTGCGGTTGACATATGCGCTGTACGACTCGCCGGACAGCTTTTCGATGACCTCACCCAGGAGTACAAGGGCAAGATTGCTGTATTGAAGATAGGACGATGCGGGATACATCGTGCTCTGCTCCGATAACCTTTCCCGGATTTGTTCCCGCGTCGGAAACGGATTGTCCGGAGCATTCCAGTGAGAGAAATAATTTTCCCTTGGAAGACCCGAAGAATGTGACAATAGCGTTCGGATGGTGATTGGACCGCTTTCGGGAAATTTCTGCTCGAGGTCATACCACGGCAGCACTTCATCAATTCGGTCATCCAGTCTGAGTTTGCCCTGGTCATACAAGCTCATGACAGCCACCGAGGTGAACAGCTTTGATATTGAGCAGATACTTCCAATCGTCGATGTCTGCGCGTCAATATTCTCCTCGATATTGGCTTTTCCGAATGCCCCCGACCATACCAATTCCTGTCCATCAACGATTGCAGCGGTGATGCCCGGGAGATTGTCATAGTCTCTTTGTGCATCAAGCCATACCTCAATGAGCTTGAATGCTTCGGAGTAATCCTTTTGATCATCGTGAGCCAAAACTTGCAGCGGTACACTCGCAAGGAAAATGAATAAAACAAGGTTTCTCATGACTGCTCCCATCCGAATTACTTTTATGACCGGGTTGCGCCAATCATAATACAATCACTCAACTTGACGCCAAGCTACGGCTTGGCGTGGCTGTGGATACTACTTGTGCTGGTGGAAAAGTGCGCTTAAGCTTCCCATGCCCAGTTGTTATCCAGACGACCAGCGGGGCCATCCACAACGAATCGAGGGAGACATGCATGAAGATCGGACCGCGGGCGAATGGCACATCCAGGCAGATGGTGGTCACAATCCTGCTGGCTGCGGGGCTGGCCCTGGCGGGTTGCGCCAACGAGGACACTCCGACGTCTCCCCCTCCTCCAGCCGATCAGGAGAAAACGGGGCAATTGCAAGAAGTTGGTGACGGCGAGGACATCGTCGAGGCGCAGGAGACGGATCCCGCGACACAGACCATCGACATGACGGCCGAGGACGGATTCAATGGTCCCCTGCCGGTCGACCACGATCATGCCCCCGGCACGGGAGAGCTTGTCATCGGTGACGAACGCATCGCCATGGAACTGGGTTGCACCGACCCGTCCGTCCATCGCAACTGGTTGTTCACGTTGATCGTGAGAGCGCGGGGCGAGGACTCGGCAGGCCACCCAGTTGGGGTGGAGGCACAACGTGTGATCTCAGGGCAGGCCGAGCCCGGACCCGACGGCTACCACGGCCAGGAGCTGTCGAGGCTCATGGTCCAGCGCCAGGTCGAGCGCACGTTTCTGCCCAATTCTGTCGGCGCCGGCGTCCTTGGCAGTCACGATCTGCCAATCGTGTGGATTACCGAGGACGGCCGCTTTGCCGCGGTCGCCGACCTCGGGCCAGCGGCAGTACTTGCGGCTGACGACGAGGAATTCCTGCACCTGGTGCCAGAGGGCGAGGCGCTCTTCACGGGCACCTGCCCGACCGACTGGCCCGGCCCGATCATGGATCGTTCCTGACCGGCCCCTTGAGCAGAAAGATTGCGGTTCAGCAGGCAAGCCTGAGATTGATGAACCATCAGATAGGCGTTAGGCTGGGTACATGGGGACTGAAGAACCCACCTTGCTAATGCAATCAGAAGTATGTCAGAACTGCCGGGCCCCGCTGACCGGTCGCTTTTGCGCCAGCTGCGGCCAGGACAATCGCCTTCAAAGGCTGACCTTCCGGCAGGTTCTGTCGGAAACCGCCGATGAGCTTTTCAAGCTTGAACTGCCGATTGCCCGCACCGTGACCGAGCTTGCCTGGCGACCCGGGTGGGTGGCAGCCCAGTACGTCGAAGGCCGCCGCCGCACATTCACCAATCCACTGAAGTACTGCCTGCTGCTCACGGCCATTTCATTAATCGCCTTGCAGATCTGGCCGGCCCCGGAAATCGACCCCGAAACCGCAACCGTCGATGGTGAGCCTGATGAGTTTCTGGCAGCCTGGTTCCAGGCCCTCAACGAGATGCAAGAGTGGGTCACCCGTTATGCCGCGATTATCACTCTGCTGCTTCTGCCTTTGTTGACGGCACTGTCCCGCTTGTTCTTCCTCCGCTCCGGACGAAACTTCGCCGAGCATTATGTTCTCGGCCTCTACATCCACGGTCAGTGGTATCTGCTTACCCTGCTGCTTCTACCCCTGATCACCAACGAGATCGTCTGGGCGGCAATTTTGGGCCAACTCGTGATTATCCCGCTGTATGGCCTGGCCGCAATTCATTTCTTCCCGGGCAGGACGTGGATCAAAGCCGTCCTGGGCGGGCTGGCTGCGTTTTTGTATTTGCTGGCCTTTCACCTGATCTACTATGCAGCGGCATTTGTCATCGTCATGGTTCAAAGCCCGGAGGTTTTCACCAACGGCTGATCGGCCGCAGTCCCCTGCAACCGCTCCATCTCAAAACCCGGGGCTCGAACGATTCGGACGATGAAGTAAAAGTGAAGGAAGCGTATTTAGGGCTCGCAAAAATGCGATATTTTTCAGTCAAGAGACATTATTGGGTCGAGGTCTTGTGAAAGGATCTTTTCCCACTTGACCCCTCGATACACCACCCAGGGAGGATCAATATGACAGTTTCTGAAAAACGCGAGGTGCAGGTGCTCGATGGCGGTATGGGACAGGAGCTTCGTCGGCGAAGCAGCCAGCCGGCATCGCCTCTATGGTCGGCCCAGGTGATGCTTGACGAGCCGCACCTGGTCACCGAGGCCCACCGCGATTTCATTGAAGCCGGTGCCGCCGTGATCACTCTGAATACCTACAGCGCAACGCCCCACCGGCTGGAGCGAGACGGCGCGCCGGACCTGTTCGAAAGGATCCACCGGGCGGCGCTGGCCGCCGCCCGGCAAGCCCGCGAGGACAGCGGAAAACGCGTGCGCATCGCCGGTTGCCTGCCTCCCCTTGTGGCCAGCTATCGCCCGGAAGTTGCCCTCGACGATGATACCGCCCATCGCGATTATCGCCGCATCGTGGAAACACAGGCCGAGGAAGTCGATTTGTTCCTGTGCGAAACCATGGCTCTTCGCAGGGAAGCGCGAGTGGCAACCATCGAGGCCACGCGCAGCAAGCTGCCGGTGTGGACCGCCTTTACCGTGGATGACGCCGACGGCTCGAAGCTGCGTTCCGGAGAATCGCTGCTGGAAGCAGGCCGGGAAGTCGTGGCCGCCGGCGCGCAGGGCGTTCTGGTCAATTGCTCCATACCCGAAGCGGTTGCAACTGCCATGGACATCCTTTCCGAGCTCAAGGTCCCATTTGGCGGTTACGCCAATGCCTTTACCTCCGTGGACGCCCTGCAGCCCGGCGGCACGGTGGATGTTCTGGAATCACGCAAGGACCTCGACCCCGCCACCTATGCCCAACACGCGCTTGGATGGGTACGAAAGGGCGCCGGCATCGTGGGAGGCTGCTGCGAAGTCGGACCGGCTCATATCAAGTCGCTGAGCGAGGCCCTGGCTGCCGAGGGATACTCCATCAGCTGCGGATGATCCCGAAGTCGAGTTTGACCGATTCGAGTCCCCCTGGATTAAGCATTGATGGGCAAGACGGCTTGTCCTGCTCCGTGGATTCAGCGGGGACCGACATCCCCCTCAGCGTGATTTGCCGGCTCATAGCCCCTATGCTTATCGGCTTGTACCACACGAGCAGGCCCTGAATGGGTGGTCGGGGCGTCCATCCGATAGCCTCGTCGTGTGACGGCGACCACCGGCGGCTGGCCTCGCTTCTCGAACCAGTCGTGGGCCGGCTTGAGGGTTTGCCAGAAATCCACCCAGCGGCGATGTGCATTGCGTGCCATGTTGTCTTCGGTCATGCGAAATGGAAAGACATGGACCGGGAAGCTGCGCTGACTGTGCCGCAGGGCGGCTTCGGCCAGCACGTAGATTTCTTCCATGGCTTCATCGGTCATGGCGAAGCAGCCGCGCGATTCGCAGCCACCGTGGACCATGATGTTGCCACCGGTGCGCCCCTGGGCACGGTCATAGCGGTTGGGATAACCGATGTTGAATGACAGGTGATAGTTGGAGTTCGGATTCATCCAGCGGGCGCTGACTTCGTAAAAGCCCTCCGGCGCCTGCCAGTCCCCTTGCCGCACTTTAGGCCCGACGATGCCCGAGACATCGCAGATCGGGTAGTTGCGGAACAATTGATAACCTTCGGCGCTTTCGACCCACAATTCCAGCTCACGCTCTTCCTTGAAGACGCGCAGGTAGATGGGAGCGCCCAAAAGCAGCGAGCGCTCCGACAACTCCTCGCTCAGTCGTGGAGCGACCCGTTCAGTGACAGTCAGTGAGCGTTCGGACGTCGGGATGGTATCGGGCATGGAGGTCGCCAATGCCGAGCAGCCCAGCGAACCGGCCAATAACAGGGCCGTGGTTCGGATAATGAAATGTGCCGGGCATGCACGCATGGGTCAGCTGGAGACGAATGTGTCGGTGATCATACCGGATGTCTGCCCGCGAGCCAATCGACCGGGGTAAACTCGGGTCTTGATTTCGAAACCGACACAGACTGCGGGAATCCGAACGACCATGAACTCCAACCAGCCCATCGTCCTGGCATTTTCCGGCGGACTGGACACCAGCTACTGCGTCCTGGCCCTGAAGCAGCGGGGCTTTGAAGTGCACACCGCCTTTGTCGATACCGGCGGTATCGATTCTGAACACAAGGCATGGATCGCCGAGCGTGCCCGGGCCCTGGGCGCGGTCAAGCATCATGAACTGGATGCCGCCCAGCCGCTGTGGGACCAGTTCGTGGTGCCGCTGTTGTGGTCCGGGGCGCGCATGCTCGAGCAGTACCCGATGCTGTGTTCGGATCGCTACGTGATCGTGGAGCAGTGCCTGAAGCTGGCCGATGAACTGGGTACGCAGCATTTCGCCCATGGCTGCACCGGCATGGGCAATGACCAATTGCGCTTTGATCAGTCGGTGCGCTCGCTCGGTGACTATCGGATTCATGCCCCGATTCGCGAGCTCCAGAGAGAGACTCGCAATGTGCGCGCTCACGAACTGGAACTGATGGCCGAGGCCGGTGTCGAGGTGCCGACCTCGGCCAGTCGTTATTCGATCAACGAAAATCTGCTCGGCGTCACCTTGTCGGGCCAGGAAATCGACGAGTTCGGGGTGCCGGGCGAGGATACCCATGTCTGGTGTCGGCCGCGCGTTGAATGGCCCGATCAGCCCCTGGAGCTGACCATAGGATTCGAGTCCGGCCGGGCCGTCAGCCTGAATGATCAGCCCATGGACGGACCGAAATTGCTGGCTGAACTCAACCGGCATCTGGGTGCTTACGGCGTTGGCCGGCACATTTACACCGGCGATGTCTCGATTGGCCTGAAAGGGCGCATCGTGTTTGAATGCCCGGGCATCGATGGTCTGATGATCGCCCAGCGCGCCCTCCGTGAGGCGGTCAATACCCGTTTGCAGAACCAGTTCCAGCAGACCATCGCCAATCGCTGGGCGGAGCTGGTCTACACCGGTTTTTTCTTCGAACCGCACAAGAGAGATCTGGAAAAGTACCTGGAGTCGGCCAATCGCTTCGTGACCGGTGTGGTCCGCATCGCTACCGCCGGCGGCAGCGTGCAGGCCGTGGCGGTCGGCTCGCGTTACCTGCTCAAGGACCCGGATTCGGTTTACGCCCAATCCGCCGGATGGACCCCGGAAGAGGCCGAAGGCTTCGTCAAACTCATCGGCCAGAGCTCGACCCTGGCGGCACGGGTCAGAAAATGATGGATCGCCTGCTGGAACATCTGGGTGAGCTGCTGGCTTGCGACAGTCAGAATCCGCCGCGTGCTTTCGATGGTGACGCTTCAATGTTTCGCCATTGTCGAAAGACTCTGGAAGTGGCTGGTTTCACCGTCGAAATCACCGACTACGGCGATGGTCATGTCAACCTGTATGCACGCCGTGGCAACCCGGAAATGTTGTTCAACTGCCACCTCGACACCGTGCCGGTGGGTGAGGGCTGGACGAAGCCGGCGCTGGAATTGACGGTCGAGGACGGGCGCGCCTGGGGGCGGGGCGCCTGTGACATCAAGGGGGCGGCGGCGGCCTTGCTGACGGTGGCCGAGTCCACTGATGAACCGATGGCCATCCTGTTTTCCAGTGACGAGGAAGGCGCCGGGGGTTGTTGCGTGAAGAATTTTCTGACCGCACCGGAGAATCGCGAGTTTTCCCAGGTGGTGGTGTGCGAACCGACCGGTTGTGAAGCAATTCTGGCCCATCGCGGGTTTCTCTCGGTCAAGGGGCGGTTTTTCGGGGTGATGGGGCATTCATCGGAATTTCGTGCCCTGGCCGATAACGCCAATCACCGCGCCGCCCGCTGGCTGAGCGCCGCGCTGGATTACTGCCAGGCCGAGGCCGATGCGGGCCGGCACACCTGCTTCAATCTGGGTCTGTTCAATGGCGGCACCAAATCCAATGTCATCGCCGGAGATGCCCGCGTGCATTACTCGGCCCGGCTGGGTCCGGGCCAGTCCAACGAGCAGCTGTTCGATGCGCTCAAAGGACTGGGCGGGGCCGAGCAGTGGGTGGAGTGGGATATTCCCTTTGCCGGACCACCGCTGCCGGCCGGTGGCCGGAATGATGAAGGATCACGCGACTTCTGCCGGCAACATGGCTTGAACATCGGTGAACCGGTCGGCTTCTGGACCGAGGCCTCGCTGTTTTCCGATGCCGGCCTGAGCGCGATGGTGCTCGGCCCGGGCGATATCGCCCAGGCCCACGCGGTGGATGAATGGGTCACGCTGGATCAGCTTGAACGCGCGACCGGAATCTACCAGGCCATTGTCAGTGCCGGTTGAAGCCCAGGTCTCAATTCCGAAAGCGGTCTCCGAATATCAGGTCAAGCAATTCGTTGTACTCGAACGGCCCGAGGTCAACCGCTGAGCCGATGACCCGGGTATTGCCGTCAAGATCCAGCGGCAGCGGCTCGCTGGTATTGCCATCGCCATCGATATCGAATTCGTCGGCCGGAAGCAGGTCGGAGTTGCCCTGGTTGATGGTTGGTGACTCGGGCAGCATGCGCAGATCGCCGTAATCGTCATCGTCCGCGTCGGGCAGGCGGACCACGATGGGCGTGTTGTCCGCATCGGTGCCGTCGAGATTGCCGTCTCCGGGCGGATTTTCGTCTTCGAACAGGCTGTGGCTGGGTGTGACCGAATTGTTGAAATTTTCGATGGCATCGTCGCCATTGCCCCAGAAGATGCTGTTGTTGATGATGGTTTGCGCGCCGCCGCCAATGGCGCCGCCTTGGCCGCTGCCGCCGGCCTCGTTGCCCCACGCGGTCACGTTGGTCAGGGTGACCTCACCATTGACCACGTTTTCCAGAACGCCGCCGCGAAAGCTGCCGCGGTTGTTGACGAACAACCCGTTGACAATCTCGATGTTGCAGTTGTTGCAGGTGATGGCGCCGCCTCCACTGGACTGGTTGTCCAAAAAGCGAACATTGAATGCCGTTAAACCGTTGTCCTCGCTGTAGATTGCGCCGCCATTGTTAGGAGAACTGTTTTCCCGGAAAGTCACGTTAATCAGGATGGGGTGACTGTCCGAGCCCTGGATAAACAACCCGCCACCTTGAAATCCTGCAAAATTTTCGATCAGGCGGACATTTCGTACGATCGGGCCGGCATTGTTCACGAGCAGACCGCCGCCCCACTGGGGTGTTTCGTTGTCGATCAAATCGACGTTTTCGATCACCATGCCCTCGCCGTTGGCCACTGATATGCCGGCGCCGTTGCCACCGACGCCTTCGGTGATGGTAAAGCCGTCCACGCGCGTGCCTTCAGTCGCCTGCTCCACGCCAACCACGGGAGCTGTGTTGTCACCGTTACCGATATCGCCGGTCAAGGTGGTGGAGTTGGCCAGCCAGTCGCGCTGATCGCGCTCGTCCTCGGTGCCATCGAACCCGCCGTAAAGCGCCACCCCGGCCGGCAGTAGAAAACGGATCGGCCATATGCCGAATTCGTCATCGGCCTTGGCCGGGGAGTAGGTGCCGGCGGCGACCCAGATTTCGTCGCCGCTTTCTGATGCATCCAATGCAAAAATCAGGTCATTGAAGGCGTCTTCCCAGCTTGTGCCGTCGTCCTCACCTTCGGCGGCATGGTCGACGTACCAGATCGTGCCGCCACGAGGCTCGGCTGCCGGGGCCATTCCGACCAGGGTGAGCAGAAAAGCCACAGCCAGCGTGGCCTGAATGATCTTGAATGTATTCACTTGGATTCCTCCCTTTGATGTTTCGACTATGGTGATTCAGTCGGCCGGTGGCGAACAGGCACATAACGGTCATCAACATGTCCGAAACGGACGGGTTACTCACTGCTCGCCATAGCGCACCCGGTAGACTCTTTGCAGGTAGTCGGGATTGTCGAAACCGCAGCGCTTGCCGGCCTCGATCAGGCTCCGGCTACTGCCTTCACTGATCAGGCGATGAACCCGGCGCAATCGTTGTTCGCGCAGCCAGGTGGTTGGGGTCATGCCGCTGATGTTGAAGACGGTGCGAGTCAATTTTTGCGGACTCAGCTCGATCATCCGGGCCCAGGTGTTGACGTCGAATTCGCTGTCACCGAGGGAATTCTGCGCGATCGCCAGCACGGGATGAACGGCATTGGCCGAACAGGTTTGCGGAGGCCCGCCAGGCCATAGCCGATCAATGCTTTCGAGCAGCGTGAACAGGCTGAATGGTTTGACCAGGCACAAGTCGGCGACATCGGTGGTCTCGACATCGCTGTCCAGGGCGGTCATCAGAATCACGGGCATGGCGGCGGTTATCGGGTTGGCCTTGATGCGACGGCATAGTTCGATGCCGTCCATGCCCGGCAGTCGGATCTCGCTGACGATCAGGCCAAAGCGCTTTCCATTCACATCGGCCAGCGCCTGTTCGGCGCTGTCGAACACCTGAACCGGCAGATTGTTGCCGATGCGCTGGGCCAGGTACTCCGACAGTTCCGGGTGTTCGACGATCAGGGCCAGTTTCAGGCCCGGTCCAGAGGGTGCGCCATTTTTCATGATTCTCTACCTCATTCCGCCAGGGAGTGGCGAAACTCATCATGAGACAGGTAACCTCAGGGGTGAAGACACACTGCGGACGCGAGTATGTCCATTTCGGTCATGTTGGCTCCCTAGTTGTCGCCGAAGCGCCCCCGGTAGAGCCGGTACAGGTAGGCCGGGTTGTCGAAGCCGGACTGGAAGCCGGCTTCGGCCAGGGTCTGGCACGCTCCACTGCTGATCAGCTTGCGGACATTGAGCAGGCGCTGTTCGCGCAGCCAGGCCAGGGGTGACTGGCCGCACAACTCGCCGACTCTGCGGCGCAGCTGGCGTTGCGACAGGTGTACGGAGCGAGCCCATTCATCCACGCCGAAGTCCGGGTTGGACAGGTTTTCGACGGCCGGCGCCATCAGGGCGTCATCATGAAAATCGTTGTCATTCTGAATCAGGCGTTTGCGGGCTGGCGGCCAGTGGGTCTCCATGGCCTCGAACAAGTCATTGAGTTCGAACGGTTTGACCAGGAGTTCGCACGCTCCTGCATCCAGTGCGGCCTGGCGGTCGATGGCGCCGGCCCGGGCCGAGATCAGGATGACGGGCGCTTCCAGGTCCCGGTCCCCGAGCCGGTGACACATGTCCAGGCCGCTCATGCCCGGCAGCATGATGTCGCTGATGATCAGCCCGAACGATTCTTTCTCGAGCATTTCAAGCGCATCTTCGGCGCAGGAGACGGTGCGGGTCGGCAGTTGTTCATTGAGCCGATCGGCCAGGTAGGTGGCCAGTTCGGGATGGTCCTCGACCAGCAGCACGTGATCGTGACCGTTATCGGTGTCGGTTGGAATCAACGGCTCGAGCGATCCCGGAGCGCTTTCGAGGTCCAGGTCCTCCAGCGCGATGTGGCTGCTGCCCAGCGGTAGCTCGAGCCAGAATTCGGCGCCGCCTTGTTTGCGATTGCGCGCTCCGATCCGTCCGCCGTGAAGCTGGACGATTTCACGCGCCAGGGCCAGGCCGATGCCCAGGCCCTCGCGTCCGAGCTTCGGCCCTTGTTCTTCACGGTAGAAACGCTCGAACAGCCGCTCGGTCAGGCCGGCATCGAAGCCGGGGCCCTGGTCGATCACACCGAGTTCAATGGTGGCTTCGTCCTTGCCGGGACGCTGGACGATGTCGATGCGGCTGTTGTCTGGCCCATGCTTGATCGCATTGTCAACCAGGTTGCCCAGCGCCGAGACCATCTGGTCGGGGTCGGCGAATACGCGCAAGTCGGGGTCGGGAATCTCGGTGTGCAGTTCAATGCCGCGCCCCTGTGCCATCATGCGGTAGGAATCGGCCAGTTTCAGGATCAGCTCATTGATGCTGACGCGGCGGACTTTCAGGTCGAGTTGACCGGACTCGGCCTGCACCAGGGTGACCAGTTGGCCGACCAGGTGCGCCAGGCGCTCAGTCTGGGTTCGCGCCAGTGCAATGTTTTTGGCCTGGGTTTCGTTCAGTGGTGCGGCTGCGGTCCCCGTCGACGGGTCCAGCTCGGCTAGGGGCAGATCGATCAGCATCAGCGGAGTGCGCAGCTCGTGGCTGACATCGGCCAGCAGCCGTTTTCGGAAACTGTCCAGGGCTTGCAGCCGATCGGTCTGGGCGGCCAGCTTGCGATTGCGCCTGGCCAGTTCGCCGTGGGTCTTTTCCAGTGACTCGTGGGCATCGGCCAGTTGCGCCAGGGTCTGTTCGACCAGGGTTTTTTCGCTGGACAGTTCGCGGGTGCGTTGGTCGACCTGGCGATTGAGCTCGGTTGCGCGACGACGCAACAGTTGCATGCGATAAAAGACCATCCAGCCGATCCCGGCAACAAGCAATGTGATGAGAGCTGAGCGAAACAACCCGGTCTCGTACCAGAACGCCGGCACGGTGAACTCCCGAGCAGCGGCTTGGGTCCCCCATGCGCCATCGTTGTTGCCGGCAACGACTTCAAAGCGGTAGGTGCCGGGGGACAGAGCCGTAAACGAAGTGGCGTTTTGGCCAACAACTTCGCTCCAGCCGCTTTCTTCCCCTCCGCGGCCGATGGAGACAAGCCGATAGCGGAAGCGGTCGGGGCCGCCGCGCAAGTCGGCCGCGGCGAAGCGAATCATGACATGACGCTGACCGGTAGGAAGCTGCAACGCGTGATCCAGATCGTGTTCAATGCCGCCGGCCATCAGTGAATCAATGACCGCAGTCGGGGCGCGGGTGCGGATGCTCAGGTTTTCGGGATCGATGCCGATCAGCCCGGATTGCGAGGGGAAGAAGATACGACCGGCTGAATCCAGGGCCATGGCCGGCTGCACACCGCCGTTGCCCTCCAGGTCGCGCAACCCGTCTGCACGGGTCAGGACCAGCGGCGAGAGCAGGCCGTTGCCGTTTTCAAGGTAGTCATCCAGCTCCGGGCGGCTGATGCGAAATACGCCCTGGTTGCTGTTGACCCAGAGGTTGCCGGCATGATCCTCGGCGACAGCATGCAGACTGTTGGACGGTAGGCCCTGGCGACGACCGATCTGCACAATTTCGGTAGGATCTTCTGCCTGATTCGCGCCGGATTGGACTCGAATCAGGCCGTGCCCCTGGGTGCTGGCCCATAGGGCACCATCAGCGCTTTCGTGGATGTCGCGAATCTCGAACTCGCCGAGTTGATCGGCGGCATGGGCGCGACAGTTTTCGCTGTCTTCTCGCCACAGCCCACGGGTTGTGCCATACCAGCGAATACCGCCAGGGGCATGGTGGATGGTCAACACGGTCACATCGTCGAGTTGATTGGCGCAGAATCGCTGCCAGCTCGCACCGTCCTGCCGCCAGACGTTGTCGGTTCCGCCGATCCAAAGGCGTTGATCAGGGCCGATGCTGAGTGCGCGCACTTGTACCTTGGCCAATGCCTCAGGCAAATCTGCAGCGACAAATTGTTCACTGTCGGCAACCAGGACATAGAGTCCGGGGTGGTAGGTGGCCACGTAGACCGCGCCGTCCGGAGCGGCGATCACGGCCCAGGGATTTTCGCCCGGCAGGCCTTCGNNCA
>SL_3KL_010_SEDDRAFT_10002238_pt1 | contig 17729 bp, 11 predicted proteins | sample SodLakKL_010_SED_2_FD_10381 | JGI IMG/M metagenome (IMG submission 10381) | reverse complement strand
GTTGCCCGGACATGTCAGGGTTATTGCCCCGGAATCTGTTTTTGTTGAGGCTGGTGCCAGGATTGACCTGGCCGTTGTAAATGCCTCTGAAGGACCTGTGTATATAGGAAAGAACGCCCACATCATGGATGGTGCAGTATTAAAGGGCCCGGTGGGTATCGGGGAAGGAAGCATTGTGCGTATGGGAGCCAAAATCTATGGTGGTTCCTCAGCAGGGCCTTACTGCAAGGTGGGCGGGGAGATGCAATCGTCGGTGATTTTTGGTTATTCAAACAAAGCACACGATGGATTCCTCGGGCACAGCGTTATTGGGGAGTGGTGCAATTTGGGTGCAGACACCAACACCAGCAACCTGAAGATCAATTACGATGAGGTGAGGTTATGGAATTATGCGGAGAAAAGTTTCGTCGGTACCGGCCTGATATTTTGCGGGACATTCATGGGAGATCACTCCAAATGCGGAATCAATACGATGTTTAATACAGGGACTGTAGTCGGGGTCAATGCCCAGGTGTTTGGTGCAGGTTTTATGCGCAATTTCATCCCTTCATTCTCATGGGGCAGTACGGCCGGGTTCAGTACGGTTGACCTTGACAAGGCCATGGTCCTTGCAAAAAGGGTACACGAAAGACGAAACCTGGAGTTTGCCAAAGCCGATGAGGATATTCTCCGACATATATTTGAATACACCGTGGGTTATCGAAAGATAATATAAGGAGGCTTTGGTGTGGCAATATACATCCAGGTGCTTTGCCTTTGTGTAAAGTACCTTTTTTTGCTGACAGGGCATACGTGGCACGTTGGTTGCGGTAGATTGTAAGGCAGTGTTTGCGGATGCATACTCATGAATCCTTTTGGGATGCGGACAATTGAAAACAAGGGATTTGAGCACAATGGCCTGTGCTGAGCAGGATGGCATGAACGGGACATTTTGGCCAGTTTCTTTATTAAAATGACATTTTGACGCAATAAACCGTATGGGCAATTTATTTGACAGGGATTTTTTTATTTCACGGGATGGGGTGGATGCCGACAGTGAATTTATACCTCTTTTATCCACTGAGGAAGAACAGCAGATGGCCATGGAGGATATTCCGGAAGAGCTGGCCATACTTCCATTAAAAAACACCGTATTGTTTCCCGGGGTGGTGATTCCCATCACGGTTAACCGTGATAAATCGATTAAGCTGGTGCGTGAGGTATACAAAAAAACACGCATTATCGGAGTGGTTTCGCAAAAAGACCCTGCTGAGGAAGATCCGGATTTTGATGAATTGAGCCGTATTGGTACCGTAGCCAATATCATCAAGATCCTGCAGATGCCTGATGGCAATACCACTGTAATAATTCAGGGAAAAAAACGATTTGAGCTGCTTGAAATGACCCGGGCAGAACCATATTTTATGGCGAGGGTAAAAACATTTGAATCAGCCGACAAACCAAAACACAACAATAAATTCAATGCGTTGATTTCCACGATCAAAGACATGGCCATCCAGATCGTGAAGCTTTCTCCGAATGTGCCCAGCGAAGCCGCTTTTGCCCTGAAAAATATTGAAAGTCCTGTTTTCCTGGTCAATTTTATTTCCTCAAATCTCAACATTGAGGTACAGGAAAAGCAAAAACTGCTCGAAATTCCGGATGTGCTCACCCGTGCCAACGTGGTACTGGAACACCTTAAGCGTGAGTTGCAGGTGGTGGAGCTAAAAAACCAGATCCATTCAAAAGTCAAGGTAGATATTGATAAACAGCAGCGTGATTACCTATTGGGTCAACAACTGAAGACCATACAGGAAGAGTTGGGCGGCAACCCGCAGGAACAGCAGATCAATAACCTGAAAATAAAGGCAAAGAAGAAAAAATGGAGCCAGCATGTGGGGGAAGTGTTTGAAAAAGAGCTTGCCCGGTTGCAGCGTATGAACCCAGCTGCCATGGAATATACAGTTCACATGCATTACCTGGAGACCTTGGTTGAGCTCCCGTGGAACGAATTTACCCCGGATAATTTTGACCTCAAAAAGGCACAGCGTATTCTGGACAGGGATCATTACGGGTTGGAAAAAATAAAAGAACGCATCATTGAATACCTGGCTGTATTGAAACTTAAAGGTGATATGAAATCGCCCATCCTGTGTTTTGTTGGCCCTCCCGGTGTTGGTAAAACCTCGTTGGGCAAATCCATTGCCCATGCCATAGGGCGCAAATATATCCGCATGTCACTGGGAGGCCTCCGGGATGAAGCAGAAATCCGCGGACACCGGAAAACCTATGTGGGTGCTATGCCCGGACGCATCATTCAGAACCTGAAAAAAGCCGGATCTTCAAACCCGGTGTATGTGCTTGACGAAGTGGATAAGGTGGGTTACAAAACCTTCAGTGGCGATCCGTCTTCGGCTTTGCTTGAGGTACTGGACCCGGAACAGAACAATACGTTCTATGACAACTATCTGGAGGTGGAATACGATTTGTCGAACATCATGTTCATTGCCACTGCCAATACCCTGGCCGGTATACAACCTGCCCTGCACGACCGCATGGAGGTAATTGACCTGAGCGGATATATTGTTGAGGAGAAACAGGAAATTGCACGGAGGCATTTGATCCCAAAACAGCTGCAGGCACATGGTGTGAAAAAAGATCAGCTGAGATTCAGCAAGAAGGTGCTTGAAAAAATAATACAGGACTATACCCGTGAATCGGGCGTTCGCAGCCTGGAAAAAACCATAGCCAAAATCACAAGATCAAGGGCCCGCGATATTGTCCTTGGCCATGATGTTGACCCTGGGCTCAAGGTGCAAGACCTGAAGCAGATCCTTGGGGCACCAACCTATACCCGTGACCAAACTGTATTGAAAAACGTGGCCGGTGTAATGACCGGACTTGCCTGGACTTATTCGGGAGGAGAGGTGTTGTTTGTTGAAGTGAGCCTGAGCAAGGGCAAAGGCAACCTCAGCCTGACCGGTAACCTTGGGGATGTGATGAAAGAATCGGCCACACTGGCATATGAGTACCTTAAATCGCATGCAAACCACCTGGATATTGATCCGGAAGTATTTCAAAACTACAATGTGCACATGCATATTCCGGAAGGGGCTACGCCAAAAGATGGTCCTTCAGCCGGCATTACCATGTTTGCTGCCCTGGCTTCGGCCTTTACACAACGGAAAATATGTCCGGGAGTTGCCATGACCGGTGAAATTACCCTACGGGGCAAAGTATTGCCGGTTGGGGGCATCAAGGAAAAAATTCTGGCAGCCAAACGTGCCGGCATACACAAGATAATCCTCTCGGAAGAGAATAAAAAGAATGTGGAAGAAATCAACCAGATATATCTTAAAGGTGTGGAATTTGAATACATCACAGATATGATTGAGGTGGTTGACCTTAGCATGCTCAAGGAAAAAATAAGCCCTCCGATGGTTTTTGAGACCTGACAGCATTAAATGCTGATTTGTAGTTTTTTGTTTCCGGATTTTTTTCTACTTTTGCAGTCCCGTTTGCGGGCCCGTAATTTTATTGTTTAACCCGGCTTCCCGGTAAGGCTGAAGTATAAACCGCGGTGTATACCCGGGAGCCACAGTAGAAATGAATACTTAATGTCAGAAGAACAAAAATCGTCCGGTACGCCGGAAGAAAAACCAGCTGAAAAAAGCAAAGAGCAATCCGAAGATCCGAAAGCTGCTGAAAAAACTGAACAACCTGTGGATGATAATGTTGTTGAAGAAATCAAAGCAGCAGACGATCCCAAAGTGGTTACAAAAACTGAACAAGCCGAAGGTCCAAAAGCCGATACGGAAGAACTGAGGATTGAAGATCCCCAGAAGCCCATTGGCAGTGAAGACATGCCGGAAGAACCAAAGGCAGCATCTGCTTTCCCGGAACAGGTTCCCGGTGAATTTGACTGGGACGCTGTAGACAAAAAACAGGAGCTATACTCTGAATCCGAACGCAAACGCATGGAAGGGTTATACGAGGAAACCCTGAAGTCTATCGGAGAAGGCGAAGTCATTGATGGAACGGTTGTCTCGTTAAATACCCGTGAGATTGTTGTAAATATTGGTTTTAAGTCGGATGGCGTAATCCCCGCAGCAGAACTGCGGTACAATCCTGACCTGAAAATTGGTGACACCATTGAAGTATATGTGGAAAGCCAGGAAGACAGTACGGGACAATTGGTTCTTTCCCATAAAAAAGCCCGCACTTTGCGTTCATGGGAGCGCATTAACCAGGCAAGAGATAACGATGAGATCATCCAGGGCTTCGTCAAATGCCGCACAAAAGGTGGTTTGATCGTGGACGTATTTGGCATTGAGGCTTTTTTGCCGGGTTCCCAGATCGATGTCAAGCCCATTCGTGATTATGATATCTACGTTGGCAAAACAATGGACTTTAAGGTGGTGAAGATCAATCATGAGTACAAGAATGTGGTTGTGTCACACAAAGCCCTGATAGAGGCAGAGCTGGAGATCCAGAAGGCTGAGATCATTGCCAAACTGGAGAAAGGGCAGATTCTTGAAGGTACCGTCAAAAACATCACTTCTTACGGGGTATTTATTGACCTGGGAGGTGTTGACGGGCTGGTCCATATCACAGATCTTTCCTGGGGCCGGATTAACCACCCGGAAGAAATTGTAAAGCTTGACGAAAAAATCAATGTAGTGATTCTCGACTTTGATGAGAACAAAAAACGGATAGCCCTTGGTCTTAAACAACTGACCCCGCATCCATGGGATTCGCTTGATCCTGAACTCAAGGTGGGTGATAAGGTAAAAGGAAAAGTGGTTGTGATTGCAGATTATGGTGCATTCATAGAAATTGCATCTGGTGTTGAAGGCCTGATACATGTTTCTGAAATGTCATGGTCGCAGCATCTGCGGACAGCACAGGATTTTCTTAAGGTCGGCGACGAAGTGGAAGCAGTGATCCTTACGCTGGACCGTGAAGCAAGAAAGATGTCGCTGGGTATTAAACAACTGATTCCGGATCCATGGGCAAACATCCACGAAAAGTACGCGGTGGGTTCAAAAACCACGGCCACCGTCCGCAACTTTACCAATTTTGGAATTTTTGTCGAGTTGGAAGAGGGGGTAGATGGTTTGATCCATATCAGTGACCTGTCTTGGAGTAAAAAAATCAAACATCCCGCTGAATTTACGAAGATTGGTGAAAGTATTGAGGTGGTTGTGCTCGATGTCGACAAGGAGAATCGCCGCCTGAGTCTTGGCCACAAACAATTGGAAGAAAATCCATGGGATGTATTTGAATCTGTGTTCACCATTGATTCGGTTCACCAGGGAACCATTGTAGGTACTTCCGATAAAGGTGTAATCGTAGCTCTGCCTTATGGCGTGGAAGGATTTGCCCCAACCAGGCATATAGTGAAAGAAGATGGCAGTACCGCCAAGATGGATGACACCCTTGAATTCAAAGTGATTGAATTCAATAAAGAAAGCAAAAAAATTGTGGTCTCACACACCAAGGTGTACCAGGATGAAAAATTTGCCGAAAGGACATCCGATTCAGCAGACAGGAAGTCCAGGGACAAAGCCACCAAGAAAGCGGTGAAGAAAGTTAAGGAAAAACTGGAAAAAACAACCCTGGGCGACCTGGATGTGCTGGCCAATTTAAAATCTGAGATCGAAAAATCTGAGAAAACCGCACGTACAGCCAAGAAAGAAGAAGCCATTCAAAAGCTGGAGGCCAAGGCGGCTAAAGAGAAACTTTCTGAAGAACCGAAAAAAGAAGCAGTAAAACCTGAGGAAAAACCCGCAGAAAAGCCGAAAGAAGAGAAGAAGAAACCTGCGGCAAAACCCGCAGAAAAGCCGAAAGAAGAGAAGGAGAAACCTGCGGCAAAATTAAAAGAGGACAAAGAAAAAGCTGCTCAGAAGCCGAAGGAGGAAAAGGAAAAAACAGAGAAAAAGCCTAAGGAGGAGCCGAAGGAGGAAAAGGAAAAACCTGCGGATAAGCCAAAGGAAAAAAACGTCGCGGAAAAGGAAGATGAAGCGGAAAAGGAAGATGAAGCGGAAAAGGAGGAAAAATCTGCGGCCAGGGAACAAAAAAAGAAAGACCAGGCAAAAGGGGACGACAAGAAGGAAGCGAAAGCCGGAAAAGATGCTCCCGAAGACAAAGAAGAAAAATAGTTTTTTAGAAATACCTCCATACAGGGGCCATCTCGGACATATGAGACGGCCCCTGTATTTTTTATGGGTTCGCTGAACCGTTCAGGCACTGGGAGAGCAGTTCAGCCGGATGAAGGGCTTTGCGACCCGTGCCATCGAAGATCTGTTGGCGGCAACTGGTGCCTGCTGCAACAATTATTGCATCCTTTTCGGCTTTGCGTATGGCAGGAAACAAAGACAGTTCGCCAATCTTCATGCTGATCTTGTAATGGTCTTTTTCAAAACCAAAGGCGCCTGCCATACCACAACATCCGCATTCTATTTCCTCTATGGTATTGTTTTGCGGGATGGTCAACATTTTTTTTGTATGATCTGTCGAAGACAGGGCCTTTTGGTAACAGTGGCCGTGCAGGTAGATCTTTCTTCTGCGGGTGTCAAAAACAGAGCCATCGATGCGGCCATTGTCAAATTCTATGGCTATAAACTCATCCAAAGTGTAACAGTGTTTTGCCAGGTTGAACGCCTCTTGCCTCGATTCGTTGCCGACCAGGTCGGGATACTCATCACGAAAGCTTAATACCGTCGATGGTTCAATACCGACCAGGGGTGATTTTTCATTGACCAGCGAGGCAAGCAAGCGAATGTTTTCGGATGCAACGGAGGCTGCTTTTTTCAGCAGGCCCTTCGATATATAGGTACGGCCACTTTCGCGGTGTACCGGAATGTCAATGTGGTACCCCAGTTTGCTAAGCAACTCCAGTGAGCGGATTCCTGCTTCAGTATCGTTATGGTTGGTAAACTCGTCACAGAAAAACAAAATGCGCTTGTCAGAAATAGCATTTTTATTCAGGGCGGGCAGATGTTTTTTTGCCCATTTCCTGAGGCTATGTTGTTGAATTACCGGAAGGGTTCTTTCATTGGCAAAGCCCATGATTTTTTTAATAACAGGAGCCGTGATCCGTCCACGTGCAAATGTATTGTACAGACCGGGTGCAATGCTTCCCAATTTGTTTAATCGCGGGTAAGCCCCTGTGATCCTTGCACTCAACGGCGCCCCATGTTCGTTATAGTAATGTTGTAACACTTCTGCTTTATACTTTCCCATGTCTACATTGGAAGGACACTCTGCCTTGCACCCTTTACAAGACAGGCAAAGATCCAGTACATCAATGATCTCGCGATGATCGAAGGGATTTTTCCTGGGGGAATAACTGACAAACTCTCTCAGGATGTTGGCCCTGCCGCGGGTGCTGTCATATTCATCCCGGGTGGCCTGATAAGAAGGACACATAACTCCGCCGGCAGCAAGTGGTTTGCGGCAATCGCCCGAACCATTGCACTGTTCAACAGCTCTTAAAAAGCCCAGGGTATTGTCGAAGTTAAAATAGGTTTTTATCTTTTTTTCAGCCTGTCCGGGTGTGTAACGCAATGATTCGACTATTGGCGGGCAGTCTGTAATTTTACCTGGGTTCAGCAGATGGCTGGGGTCCCAAATGGTTTTTACGGTTTTGAGCATGGCGGCACATTTTTCGCCCAGAACCACCGGGATGAATGCTCCGCGTAATCTGCCGTCGCCATGTTCACCACTCAAGGATCCGGCATATTTTTTCACAAGCCTGGCCATCCCTTCGGCTGCCTGGTGGAACCGTTCCACATCGGTGCGGTTTTTCAGGTTCACAATCGGGCGTATATGCAGCTCACCAGTGCCGATATGGGCAAAAAAGACACGTTTCAGCTGAAGTGTATCCAGCAATGATTGCACTTCTTTGATATAATCGGGTAAAACCTCTGTTTTAACGGCTGTATCTTCTATAACGGCAACAGCCTTGGAATCCCCGGGCATATTTGACAGAAGACCCAGGCCTGCTTTTCGCAAATCCCATACTTTATTGATGTCGTCGTCGAAAAGGACCGGGTAATGATAACCAATGCCTTTTGCGCGCATATGGGCTTCCATTTTTTCAGCCCTGCCGATGGCTTCATCGCGTGATTCAAAAGCAAATTCCACCACCATGATGGCCCCTGGATCTCCCTTGATAAAAAAACGGTTTTTGGCCTGCTGTATGTTTGCTTTTGTGCAATCCAGGATGTTTTTATCAACCAGTTCCACCGCCACCGGCCCGTATTGAAGTGCCACAAGATTGGCCTGCACGGCTTCATCAATATCCTTTACATGCACACATACCAGTGCTTTTTCGGGCGGAGGCAAAGGAACCAGGTTCAGCTTGATTTCCGTGTACATGGCCAGTGTGCCTTCAGCGCCGCAAAGAATGTTGCACATATTGAATGATTCATCACCCCCAAAAGGGTTTGCGTTCAGGAGCAGGTCGAGGGCATAACCCGTATTTCGCCTTTTAATGGCAGGATCCGGATAATTTGCTTTGATCTCTTTCTGGTTTTCTTTTTTGGAGAGCATTTCAAACAACTGGCTGTAGATCTTGTTTTCCAGGGTGCTTCCCACGCATTTTTTCCTGAATGCTTCCTGGTCGAGGGGTCCAAATGTGGCTGTGCTGCCGTCAGAAAGCAGTGCCTTGATTTCGATTACATGATCGCGGGTGCTTCCGTAAATGAGTGAATGTGCCCCGCAGGCATTATTGGCAACCATTCCCCCGATCATGCACCGATTGCTTGTGGATGTTTCCGGGCCAAAAAACAGTCCGTGTGGTGCCAGAAAACGGTTTAAGTCGTCCAGGATCACTCCCGGCTGTACCCGGATCCATTGCTCATTGGTGTTCAGCTCCAGGATCTGATTCATATGACGTGAAAAATCCACCACCAAGCCATGCCCGACCACCTGGCCTGCGAGTGAAGTACCTGCGGTCCGCGGGATGACCGGCAATTGATGCTTCCCGCAGAATGCCAGGATTTTTTTCAGGTCTTCGACATGTACCGGCCGGCAGACTGCCGCCGGCACTTCCTTGAATACCGAAGCATCAGTTGCGTATAAAAGCCTCCAGCTTACATCATAATGAATATCACCCTCAAGTTCTTTTTCCAACTGTGCGAAAGGGAATGCCGTCGATTGTAAATTCATAGGTCAACAAATTACGTGGGTTGGTATGTGTACTCAGATATTTTAGTCCGGCGGGTATGTTTGTGCCGGCCTGCTGTGGGGACCCAGCAATTGAAAACTCGCCATAACCGGGTTGTGGTCTGAATGTTTGAAATCCAAATGAATGCCTTGTACCTTTAAGGGTTTTATGTTGGGTGATGCAATAAAAAAATCGATCAGTGTTGTGGGTGTGGTGGCCGGATGGTAGGGTTCGTGTGCACGTCTGTTGGTGGGGGTGGTGGGATCATATACATAATGCCAGCCTTCGAGATAATCATCTTTTATCAGCATCAGATTGTTATGATCGAAAATATTGAAATAGAAACCGGGTTCAAATCCCGGCGGACTCTGATTAAAATCTCCGCCTGCAATCACGTAGTTGCCTTGTTCGTATTCTGAAATGAGTACCTGGCGCAGATAATCCATTTGCAGTGTACGCAAAGTGCCGTCATCAAAAGCTGAATTATGGGTGTTGATGATTACCAGTTCCTTTTCGTTGGCGAGGGGGTACCTGCTCAGAAGAAAACATCGTTGCAGGTTGAACAGTTTTCCGGGCCAGGGATAATGACCCGGATAATTGACCCTTTTTACAGAATGAGGAGTGGGACGGCTGCTGGTAAGCAAACCGGACGACACCCTGCCCATGGGTGCATACCACGGTACCGGGACAAACCGTACGTGGTAGTTTAACCCGAATGCATGGTTCGCCTCCGGCAGGTGCTTGCTGATGGTATCGGGCATATTGATGTAGTATGAACGCCTGGATTTCTGATCGGCCTCCTGGAACAAAAACACATCGGTGTATTGCTTTGCACGAATAAAATCGTTGATCGCCTGCAAATTGCGCAATGTTCTTTGCCTGCTTGTGCGCATTTGCCGGCCGCCATCATAAAAGAAATCCATATCATCGCCCATGCCGGCATATCCGAGGTTCCATGTCATCAAGGTGATGGTTCCGGTATCGCTCAATGTGGAAGGATGGTCGCTTTGAAACACCTGGACACGTTCATCCGGCTCGTAGAATGTAATGTAGGCATAGGCAAGAATAAATGCAATAATGGCCATAATGATAAACAGTATCATACCGGATATTTTAAAAAGCCTGCGCATTGGATGGTCCCATTATATGACCAAATATAGTATTTTTCACTTATTCATTTCGCTTTTTGTTTATCTTCGCAGGCATGGATCACACAACTCGTGCTATGATCGTTGCGGAGAATATTCACAAATCCTATGGCAGCCTTGAGGTGTTAAAGGGAATTACCCTGACGATTGGTCAAGCGGAGATTGTTTCCATAGTGGGGGCGTCGGGGGCGGGTAAAACCACCCTGCTCCATATTCTGGGAACGCTCGATCGCTTTGATCAGGGCAGGGTTGTGATCGACGGGCAGGATATTTCATATTTTAACGACAAGCAACTATCGGAATTCCGGAACCGGCACATTGGCTTTGTTTTTCAATTTCACCATTTGCTGCCGGAATTTTCCGCTTTGGAAAATGTTTGCATACCGGCATTTATTGCCGGAAAGGGCAGGAGAGAAGCGGAAGGGCACGGAAAGGAACTTTTAGACTTGCTTGGCCTGACCGACCGCATGGAACATAAACCTTCTGAACTGAGCGGCGGTGAACAACAGCGGGTGGCGGTGGCCAGGGCATTGATCAACAATCCGGTGGTGGTTCTTGCCGATGAGCCCAGCGGCAACCTGGACAGTAAATCATCAGGCGAACTGCACCGCTTGTTTTTTAACCTGCGCGACACCATGGGGCAGTGTTTTGTGATCGTTACCCACAATGAAACGCTTGCCGGGATGGCCGATCGCCGGTTATCAATTCGCGACGGCCTTATTCTCTGATCAGGTCTTCCAGGTCTATTTCACTTATTACCGGAATATCGAGGATTTCGGCTTTTTTGCGTTTTTCCGGGCCCATATTGTCGCCTGCAACCACAAAGCTTGTTTTTGAAGAAATACTGCTTTTGACTTCACCACCGTTCTCTTCGATCAACTGTTTGATGTCGTCTCTCGAGTATTTGGTAAAAACCCCAGATACGACAAAAGATTTCCCTGCAAGGGGTTTTCTGGCCGGTATTTTTGTTTGATCCGTCTGAAACGACAAACCGGCATCAAGGAGTCTTTCGATGATGCGTAAATTCTCCGGGTTGTCGAAATAAGCACGAATGCTTTGGGCCATTTTTTCGCCCACTTCATGCACGGCAACAAGATCTTCGTATGATGCTTCCTTCAAGCGCTCGATCGTACCAAAATGACGGGCTATTTTTTTTGCCATTGTTTCTCCCAGATGTCGGATACCCATCGCATATAAAACACGTTCAAATGGCACTTCCCGTGATTTTTCAAGCGCTGACAATATGTTTTTTACAGTCTTGTCGCGAAAACGGATGACTTTTTCCTTTTGACTTTCCGGATCAAAGACCTTCTTCTCAAGCCCGATGAGGTCATCATAGGTAAGATAATACAGGTCGGAGATATTGGAAACCTTGTTTTTACTGATGAGCAGTTCGGTCTTGCCCTGTCCCAGGCTTTCGATATTCATGGCCCTGCGGCTGATGAAGTGTTCAATGGTGCCCCGTATCCTGGGCGGGCAAGTCTGGCTGTTTGGGCAATAATGTACAGAACCCCCGGCTTCTTTTACAAGGCCGGTGCCACATTCGGGGCAGTTTTCGGTGAAGTGAATTTTCTGTGCCGGAAGTTCCCTGGCCGTAAGATCCACATCTACGATCTTGGGAATAATGTCCCCCCCTTTTTCAACCATGACCATGTCGTTGTAATGAAGATCAAGTTCATTGATTTTGTCTTCATTATACAGTGAAGCCCTTTTTACCTGGCTTCCTGCAAGCAATACGGGGTCGAGAATGGCCACCGGGGTTACTGCACCTGTGCGGCCAACCTGGAAAGCAACATCTAACAGACTGGTGGCCGCCTTTTCGGCTTTGTATTTGTAGGCAATGGCCCATCTTGGAAATTTACTGGTATGGGAGAGGGCCTGTTGCTGTGCGTGGCTGTTGACCTTAATCACCACACCATCAATGCCAAATGGAAGGGAGGCCCTTCTTGTTTCACCCTCCCTGATAAAACCAAACACTTCCTCAATATCGGCACAGCGCCGGATATCGTCAGATACCTTAAACCCCCACTTTTTCAACGTTTGCAGGCCGTCCCAGTGGTTGTCAAAAGGCAGGGTTTCGCCATGTACACCATATATGAAACAGTCGAGGTTGCGTGTGGCCACCAGGGATGAGTCCTGTAGCTTGAGGCTACCGGCTGCAGCATTTCTTGGATTGGCAAATCTGGCCTCACCAGTTTTGTCTTTCTCCGCGTTCAGGGCAAGGAAACTGGCATTTGGCATAAATACTTCGCCACGCACTTCATATACTCCTTCCGGTGCATTTCTCAGCATTAGGGGGATGCTCCCAATGGTCCTGACGTTGGCGGTTATTTCATCCCCCTGAACCCCATCGCCACGGGTTACCGCCCTGACCAGGTTGCCATGTTCATAGGTAAGCGATATGGCTACCCCGTCGTATTTCAGTTCACATACATATTCATGGGGGCTGTCCAGTGTTTTTCTGATGCGCTGGTCAAACGCCATTAATTCCTCCTGGCTGTATGTATTGCTTAAAGACAGCATAGGGTATTTGTGCCGGGCAACCGGAAATTTTTTGGTAACCTGGCCGCCAACCCGTTGACTGGGTGAATTTTTTTCGCGCAGTGCAGGGAACTTCTTTTCCAATGCAATGAGTTCCTCCAGCAACATGTCGTATTCGTAATCGCTTACCTCAGGCTGGGCCAGCACATAGTAACGGTAGTTGTGTTCGTTGATCTTACGGCTGAGTTCTGCTATCCGTTTGCGGGCAACTTCGTATTCCATACGGTCGTATTGGGGTTTAAAGAATTGATGTTTCAGGGTCCGCCAACCACCAGGCGCAGATTTTTGGAGTTAATAAACATAACGGGAATTTTATCGGGGTTGTATAAAACCCTTTCTTCGGTTGTGTTGAATGGATTCCAGGCTAATTTATCGGGGTCTGAAGTGATCATGATGGCATCTGCATTCTTTTCTTTGGCAAACGCCAGTATCTGGTTTGCAAAAGAACCCCGCGGGCTTGAAAATGTAATGGAGTGGGGGATGTTATGATGGTCCAGGATTTCTGTAAGTTGTTTCAAGTCAGCTTTGAGCTTTTTGTCAGTCGACTCATCCCCGAAGTTTTCCACAAATACATCAAAATGGGAACCGGCCGCTTTGTGCAGGATTTTCGCCCATTTGACTTTTTGTTTGGATCCTGGTTGAAGATCGAGCGGATAAATGATTTTTTTATAATTGATGCCACCGGCAGGCTCCTGGATAACGATTACAGGAACAGGTGAGCGTTTTACCACCCTCAGGGCAAAACTACCCGTGATCCATTGTATGCCTTTTTTCCCGGGCGTGCCAATAAAATGAAACAGGGCCTGGTGTTTGACCGCTGTATCTGCGATCACCCTAAACAGGCTTCCCCGGGTAACAATGGATTGCGTCTCGATGGCATGTATCTTCTCAATATTTTTTGCCATCTCATCAAGCCTTTCCCTGGCAAAGTCTTCCGTTTGACCCTGCTTTTGGAGTTTTTGCATGGTGCGTTTGTCTATCACGTGAAGAATAAGCACCTTTCCGTTGAGTATCCTTGCCATGGATACGGCGTGGTCAATGGCACAATCACCAATATCTGTAAAGTCGGTTGTGGCCAGAACCAAGGGTTTTTCATTCGATTCCATATGCCTGGGTTTAATTTGCGATGGATGGATTGACGGATTCCGCAATTTAAGAAAAAATGTTGAAATGCTCCATAAAACCCTTTTGTTGCATTCCGGATTTATCTAAAGGGGATCCGGTAGTAAATATGGTAATGAAGCATCAGGCCGGTATTTCTGCCGGTCTTACCAAACCCCCCGATAAAATATGGTTCCATCTCGGCTTCCCTGGTGTTATACAGCAGCAACTTGCCACGCAAACTCCAGCCGATAAAAACATTGTACCCAAGTTCTGTCTTAAGGCTGATGCCTGCCTCTATCCAATGCGCACTGTAACTTTCTGAATCAACCGCTGTTTGAAAATCACCCCAGTAGGGATCGGGGATGAGAATAAACGGCGCTTCATGGTCCAGTTTGCTGAAACCATACCTTAAGGATAGAAGAACAAGGTCATTGGGAGCCTCCGGTTTGCGCCCAAGGACATTAAAATCAGGGCCAAGCCTGAGGTAATAACCCCCGGCCATGTATCGGTGTGTTTGTTTTTGTACATCAATATCAAGCAGGCCTGCCTCCACGGCAACAAAGTGATTGTATTTCCATTCCACATCCAGGGATATCTCCCTGAACATGGTTTCGGGCTCCACCAGCTGCCTGGCAAAACCCGATACATCCAGGCCAACCCTGACTGAAGGAGAATAACCCGCATCGTTATTTGCCCGTAAACCCTGGCTGAGGCTCATCACCATTACCGGGATCAGGAATAAAAACCTTAAGATGTTCATCAAGTGTATTGGTTACATATGTGGTGGTTTCCTCAATGGCAACAATATGGTTGTTGGTGTGGTTTATTCCGGTAAGCTCAAAGAACATGGTAAATCCACATTCTACCGAAATAAACTGCGTTTCCCGTTGGTATGTTAACCAGAGGGTGTCCGTGATCGGATAAAAATCGATTACAAATGCACAATTATCTGTGGCGGGATTAAGAGGCAACTCCAGGACAGATACCGAAGTCAGGTGTTCGTGTACCGGAATATCAGCCTGCTCCAGCGAAAATACCCTGAGTGAATCCACAACTGCCCATTGGTCATGATCTTGCCCGATCCTGTAAAAACCGATTCGCAGATCGTTGGCCGTAATGTCTTCGCAAATCTCATCTTCCTGACATGCCCAGCACAGGAAAATTATCCCCGAAAGTACGAAGAAAATCCTCCTGAATGCAAAACCCGGCTTGTTGTGGAATGCCATGAAGGCAAAATTAAGAAAAAAGCATTCCCGGTCAATAAAAAGAAAAATAACCGGGAATGATCCCGGCCTGGGTTGTTCCCTGCAGGACACCCATATTGTTGTATCGAAGGATTTTTCCTTCCTGAACAAAATCAATGGGATCTGAAACATAGATATCACCATGATCAGGGTCGATAGCCAACGCATAATAAAAGCTTCCATTGGAAGGGATCAGCAATTCAACCTGTGGCTCATTGATCGTGGCTGACATGGTGTATACACCACCTCCAAGAAAATAGAGTGTTTCACCATCAGGGCAGGTAACCAGGTTGCTGTACATCATATCGGAGTTTGGCAACAGGTATTTGCCGGAAATTTTCAGGCTGTTAGTTTCAATTTTATACAAGGCCGGATGACTTTTAAAAAAGGGGGCACCGCCTGCCAGGACCCAAATGTTTTCACCGGCATCCTTGGCCATTGAAATAGGCCCGGGAGGCAGATATATGCTGTCTGTGAGTTTATCTGTTTGCGGATCTATTTCGTATACATATCCCGATTGTACACCTGTTGCCAATACGCGGCCTCCAGCACGGATCATTGACTCAGTCCATCCGTTCATGGCAATTTCCCCTGTTATTTCATGACTTTCCAGGTCTACGATCACAAGATGAGATCCAAACAAATCACTCACATACGCTTTTGTTTCCGAAACAGGAAGCATGTAACGGGGTGACACCAGGCCTTCAATGAGGCCTTTACGCTCGAATGATTGCGGATCGACCACTTCAATTTTCCCTGAATTGTTGATGACCAGGTATGCCAGGTCATTGAATACCGTCACTGACTGGAAAACATCTCCCAGATTCTCTCCGTTGGCTTTGTAAAACAGGTCGTGATACATGGTGTCATTTACTTTATCATAATAACTTAATGAGGCATTCCCCCAACCAAAATTCCCTTCATTGGCTACGATAACGCCATATCCATTCATGGTTCCCTGATTCTGGTCACCTGGTTCAGTTTCTGTTTTTTCGCACGCGACCAGGATGCTTCCTGCTGCAATGGCCATGAATAACAGGCTGTTAATTTTTTTCATAACGGTCATGTTTTTAATTATAGTTGTTTCTGTTTGCCGGGATGTCCAGGCTGAATCCCGCACGAAAATAACGCAGGGGCATCGGCCTGCCGGCCATTCCTTCGTATGCTTCATTCCACAGGTTGTTGACGGCTGCCGTAATCGTAAAACCGGTACCCAGCATACGAACTTGCCACTGCAGACCGATGTTGGCCAGATGATAAGGATCCATCCACCGCGTATTGTCGCTGCTGGTATATCGCCTGCCGGTATATTGATGGTCGAAGAACAGCAGAAAACCTGCATACGTCAAATGCAGGTTGTACCCGAGGGTGTTTTTGGGCACATAAATGAGTTGCTTGCCTGCAGAGGCGTCAAACATACTGGTGGCAACCATGTTTTGTGCTATGGTATGATCCCAGCGCGCATGCAGCGTCATATGGAACTTGTTCAGGTTTAATGAGGCTTTCAGGTTAGCCTCCAGGCCATAGCTTTTGACTTCTTTCAGGTTCCTGGGCGACCAGTATATACTGCCTTCTTGCGGCAGCCAAATGATCCACTGAGAAGTTTCCCTGTGATATCCGGTCACCGATATCATGTTAAGACAGATCAATGTGCCGCTTTCTGCTTTTGTAGTATTTGCAATGTCGTTATTAAACAGGAGAGTAAGGTCCTGGCTCCACCCTTGCTCGGGTTGAAGGTCGGGATTTCCGCCGGGCACCCAGTATTTGTCGTTGAGTGTCGGCAGCCGGTAATTTTTTCCGGTGTTGGCCTTGACCAGGAAGCCGGGTATTGGATGATAAGATAATCCAACAGATGGCGCAAAAGGTATTGTTTGGCCCGGAACAAACTCCTGGCGGCCGCTTATCATAAATTGAAGGCGGCTGGCTATGACCTCCCATTTTAATGAAGAGAAAAAAGCAATGCTGTTCTGGCTGTGCCTTTCTCCTGTATACTCATCGGCCCGGGCTTTTACCATCTGGGTGCTGATCCCTGCATTGGCGAGCAATGCCCTGGCCGGGACGAACAGGATTTCTGCTTCCTGGGTAAAGGTGTTTGACCGGGAATTGCTTTCGCCATAGAGGTTGTCGCGATACAGCAAGGACTCCTCAAAGAACCCGCTGCGCCATACCAGGACGCTGCGATCAAAATTTGATTGCCATTGCCCGGCAATGCGGAGTGCTCCGTCTTGCTGAAAGGCCCCTCTGTGGTCTTGCATCACGGGAGGCGGTATGTTGCGGTTTGTTCTCTGCAGCCACCAGCGAATATCCAGCTGATGTCTTTGTTTTATCTGAATATAGGTTTCATGCAACAAACCCCATTGGTCCAAAGCTGCATGTTCCTGTGTTTGGACAGGATTGCCGGCAATGGCCGTGTTTTTGAAATTGTATCTGTTTGCTGCGTTTCTGTTGAAAAAACGGACCCTTGAAAATATCGATTGATTTCCCCAGGAGAGCCTTAGTTGTTGGGTTGCTTCTTCCAGGTCTGCATATGAAAAACGGATC